>Ga0207646_10001465_pt1 | contig 29209 bp, 25 predicted proteins | sample KBSK5502metaG_FD_184343 | JGI IMG/M metagenome (GOLD analysis project Ga0207646, IMG submission 184343) | Corn, switchgrass and miscanthus rhizosphere microbial communities from Kellogg Biological Station, Michigan, USA - KBS K5-50-2 metaG... | ecosystem: Host-associated > Plants > Roots >... | reverse complement strand
GCGAATGGTGCCCGACACTTTCAACGGAGCCAAGATTCGAGCGCCGTAGCCGCGTCGGTTTTCTCGTCGCGGTATTTGACGATCACGGGCGTCTGCAGCGAGATGCCCTGGCTCTGGCCCCATCCGTCTTTTATCGAGCGCGCTCCGGGCACGACCACGGCGTTTTCAGGAATGACCAGCGGTTTTCCTCCTTCGGCGCGGTGGATTGTCTGGCGCTCCAGGTCATACACCGGTGTTCCTCTGGTGAGAATCACGCCGGCGCCGATGACGGCGCCTTTGCGAACCACGGTGCCTTCGTAAACTCCGCAATTGCCGCCGATGACCACATCATCTTCAACAACGACCGGTGATGCGTTGACCGGCTCGAGTACTCCGCCGAGCTGTGCGGCTGCGCTCAGGTGAACTCTCTCGCCAACTTGGGCGCAGGATCCTACCAGTGCGTGGGAGTCGATCATCGTCCCCGCGCCGACGTAAGCGCCGACGTTGACGTACATCGGCGGCATGCACACGACTCCGCTGGCCAAGTATGCGCCGCGCCTGATGCTCGATCCGCCGGGAACAACGCGAATTCCGTCGGCGCGAGTCAGCCGGCGCGGTGGATAGGTATCCTTGTCGAAGAACGAAAACACAATGTCCGCTTCGCCATTTCCGAGCGACATGTCGACGATCCCGCCAAGCCGGAAGCCGAGGAGTATACCGCGCTTGACCCACGGCACCGCTTGCCATTGACCGGAAGCATCATCTTTCTCGGCGGCTCTGACACGCCCCGCCTCCAGCGCATCGAGAAGCTTCCGTACTACGGTGCGGGCATCATCCGGAAGCTGCGCTCCTTGAGGGGTCGCCGCGAGTGAATCGATCCGCTTCTCGAGCTCGCGTGCATCGGGAGAGATCACGCAGTAAGCGCTCCGACCGAAATGAGAGCAGCCCGCACGGTAGCCTCGAACTTTTCCGCAAGCGGAACAAGTGGCAACCGCAGCACGTTGGCGATCTTGCCCATCATCGCCAGACCGGCTTTCACCGGAATGGGATTCGGCTCGATGAACGCAGCGGTCGTCCACTCGGCTAGCTGGTGGTGGATGTCGCGGGCGGCGGAGTAGTTTCCCCCCGCAGCCAGCTCCGTGAGGCGCGCGACGAGCTTCGGTGCCGCGTTGGACGTCACTGACACCACGCCATCGCCGCCATCCGCCATCACCTGCAGCGTGAGCGGATCGTCGCCCGAGAGAACTGAAAACCGCGCCGGACGATGGCGGATGATCTCCCCGATCTGCGCCAGGTTACCGGACGCTTCTTTCACCGCGACAATGTTCTCGTGCTCTGCCAGCTCCAGCGTCGTCGCCGCCTCGATGTTGCTGGCGGTGCGACCTGGAACGTTGTAAATGATGATCGGCGTGCTCACCGCATCAGCAATGGCGCGAAAGTGCGCGACGATCCCCCGCTGGGGCGGCTTGTTGTACATCGGAGAAGCATGCAGCAGGTGCGTTGCTCCAGCGGCCTCCATCTCACGCGACAGGGCGATCGCCTTTTTGGTGTCGTTGGAGGCGGCGCCGGCGACGACCGGTACACGCCCGGCAGTCTGCTCGACGGTGATCTCGACGACCCGACGATGCTCGTCTACCGTCATCGTCGCGGCTTCGCCTGTCGAGCCGCAGGGAACCAGAAAGTGAACGCCGCTCGAGATCTGCCAGTCGACAAAGGATCTCAGCGAACGCTCGTCGATCTCTCCGGATTTCGTGAACGGGGTGACGAGCGCGGTTCCACAGCCCGTGAGCCGCTGGAAGTTCATCCGTTAAATGTATGCGTCGCTCGCCGCGAAGAGCGAGCCACCATTTAGCCTTCTTCGCCAGCCGACAGCCTGGCTCAGCTCCTTATCGGAAGCTCCAGTACATCACGCATGGTGAAGACACCGGTGCGGCCGACCAACCAATCGGCGGCCTTTAGCGCGCCTTCAGCGAAAACCCTGCGGTCCCGCGCCTGGTGAATGAGCGACAGCTGCTCGAACATGCCGTCAAAAATCAGCTCGTGCGTTCCCGGAACGGAACCAGTGCGCACACTCGTCGTGGGAATTGGTCGCTCCAGCGCATCGCTTGCCGCTTTGGCGATGGCGATCGCAGTTCCCGACGGCGCGTCTTTTTTCTTCGAGTGGTGTGTCTCGACGATGTGGGCGTCGAATTCTTCGAGGGTACTCATCATCCTGGCCGCGTATCTCGCCAGCTCGATGAGCACGTTTACCCCCAGCGAGAAATTCGGCGACCAAAGGAGGGGCGTGCCGGTCTCGGTGGCAATGCGCGTCACTTCCTGCAACGAGTCGTACCAGCCAGTGGTGCCGACTACCACCGGCACTCTTTCGCGCAGGCACGCCGAGACATTTGCCACCGCCGCGCCTGGCTGAGTGAATTCGACGGCGACGTCGGGCTCTCCGAGCGACAGTCTGCTGATTCCGACGCCGTCCGCACTCTCACGCTCTCCGACGACGGCGGTCACGCGCCAGCCCCTCTCGACCGCGAGCTGTCGGATCGCCTGCCCCATTTTTCCATCGCCGATGATCGCCAGATTGCGATTGGTCATTTCTTCCTTCGAGCAAAGAATGCGTCGTGCAGCCGTTCCATGGCGGGATTCAGCTGATCCCCATCGACGATCACCGTCAGGTTAATTCCCGTCGCGCTTAGCGACATCATGTGTACCTTGATTCCGTCGAGCGCGCCAATCGCGCGGCCCATCGCCGCGCTGTCGTCACTGATCGCCGCTCCGACGACCGCGACAATGGCCCGATCGCGCTCGACCGAAACGTCGCCCAGCGCCGAGAGGCCCACTACTAACGACTCCAGGCCGGCGTCGTTGTCGACCGTCACAGATACCGACACCTCCGAAGTCGCCACGACATCGACGGAGATGCCGTTGCTCTCGAAGATCTCGAAAACCCGCCTCAAGAATCCGCGAGCGAACAACATCTTCGCCGCGCCAACCTTGACCAGCGTGATGCCCTTCTTCCCGGCGATTGCGCTCACCGCGCGGCGCGGCGCATCGAAAGTGATTCTTGTTCCCGTCCCTGACGGATTCCGGGAGTTGTAGATGAATACCGGGATCCCCAGGCGCACGGCAGGCGCAATCGTGCTCGGATGCAGAACCTTGGCACCGAAGCTGGCCAGCTCCGACGCCTCGTCGAACCGAATCTGCTCGATGAGCTTTGATCCCTTTACCACCCGCGGATCGGCAGTGAGCATTCCGTCCACATCGGTCCAGATCTCGATCGCGTCGGCGTGCAACGCTGCGCCGAGCAGCGAAGCACTGTAATCCGATCCCCCGCGGCCGAGAGTAGTGGTGATCCCTCCGGCAGTGCGACCGATGAAACCGCCCATCACTGGCACCTTTCCTTCCTGGATCAGAGGCTGCACGATGTTGCGCGCAGCTTCGGCAATGGCGTCGGTCTGCGGCTCTGCCCCCATGAAATTGTCGTCGGTCATGAAGATGTCGCGGGCTTCGACGTGTTCGGCGCGAATTCCACGCAACTTGAAGAACGCGGCAACGAGATGCGATGATAGCTGCTCCCCGAACGCCGCTATCGCATCGAAGCTGCGCGGCGTTGCGTGGCCCAGTACCGACAGCGCTTCCGCCAGACTCGCCAGCTCGTCGAAGGTAGCGCTCATCTCGGCAGCCACGTCAGATGCCTCCTCGGAAGTCCCCAGGAGCTTCTCACACTGTTGAAAGTGCCGGTCGCGAAGCGTTTCTACTCCACGCAAAGCGCCGATCAGATGTCCCTTCGCTGATTGCTCGCCGATGGCGAGCAGCGAGTTCGTAGCGCCGCCAAGCGCCGAGACGACGACTGCTGGTTGTCTGGGGAGCCTGCCTTTGACGATCTCAGCCGCCCGCTCGATTGCTTCGGCGTCTCCGACCGAAGTGCCGCCAAACTTTACGACGATCACGTAGGGTCGAGACCACCGGTGCTGGCGAGGAGCTCGGCGTTGAGCACCGAGCCGCCCGCGGCGCCACGAATCGTGTTGTGTCCGAGCGCAACCAGCCGCAGGTCGAGGATCGCGTCGCGACGTACGCGTCCCACCGTCACCGTCATGCCGTCGCCGGCGTTGACATCACGCCTCGGTTGCGGTCGATCGGGCGCGTCGCTCACGACGAGAGGGTGCTTTGGCCGCGTCGGCAATCCCGCGGTCGAAGCCAGCCCTTCCCACGATCTCATAGTTTCGATCGCTTCCTCCGGACTCGGCTTGTCCTCGAAGCCGATCGTCATGCAGATGGTGTGGCCGTGTTCGACCGGGACGCGATTCGTGTGCGCGCTTACCTTGAACCCCGCGCTCGTCACTTCGCCATCGGCGTAAGTGCCAAGGAGCTTGAGCACCTCCCGCTCTAGCTTGGGCTCTTCGTCGGCGATGTAAGGAATAACGTTGCCGAGAATGTCCAATGACGGCACGCCGGGATACCCCGCTCCCGAGACTGCCTGCATCGTCGACAGGAAGACCTGCCGAACTGCGAACTTCTGGTGGAGTGGGGCCAGAGCAATCGCTGCCACAGTTGCCGAGCAGTTTGCATTGGTCACGATCGCGCCGCTCCAGCCACGCCGCTGCCGCTGGCACTCGATCAGCGCGAGGTGGTCGCCATTTACTTCGGGGATGACGAGGGGGACGTCCGGCTCCATCCGGAAATTCTTGGCGTTGCTGAGAACGAACTTCCCCGCCCTGGCAAAAGCCATCTCGACTTCACCGGCGACGACCGCATCGAGCGCCGAGAACACGATGGGTGCGCTGATTACACCGGGGTCGCAAGCGATGACCCGACGATTCTGGATCGCTGCCGGCGGTGGCGCACCCTCGAGCCAACGTGTCGCCTCGCTATACTTCTTCCCCGCCGAGCGCTCCGACGCCCCAAGCTCAACGATCTCGAACCACGGGTGGTCGACGAGTAGTCGCACGAACGTCTGCCCGACGGCGCCCGTCGCGCCGAGCACTGCCACCGGCCATTTCGTTTTTCTTCGTCCAGGAATCGGTGGGGGCGTCATCGTGCGAGAAGTGTTTTGGCGAGTTTTTCATAAGTGTCGACGCTCTGGCGGAGCTCTTCGACATCGATGTACTCGTCCGGTGTATGTGCTACATGAATGGAGCCAGGTCCAAAGAGCAGCGGCTCACCCCAATTCGAGAGGAGCGGGATGTCCGACGTATAAGCGACAGGTCCCGTTTCGAAGCCCGGAACAGTTGCGAAGCGCTGGGCCGGAATGTGCGAGCCGAACTCGACATCGGCGTGCCCCTTCGCCCAGTCGAGCACCATCTTCTTGATCGGCTCGACATCGCTGACCAGACGAAACATGATCTCCGCTTCGGCGTGAGCAGGGATGATGTTCGCTTCCGTCCCCCCCTTGATGGTTCCGATGTTGACCGTCGTCTCGCCGAGCAGAGGGTCGGATGGGAGTGGAAGTTTGCGCAATGTCGGCAGCAGCTCGAGCATCGGCTCGATGGCAGACTTCCCGAGATGCGGATACGCCGAGTGCGCCTCGCGTCCGCGTGTTCGAATTGTCGCGCGCAAAGATCCTTTGGCGCCGCTGGCGAGTTTGCTTTCGGTCGGCTCACCATTGATCAGGTAGCGACTGCGGGCTCGCAGGTTGTTGGCCGCTCGCGCGCCGTCGGATCCCTTCTCCTCTCCAACTACAAAGAGGACTTCGACACGCTTCTCCTCATTGCTGACGAGTCGATCCGCGGCGACCATCATCGAGGCGGCGATGCCCTTCGCGTCGGACGATCCGCGTCCGAAGAGCCTGGTACCTTCGAGTCGCGGTGGAACGAACGGAGGAACGGTGTCGAGATGGGTCGAGAAGGTAACGCCGCCATCGTTGCCTGATCGCGAGCCCCAGATGTTCGCGCGACCGCGGCTTACTTCCTGGAGCGTGACGTTCCAGCCGCGCGCGACGAGCCAGCGCGAGACGAAATCGACGACGGCGGCTTCAGATCCCGTCGTCGATTGAATCGCGAGGAGCTCCGCGGCGAGCGATACGACATCGGTCATGCGCGGAAGTTAGCGCCGCATGGCGGGACTGTCAGCACGATCGGGTGCGCGAAGCGCCGAGGCTTCAACGTCGCGAGTCGATCCTGGCGTCGACGGTGGGACGCGTCGTTCCATCCAAACCCTGAACCTGCTCGACGAACATGTGCTGCACGAGTCTGTTCGCTTCCTTCACGTACGCGTCGTGGTGGCGCTCGCCGATGTCGCCGATCTCCTGCAGCGTACGATTTCCCATCATCTTGCCCGCCTCCCGGAAAGTCTTGAAGGTGTCCTCGGACTGGCGGGCCATGACGATGTCGCGGACGAGTCGATGGAAATCGCTCCCGCGCGCGGCGTCGGCTAGCTCGCGGGCAACTCCGACCGCCGCCTCGATCACCGTTTTCCCCGATATGCCGTTGGGGTCAATCTGGGACTGATATTCCATGAGCAGCCGCTGGTGCTCACGCATGTGCGGAATGTGACGCGAGCAAAGATCCCTGAAGCGCGGATCGTCGGCGTCGTCCTCGTGCTCTTCGATAGCGAACAGAAAGGCGCCGTGCTGAATCAGCGCGTTGTTTACCTGTGCCTTGAGAAACTCGCTTCCCCGATCCATTGGATCTCCCCCCTGTCTCTTTTTCCCGACTGAAATTAGCGAAACTTGTGCCCTCAAACGGCTTGCGTTCCGCGAACGAACGGGCTACTTTGTAGTACCCGAATATGTGCCGAAGCCAGGGTGCGTAAGTGACGGAATTGCAGGAGCTTACATTGCCACCAGTAAGGAGGAACCTCAACGGTAGGCGGAAGGAGAAAGCAGGTGTGGCGCGAACAGTTCGGATTCGACCGATCGACCCCGTCCAGTTGTGCGGCAAAGGCACCTCGGTGAGGGAACTGTACCGCGTGGAAGAAACGCGCGACCGGACCAAGATCCACCACCTCGTTTTCTTTGACCGGCACGGCTGGTATTGCGAGCACGGCAAACAGTGCAGTGCGGTGAACGACGTGCAAAAATTCACGAGACGCAGGACTTAGCGACTAACAACGGATGGATGAGAGCATGATTGCGAGACAGGATGCCTACATTGAGAAGACCGACGTCTGGGCCAGGCTTTCGGCCCCAGTTCCTTCGGCAGCAATCTCCTGGAGACAGGATGGCAAGGTGACCGAGCGCGACGGAAAGTATTTCGCGCGGTTCGTCGCCTACATTGAAGCAAATACGGTTCGAGAAAGGCTTGACACTGTCGTGCCGGGTGAATGGGATCTCACCCTCGACCTTCTCCCCACCCTCGTCGGCGACGATGCCGACGGAGCGCAGATCTCTTTCAAAGCGCGCCTGCAGATTCTGGGCGTGATTCGCGAGGATGTCACCGGGCGCGATTACAAGCAGGCGTCGACTGACGCCTTCAAACGAGCCGCCGTGCGGTTCGGCGTCGCCAACGAGCTCTACGCCTACGAGCAGAATTGGGTGGAGATGGATGGGAACGGAAAGTACGCCAGACCCGTCGAGGATCCGCAGGCAGCGTACGTTCGCCGATACGGAAAACCCAGCGTCATTCGAGGGCAGACAAACGCGACCCAAATGGTGGCTGGGCCCCTCCCGAGCTCAACGCTCACTGACTTGGAAACTGTGAGCTGCCCCAAGTGCGGCGGTCGGATGTGGGATAACCGACTCACCAAGCGGAATCCCCGTGCTCCCGACTACAAGTGTCAGAACCGCTCCTGCGATGGAGTGATCTGGCCGCCCAAAGCGGCCCCGACGAATACCGACTCAGCTGCCAAGGAGCCGAAGCAGGGACCGGCCGCCGACTCAGTGTTGATAGCGAGCGAGGAAGAGTTGCCGTTCTAAGAAATCGGGAAACGAAAAAAGGGCGAGCGCGGTGCTCGCCCTTTTTGCTCTCGTGGGCGGATGCTTAGTGCTTCTTGGGAATAAGCAAGCACCCGGCCAGTGGGTCGACTCGTACAGTGAGAGGCGTGCCAGCGAGAAGCTCTCCGTCGGCCTGAGCGGGCATTTGAGGAAGGGTTTCCACCCTGAAATCGCGGCCGGACTTGTAAAAGAGGCACGGATCGGCGCGGAAATCCTTGCGAATCATCCGCCACAGAATCCTCAGCGCGTCCCACAGGTTCGCTGGCGAAAAGACGCAGGCATTGAGCAGTCCATCGTCCTGTACGATTCCATCGCCGAATGCCACCAGGTTGTTGAGCACGGCTCCAAAATTGGCGATGAGCACCGCTGAAGCGGCCAGCTCGTACGTCGTGCCGTCGACGGAAAGCCTGAGGTTGAATTTCTTGTTGCGCAGGACGGCCTTGTAGCCGCCAATCACGTAGGCCATGAAGCCGAAGCGCCTCTTCAGTCTGGCTGGCGCCTCGGAGATCATCGTGGCATCGAGCCCCACACCAACGCCAATGGCGAAGCGGCGACCATCGCCAAGACGGCCCAGGTCGACCGTCGCCTCGTCGCCCTCGAGAAGCAGTGGAATGGCGCGGGCTGGATCAAGTGGAATGCCCAACGTTCGGGCGACCACGTTGGCGGTGCCGCCGGCAAGAACTCCGATCGGCGGTCCCTGGTGCGCCAGCGCACCGAGCACTTCCATCAGCGTTCCGTCGCCGCCAAGTGTGAAGACGGCGTCGTACTTATGTGCGTGGTTCTTGGCGAGCGTCGTCGCGTGGCCCGGCGACTCCGTCTGCATCAGATCGCAGCCGACGCCGGCATCCTCGAACGCTTTGAGTGCCTTGCGCCGGATGCGGTCTCCACGACGAGATGCGGGATTCACGATCAGCAGGACCCGGTCGATTCGTCGCGGCGCGAATTTCATCGCCGTCGCTGCGCTCATAATGCGTGCGGGTTTTTGTGAACAAGCATCGAGAGACTCGCGAGCAACGCGGGAGGCTCACTGGATGCTCGGGGCGGGGATCGAACCCGCATGGGAGTTTATCCCAAGGGATTTTAAGTCCCTCGCGTCTACCGGTTTCGCCACCCGAGCGGAAAACGACGAGCCAGCGGGCAGAGCGACACTGAGCCCGAGAAGAACGAAGCGGGAAACGGGACTCGAACCCGCGACCCCAACCTTGGCAAGGTTGTGCTCTACCAACTGAGCTATTCCCGCGAAGCAAAGACAAAGCTACCGGCGATTTTTCCTGCTAACAAGCGCCACGTATGGCGCCGCTCTTTTCCAATAAATCCAAGTTGACAAAAAGGCGAGCGCCATGATAACGTCTCCCCGCCGGCGGACGTCCCCCCACTCAGACGAACGCCCGTCTTGCTCCTTCACATCGTGCGGAGAGTCTATGCGCCGTCCTCTGGTCAGCGTTTCCACCGTAGCATTGGCAATCATCGCGATTTTCGCCAACCCCGCGGGTGGTCAGCGTGTGCTCGGCGTCGGTGACGATGCACTAGTGCTTCCCCGGGGCGTGTTTCGCTTTCGTACTCTCGGTCAGTGGACCTGGTTCAACGAGCGCTATGGGAAGGACACCCCCGGTCGACCGGATGGCGCTCTGGAGCCGCTCGGAATCGATTTCACGCTCGACACCATCGGCGTGAAACAGTTCCCAAATCTCGCCGCTCTGCAGGCGGGAATTCAGCAGTTGACAGGCAACCCGACCTGGTATGCAACGCTGGGCAACACGGTAGTCAATCTGCGCGACCACGTCGCTGCATTCCCGTTCGTCTTCGAGGCGGGTCTGTCGAAGCGATTCTCGGTTGGCATTCAGATCCCGTACGTGCACACCCAGACGTCCGCGTTCTTCAACGTCAATACCGCGGGGACGAACGGGAATCTCGGCTTTAATCCGGGGCTGGCCGTCGCCGTGGCGACAACCCAGAACACGACGATGTATACGCAGTTCATTACTGCGTCGAACCAGCTGGAAGGGTCGCTCGCCGCTTGTCAGGCGAATCCGGCTGCGTCGCCTTCGTGCCCCGCCTTGCTCCAGAATCAGGCGAGTGCGCAGTCGCTGATCGCCAATTCGAGAGCGTTCGCCGGGGGTGCGGTCGGACCCGTTGGCGGGCCGTACAACGCGCGCGGAGGCGTTTATATCACGTCGCCATTCGTGCCGATTGTCGGGACTGACGCCCAGCTTTCCATCGAAGCACGGGTCGCCGCTTTCAAAGCCCTCTATTCGCAGTTCCTCGGCGCCGGCAACCCGATTACGACGAATGGACCGTTCGCTTCGCAGGCGAGACTGAGCGTGCGTGATGCTCAAACGATTCTGACCAATCAGGCTTTTGGAATTCAGGCCGATCCACTGCAGTCCGTCAGTCGCTCGCACGTGGGCGACATCGACGTCGGTGGAAAGTTCTCGGTATTTGATACGTTCGGCGGCAGCTCCGAGGCGAGGATGTCGCCCAGAGGATTGAATTTCCGCGCCGCGGTGGGAGGAATCTTCCGCATCCCGAGCGGACAGATCGAGTCGCCCGACAACTTCATCGACATCGGCACTGGACGCGGAGCAAAGGCAGTCGAGGGCAGAGTGTTCAGCGACTTGTTGATCGGCAGGCACTTCTGGGAATCGTTCATCGTCCGCTTCAACAAGCCGTTCTCGGATACGCAGACGATGCGCATACTGGACAAGCCGAACCAAGAGCTGGCGCCGTTTTATCGCCGTCAATCGGTGAGCAGACAGCTTGGCAGCGCGTTCGAGTTCGAGACCGCCCCGCGCATCGTCGTCAATGATTTTCTGGCCGTGTCCGCGTGGTACATGTACCGCCACAAGCAGCAGGATCACTACAGCGGAACTTTCACCATTCCTGCCGCCACCACCGGATTCGCCGACATCACCATCGACGCCTCGACGCTGGACCTCGAGACGGAACAGACCGAGCACCGTTTTGGGGGCGGAATCTCGTTCTCGAATCTCTACTCATTCGAGCAGGGCAAGGCCCGCGTCCCGTTCGAGGTGACATACCTCCATTGGCAGACGATGAACGGATCCGGCGGAAATCAGCCGAAATTCTTTACGGACCAAATTCAGCTTCGACTGTACGCAAGGATCTTTGGGGGGAAGTAGCTCGACGTGGTTCTAACGAAAAAGGCGAGCAGCTGCTCGCCTTTTCTTTTTTTGACTACGCATTGCGGACCAAGTGCATTGCGGACTGCTGACTAATTGCGGATTGGGAGACCTGCTTCGGATTGATGACTGCCCCGGACTCCGTACTGCGAGACTAGTCCGCAGGTCGCAATCCGCATCAGTCTACCAATCCGCAGTTAGTCCCCCAATGCGTAGTTAGTCAGCAGTCCGCAATGCCGTTAGTCCGAAATGCGAAGTCATCCCGGAGCACCTGCACTCTCGAGGAGCTCTCTCGCATGCGCCCGACTGACCTTGCTCTCGGGGTCTCCTCCGAGCATCCGCGCGATCTCGTTGACCCTGCTCGTTCCCTCGAGCACGGTGATGTCCGCTGTCGTGACACCACCTTTGGCGCCCTTGGCGACGACGATGTGATGGTGCGCGCGCGCGGCGATCTGCGGCAGATGAGAGATTGCGAAGACCTGATGGTCCCTTGCCACACGCCGGAGAGTGTCGCCAACCTGAAGCCCGACGCGCCCGCCAATCCCGGCATCCACCTCGTCGAAGATCAGCGTCGGCACCTGATCGACCCGCGCCAGAATCGTCTTCAGCGCCAGCATCACGCGCGATAACTCTCCGCCCGACGCCACACGCGCCAGCGGGCGATCTTCGTGGCCAACGTTCAGTGTTACGCGAAACTCGACATCCTCCGCGCCTTCCGCCGTCGGCTCGTCGCGCGGGGTGAGGGTGACGGTGAATCGCCCGTCGGGCATTCCTAGCGGCGGCAGCAACGTATCCACTGCTTTGGCGAGCTTCTTCGCCGCCGAGAGACGCAGCTCCGACAGCTTCTCCGCTTCCGCCGTCAGTCGGCGCCGGGCGTCGGCTTCGCGCGCGGTGAGATTGGCGAGATCGAATTGCGCCGTGTCGATCAGATCCAGCTCCGCCCGCGCTGTAGTTCCCGCCGTCATCACCTCTTCCAACGTCGGCCCGTACTTCTTGAGCAGTCCGAAGAGCCGGTCGCGCTGGCGACGGACTTCTTCCAGGCGCGCCGGGTCGAGCTCGACGGATCCCGCGTAGTCGTCGACTGCGCGCGCCAGCTCCTGCAGCGCATAGAAGCCCGTGTCGAACAGCTCCTGCATCCGCGCCGCGGATGGGTCGATCCTCTCGATCGAGGACAACGGCCGCTGCGCCGCCCCCAGTTGGCTCAACACACTCGCCTCTTCACCCGACAGCAGCTCGTTCAACAAGCTCGCCAGCGTGCGCAGCTCGTCGGCGTTCTCCAGAACGCGCGCTTCGTCCTCGAGCTTGGTGTCTTCACCCGGCGAGAGCCGGGCATCCTCGATCTCCTTCGCCACGTGCCGCAGGTAGTCGGCCCGCTTTTCCGCGTCCGCGCGTCGCGCTGTCAGGGTCGCGATCTCGCGACGCACCTCAGACACTTCCTTGTGCATGCTCCGAACGAGCTGCGCCTGCCGGTCGGCGCCACCAAACGCATCCAGAATTCGACGCTGCGATTCGCTGTCGAGCAGCGTCTGCGCATCGTGCTGGCCGTGAAGATTGACGAGCTGTCGTCCGATTTCGGCGAGGACGCTCGCTGTTACCGTCGTCCCGTTGATCCAGGCGCGACCGCGACCGTTGGTCGCGATCTCACGCTTCAAAACGAGCGTCTCTTCCTCGACTTCGATTCCCCTATCGTCGGCCAGCTCCGAGATGTCCTTCAGCCTGCTGATGTCGAAGACTCCTTCGACAGTCGCCTTGTCCGCGCCGGAGCGAATGAGATCCGCGCTGGCGCGCTCGCCGAGCAGAAGTCCCAGTGCGCCGACGATGATGGACTTCCCGGCGCCCGTCTCTCCGGAGAGAACGTTGAACCCGGAGGAGAGCGGGAGCGTCACCTGCTCGATGATCGCGAAATTACGGATGCGCAGCTCGGTCAGCATCAGTAAGCCTGGTCGCGTTCGGGCAATCCGCCCCAACCGAGTTTGACTCTCATTCGCTCGAAGAACGTCGCTCCCGGAAACCGCACAATCCGCACTGGGTTATCGGCCTTTCTCACCTTGAGCTTCTCACCTTTCACGAAACTGGTGCCGACCTGCCCATCTACCGTAACCAGAAGCTCGGTGGGAGTCTCGTTTGCTTCCACCGTGACTTCCGCGTCGGCCGGAATGACCAGCGAGCGGATCGCCAGGGTGTGAGGCGAAACCGGAGTGATAACAATGGACTCCACCGTCGGGACGACTACTGGACCGCCCGCGGAGAGGCTATACGCAGTCGACCCTGTGGGAGTGCAGATCACGACGCCGTCCGCGGCGTAAGTCCCGATACTCTCGCCATCGACGAACACGTTCAGGCGCACGACGCGAGCGAATCCGCCTTTGTGGAGAACGAAATCGTTGAGCGCTCTCCACTGCTTACGCGTCTCTCCCTCGGAGTCTATGGCGCGGGCGCTGAGCGCCATCCGTGGTTGGGCGACGTAATCGCCTCCCGCCAGATTCCTGAGCGCCGGCTCGAAATCCGCACCTTGACAGCTGGTGAGAAAACCAAGCCTGCCGAGATTGACGCCGAGGATCGGGATATCTCGACCATCGAGCAGTCGAGCGCCACGCAGGAGGGTTCCGTCGCCGCCTAGTGTTACGAGCGCGTCTAGCTGTGCAGGATCTTCGAGGCGGGCTCCCTTACCGGCGACCTCGTGCAATCCCTGCTCGAGCAGCGGCTCGATGCCGAGTTTCGGAGCGACGCGAAAGAGCGTGCGGAGGATCTCCGGGAGCTCATCGTACCCCTGATGCCCGATGACACCAAGCCGCATCAGACTGCGCGGAGGTGAGCGCCCCGAGAGCTCTCCAGGCCGAACGCCTCGCTCGCGCGCTGGGCGATTCCCTGCGCATCGAGGCCGAGGGCGGACAGCTGTCTGGCGCGCGGCGCCTGATCGACGAAGCCGTCCGGCACACCTTGCGTGAAGACCCGTACCGACGGATCCATCGCCGCAATGACTGCCGTCATGTGCGATCCGAAGCCGTTGACGATGGTTCCCTCTTCGACAACGAGAATGTTCCGATGATCGGCGACGATCTGCGCCAGCACGCGCTCGTCGTGCGGCTTGAGATATCGGCAGTTCACCACCGTCACGCTCACGCCACTCTCGTTGAGAATGTCAGCCGCTCCCAGCGAAGGAAGGACCATCGTGCCCACGGCAAGAATGGCGATGGGCTCGTCCGGATCTCGTCCCGCACTCGTACTGCGCCGCAGGATCTCCCACGTCGCGTGCGGCACCGCTTCGATCTCGGCGATGGGGGGAACGATGTCCGGCGTCGCATCACGCGGATATCTCAGACAGAATGGTCCCTTCTCGTACGCGAGTGCGCTGCGCAGCAGTGCCAGCATCTCTTTTCCGTTCTTCGGCGCGGTAACCACCATGCCCGGCACCGCGAGCATGTAAGCGATGTCGTACAATCCCATGTGGGTGGGACCATCCTCCCCAACGAGACCCGCGCGATCCATCGCGAATATCACCGGCAGATGCTGAATCGCCACGTCGTGGATGACGCTGTCGTACGCGCGCTGGAGAAACGTCGAATAAATGGCGCACACCGGGCGAATTCCCTCGGTGGCGAGTCCGGCGGCAAAGGTCACGGCGTGTCCCTCTGCAATGCCGACATCGAAAAAGCGCTCGGGAAAAGCCTTGGCGAAGGCGCCGGTTCCGGTTCCACTCGGCATGGCGCCGGTGATCGCTACGATTTTGGGATTTTCCTTCGCGAGATCGACGAGCCCCTGACCGAACGCCGCAGTGTAGGCCGTATTCGCGACCGAAACCTTCCGCTGCTTGCCAGTGGCCGGGTCGTGACCAGGCGGGAGCGCGTGCCACTTCTCGATGTGCTCTCCAGCCGGAAATCCCTTCCCTTTCTGCGTGATGCAGTGAATCAGACGAGGGCCGCTCAGGTCACTCACGGCAGCGAGCGTGTCCATCAACACATCGATGTCGTGGCCATCGATGGGACCGAAGTAGCGAAAACCCAGCTCCTCGAAAAGCACTCCCGGAGTAAGGAAGGATTTCATGCTCTCTTCCCACTTTCTCACCAGAGTCGCCACTCCGGAGAGAGGACCTGGTGCAGAGTCGACGACGCTGCCAATCGCGGAACGAACGCGATTGTAGAGCGGGTTCCGCTGGATCGAGGTGAGATACTTCGACATCGCACCGACGTTGGGCGCGATCGACATCTCGTTGTCATTGAGGATGACGATGAAGTCGCGCTCAGAGGCGCCGGCGTTGTTCAGACCTTCGTACGCCAGGCCACAGGTAAGCGCGCCATCACCGAGGATGGATACGACCTTGAAATCCTGACCGTTCAGATCACGAGCAACCGCCATCCCATAGCCGGCCGAAATCGCGGTGCCCGCGTGGCCGGCGCCAAAAGCGTCATACTCGCTCTCGCTGCGCTTCAGGAAACCCGACAGGCCGTTCTCCTGACGCAGCGTCTCAAACCTGTCTGCGCGTCCGGTGAGAAACTTGTGCGGGTATCCCTGGTGACCGACGTCCCACACGATCTTGTCCTTCGGCGTGTCGAACACCGCGTGCAAAGCAACCGTCAGCTCGACGACGCCAAGACCGGCACCGATGTGCCCGCCGGTGCGCGAGCAGATCTCGATGAGCCGGACGCGCATCTCTTCGGAGACGGCGCGCAGCTCGTCGCGGGTCATCGACTTGAGATCCGCCGGCGAGTGAATTCGGTCGAGGATGGACATTCTTGAACGGGATTCAGGAGGTGCGTGTTATCATGAAATTAGCGACTTGTGACAGCTCCTGCGTCAGCAGTCCGTGCGCCCGCAGGCTGTCCAAACCGTCAGCGATCAGGGACTGTGCGCGTTGGCGCGCGCCGTCGACGCCAAGCAGCGCCGGGTAGGTGCTCTTGCCGAGCGCGGCGTCGCGCCCGGTCGTTTTGCCGAGCGCGCTGCTGGTGGAAGTGACGTCGAGAACGTCGTCCATGATCTGGAATGCGAGGCCGATGTCGCGCCCGTAGCGTTCCAGGCATTCCATCGCGGCATCATTCGCCCGCGCCGCGAGTGCTCCCATTCTGACCGATCCCACGATCAAGGCGCCTGTCTTTGCCGAGTGGATCGCTTCGCGCTCCTCGAGCGAGAGCGCTAATCCTTCTCCCGCCAGATCGCGCTGCTGCCCGCCAATCATGCCACCGGATCCACCCGCGTCGAGCAGCGTTCCTATTATCGTCCTCCCGGTGTTGTCTGGAAGCCCCATTTGTCGAGTCGCGTCACGGGCAACGATCGTGGCCAGCGGTATCATTGCCACGCCCCCGAGTATGGCGACCCTGGAGCCGTAAACCTTGTGAACCGTCGGTCTGCCGCGGCGCATGTCGTCGTCGTCCATGCACGGCAGGTCGTCGTGCATCAACGAGTAGGAGTGAACGATCTCGGGCGCACACGCGAGGACCGTCGCGTCTCCGCTGCCGCCCGCCGCCCGATAAGCGAAGAGAAGAAGCAAGGGTCGTAACCGCTTCCCCGGACTCTTCAGGCCGTATTGGATCGCTGCCGCAACGTTGGCCGGTAAACCGGAGAGATAGACTGCGCAGATTTCGTCGAGCCGACGCTCGATTTTTTGTCGATCAGCCGCAAATCGATCTGCGCGCCCTGTTGCTGCAAGGGGTTCGGCGTGGGTCACTTCTTCAGAGATCCATCTCCCGCAATTCGAAGCCGCCTTCGGACCTTTCGAGGAGCAACTGCACCTTCGTCTCCGCCTTATCCAGCTCCGCTGACGCCGAGCGCAGCAGCTCAATCCCCTCCTCGAAAAGCTTGAGCGAGGCGTCGAGGCCAATCTGCTCGCCCTCGAGCTCGGCCATGATCTCATCGAGGCGACGAAGGCTCTTTTCAAAGTTCATTGTGGACTCCTTGCGGATGGGAGAGGAGGCACCCGCACGAGTAATATCGGCGCCTCGCCCATTTAAGGGCAAACGCCCAGTGGCGGTATTGACTTTCAGGACGAAATGGTATAACCTTTAATCCGGATGAACGGATGGAGTAGATGAGCGCACCTGCCCTCTTTGGACAAATGACAGCCCTCGCCGATCCGACGAGGAGCCGGCTTCTTGTCGCCCTCGAGCGCAACGAGCTCACGGTGAACGAGCTGACATCAATCCTGCAGCTGCCCCAATCGACCGTCAGCCGACACCTCAAAATGCTGAGCGCCGAAGGCTGGGTGGACGCACGGGCGGAGGGAACGAGTCGCTACTACCGGCTTGCATCCGCATCGCTGGATGCGGCCAGTCGCCGCTTGTGGGGCATCGTCCGTGACGAAGTGGTCCACACCAACGCCGCCGAGCACGACGCGCGACGCACCCAGGCAGTCCTGGCCGAGCGCAGTACACGATCCCAGCAGTTCTTTTCGACCTCGGCTGGCCAGTGGGATCGTATGCGGCTGGAGCTGTTCGGCAGACGCGCTGACATCGCATTACTTGGTCTGCTCGATGAGCACTGGACAATCGCCGATCTCGGCTGCGGCACTTGTGCCGTCACGCAATCGCTGGCGCCGTTCGTGGCGCGCGTGATCGCGATCGATGAGTCGAGCGCGATGCTTTCCGCGGCCAGGAAGCGGTTGCACGGAGTCGAGAATGTCGACATTCGAAATGGACGCCTCGAATCATTGCCGATCGGCGACGGTGAAGTAGATGTGGCACTTCTTTTTCTGGTTTTGCACTACGCGGCGGAGCCGATACGGGTCATCTCCGAGGCAGCTCGCGTGCTCAAGCCAGGCGGTCGTCTGCTCGTGCTCGACATGATGCCGCACGACAGGCAGGATTTGCGGCAGACGATGGGACATCTCTGGCAGGGTTTTGACCGCGCTACGGTGTCGGGCTGGATGGATGCGGCAGGTCTGGAAAGCTTTCGCTACAACCCGCTGCCGCCTGATCCCAACGCCAAGGGCCCGATTCTATTTGCGGCAACGGCAAAACGCAGGGCCGCCGCAATAACCAGCGGCGGACGCAAGAAAGCGGATGCGGTTCCGCTGATGAGAACCGCGTGATCGAGTTTTAACGCAGACTTCCATGGAGCGCACAGTGGGCACGATTACAGAACCGATGAATTCATTTACCACCGCAGCCGAAGCCGGCCGCGAGCCCTACAAGGTGAAGGATCTCGAGCTAGCCGAGTTCGGCCGCAACGAGATCCGTCTCGCCGAACACGAGATGCCGGGGCTGATGGCGCTGCGCGCGGAGTACAAGGGGAAGCAGCCGCTGGCTGGTGCGAAGATCATGGGCTCGCTGCACATGACGGTGCAGACAGCTGTGCTGATCGAGACGCTGACACAGCTCGGCGCCGACGTTCGCTGGGTGTCGTGCAACATCTTCTCGACTCAGGATCACGCCGCCGCAGCCGTAGTTGTCGGCAGAAACGGGACGGTCAGTGATCCGCAGGGCACGCCAGTTTTCGCCTGGAAGGGCGAGACACTCGAAGAGTATTGGTGGTGCACCGACCAGGCGCTGGTGTGGCCCGATGGTTCCGGACCAAATCTTCTTCTCGATGACGGCGGTGACGCTACGCTGCTGGTCCACAAGGGAGTCGAGTTCGAGAAGGCTGGAGGCGTTCCGGAGTTCGATCCGAGCAGGGACTCAGAGGAATACGGCGTCATCCTCAACCTGCTTCGCCGCGAATTCAAGAAGGATCCGCGGCGGTGGACCCGCATGTCCAAGGATCTCCGTGGAGTCTCGGAGGAGACGACAACCGGTGTGCATCGACTCTATCAGATGATGGAGGCCGGAACTCTCCTCTTCCCCGCCATCAACGTCAACGATTCGGTAACGAAATCGAAGTTCGACAACCTGTATGGCTGCCGTCATTCGCTGACGGACGGCATCCTCCGGGCATCGGACGTCATGCTCGCCGGAAAAATCGCCGTCGTCTGCGGCTACGGCGATGTCGGCAAAGGTTGCGCTCAGGCGCTGAAAGGTCAGGGTGCGCGGGTAATCATCACCGAGATCGATCCCATCTGCGCGCTACAGGCGGCGATGGAGGGATATCAGGTAACCACACTCGAGGATGTGGTGAAGACGGGCGACATCTTCGTTACCGCGACGGGCAACAAGGACATCATCACCGTCGACCACATGGCTCAGATGAAGGACAAGGCGATCGTCGGCAACATCGGTCATTTCGACAACGAGATCGACATGGCCGGGTTGAAGAAGTTCAAAGGCATCAAGCGAATTCAGATCAAGCCGCAGTACGACGAGTACGTCTTCCCCGACGGGCACAGCGTGATGATTCTCGCTGAGGGCCGTCTGCTCAACCTCGGTTGCGCTACCGGCCATCCAAGCTTCGTGATGTCTGCCAGCTTCACCAACCAGGTGATGGCGCAGATAGAGCTGCACACCAACTGCGACGCCTACGAGTGCAGGGTATACACGCTGCCCAAACATCTCGACGAGCGAGTGGCACGGCTTCACCTCGACAAGCTTGGAGTAAAATTGACGGAGTTGTCGAAGGAGCAGGCTGACTATCTGGGCGTTCCGTTAGAGGGACCCTACAAGCCCGAGTTTTATCGGTATTAGATCGGCACCCCGGCGCCTACCAGGCCGGAGAAATCGCTCACGGGCGTTTCTCTGGCCTTTAGCTTCTTTAGCTTGACTCCGCGATGTTCTGGCCGATATTGCGGGTATAATGAAGTTGCTGCGAGAACTTTCCCCTCAGCTTGCTCTCGCGGGAATTGTCGCATTGCAGATCTCGTGCGGCGATTCCACCGCGCCCGGCAACGGGGCTGCCAGTATCAGTGCAATTTCGTCGACCTCGTTGATGGCGGCACCTGGTACGCCCGTGGCAGAGTTGCCGTCGGTAATAGTGAAAGACGCGAGCGGCAATCCGATCGCTGGCGTACCAGTAACTTTCGCCACCACCGCCGGCGGAGGTTCGGTAACAGGCGGACACGCGACTTCGAATTCCGCCGGGGTGGCGACAGTCGGAAGCTGGACTCTCGGTCCGAATCCCGGAACCAATGTGCTCGTTGCCGCCACTGGCAGCCTTTCCGTTACGTTCACGGCTGAAGGAGCTGACCCCTGCAGGACGTTCGTGGTGCACACTTTCGGCACTACCAGCAACGGAAAGCTCACCGCGTCAGACTGCGACCTTGGAGACGGAAGCTTCGTCGACCTCTACTCTGTAACCATTGCCAGCCCGGGCACGTATCTCTTCACGCAAACTGGAAACTTTGACACCTATCTCTTTCTCTTCGCGTCTAGCGGGCATATTGTCGCGGAGAACCACACCGCCGGCCAGGTCAACACTTCGGTAGTCAAGGCGATTCTGCCAGCGGGCACCTTCGTGCTTGGCGCGAACTCTTTGCACGCGAGCGTCACCGGTGACTACACTCTTACTTCGGCCGCCACGACACCAGAGGTTTCGAACTGTGAGGACGTATTCGTGGTGGCGGGCATCAGCTCGCAGCAGTCGCTTCAGTCGTCAGACTGCACCTCAAATGGAGTCTTCTCCGACAACTATTTGATCTTTCTGCCCGCCGGCCAGATGATCACCGTGTCGATGACCTCGAGTGCGGTTGACTCGTATCTCGAGGTCTATGCGATCGGGGGCACTTCGCCGCTTGCCACAAACGACAACATCGATGGCACGACCCAGAATGCTCAATTGGCGTTCACGGCTGGCGCAACGGGCTACTACATCGTCAAGGCGCGCTCGGCTGCGCCCGGCGCGACCGGCGCTTACACGATAGCAGTCCAGTAAGACTGCTCTAAGCGCTACTGTTTCTTCGCTGAGGAATCCAGTGCGAAGAATGGCGACTTGATCACCGGCCGGTTTTGATCGTACGAGCGTTTGGTGATCAGCGCGACGGTGCTATCCCGCCCAAGCCAGCTATCGACTCCATTGGAATCAAGCAGCTTGTATCTGCGCGCGAGCTCCGCCCGATACCATTTCGCGGGTAGTAGCGGGACCGTGACGACGGTCACGTCTCTGCGCGTACCTTCAGCTTGTTGCAGATACCACAGAGGATAGGTGTCATTATCGCCGAGGGCGAGGAATACTCCTGAGGGCGGGACTCTCGCCAGCATCTCGGATTCGTCCACCCGTGCCTTGGTTTCCACCGGGTCGTTGCGGCGATCGACGGCAGTCCAGTTGAGCAGCGCAGGTGCGAAGGGCATGAGTATCGCCAGCATGTTGAACGGCGCGACAAGGAGACGCGACAGACGGATCGCACCGAACCCAGCCCACAGCCCCCAACAGGCAAAGAGCCAGAAAAAGAAGTAGTCTCTCTCCCGCGCTTCATGCGGCGCGTCGGGGGGCAGCAGTCCCGCCCCGAACGAAGGCCCCGCCTTCAGATTCAGGTAAATCACCACACCAAGCGATGAGACGAAAAACAGCAGCGCCAATGCGCGCCAGCTGCGGCGGTCTATGGTCCGGTGCATCGCGAAGCCGCATAAACCGACCAGCGCATAAAGGACGGTGATCGGAGTCCTCCACCAGCTTGGCGGCGCCTCGGGTGCGAGCGCTTTGGCGAATTGCCAATCCGCGTACTCGAACACGTTTCCGAGCTGGAGATAAAAAGGCGCGCGCCTCGGCCAAAGAGGCGCGACATCATATTGGCGTCGAAGAATGACGTCCAGCAGCGAGCCAACTGTCGAAGGATTCCCCTGATTGATCGCGGGATCGTGTTTGGCGCGTATCAGCAGAAACAGAATGCCCGTCATGCCGACCAGGGCGACCAGGAGCGATGCGCGCAGCAGCTTGGTGAATGAATGAGCTTCGCGGCGGCCGTCGACGTAGCGCCTGCCGACGGGAACGGCAAAATATCCGTCGCCGGTGCTGAAGACGAGCAGGATAGCGCTCGGAACAACTAGCAGCGCTGTCAAGTGAAGAGACCACGAGAGGCCGGCGAGATAAGCAGCAAGCAGTGCCCAGCGCGCGTCGGAGTTTCTTCCCGCCCTGTCAGCCGCCCACAGGATCATGCAGCCAAACAGAAATGCTACCGCATACACTTCGGTCTCAGTGGCGCTGAGCCAGACCGTGGTCATCAGTCCAGCGGTCAGTCCCGCCGCTGTGGCAGCGAATCCATCCTCAGTCCAGCTGGCGAAAAGATTGGTGAGAATTCCGCAGGCGAACGCGGTACAAAAGGCGGAGAGGAGATTGATCGACCGGGCAAACCCGAAGACCGGCGCGAAAACGAGACTCCACACTTTCCCGATCAGCACGTAGAGCGGAGTGCCCGGTGGGTGCGGGATGCCAAGCGAGTGAATGGCAGCGAGGAACTCACCCGAATCCCACAGCGTTACGCCGGGGGCAAGGGTGAGCATGTAGACAAAGAGTAGAAGTACGGCGGTCGTCCAACCCGGCGAAGGAAACCGTCTTATTGGGAGCGCCTCGAGGTAGAGTACCGGTTCAAAAGTAATTTAGCGGCTCAGGAGTTGCCCGACCGTTGAGCCGTTGGGCCGACGCCACTCACACATGACTCTGCCGGAGCACCTACGTACGCCATCAGTCACGCCTCAGCAGCGCTGGCACTGAGAAGAAGATTTCCGCGGGTGGGATTATGGCCACTGCTGATCTCAGTGCAGTTCGTCGAGCTGCTCTGGATTCTTTTCACGTACCTCCGAATCGAGCACTCGCGCATCACCCCAAACGCCGTTCATCTCGATTTCCTGCCGTACTCGCACTCGGTGGGAACAGGTTTATTGCTGGCTGCTATTGCGTGGGGCTTCGGTAAAGCTGCTCGGCGCAGCAACGTCGGCGCGGCCATAGCGCTCGGCGTACTGTCGCACGTCGCGCTCGACATCATTCACCACGAGCCGAACATTACGCTGCTTCCGATGGAATGGGGACCGCGCCTTGGTCTGAATCTGCAGGGATATCCGGTGCTCGATTTTCTGCTCGAGCTCGCCTTCTGCGTCTTTTGTTGGGCAATCTTTCGTGGCACGAGGGGGCTGTTAATCGGGATAGTGATCTTCAACCTGATCAACATCCCGGTGATGTTTCCGCGCTCGACCTCGTTCGTGCCGCTGATGGAGCACCACAATCTGTTGCCGACGCTGATCCTCATACAGGTCATTGCGTCGTGGCTGTTGGTGTGGTGGTTCGGCCGAAAGACGGTGATTTTCCCGTCAACTACTCGGCCAGGAGCTCCGACTCTTCGGGCGTGAGGGCCCAGGCTGCATCGAGGGCGAGACGATTGGGGCGCACCCGATGGACGCGAAATATTCGCGCCCCGGCGAAGAAAGCGACGACGTTTACTCCAACCGTGGTCATGTCCCGGTCGTCGTTGGATATTGCCTGGGGGGCGAGGGTCGTTCCGCCGGAAGTGCTTGCCCCGGCCGAAGTGTAACGAATGAGCTCGGCGATGACTCGCTTGCGGGAAGCACCCACAAAAACCGGATAACCAAGTGCAACGATTCGGTCCAGCTGCACGAGCGCAGCCAGCGAATGGCCGGTTTTCTTGGAGAAGCCAATGCCCGGATCGACCGCTATGCGCGCCGGATGAATCCCGGCTCGCTCGGCGATCTGAATACTTTCCTCCAGCTCCGAGATAATTTCCCCGACCGGATCGTCTCCGTATACCGCGTTATCGTAGCTCGCCATATCGGCTACTGTTCCGCGCGAATGCATCAGCACGACGCTGCAGCCCGCTTCAGCGCAGATCCGCGGCATTTCCGGATCGAGTGACATGCCCGACACATCGTTCACCACTGACGCGCCCTCGGCGAGAGCCGCCTTCGCCACTTCCGCTTTGACGGTGTCGATAGAGATCGCGATGTCGCTCCACCTTGAACGAATTCCGCGAATCACTGGCAGCACACGCTTGAGCTCTTCCCGCGCCGGAACCGGTTGCGCGCCCGGGCGCGTCGATTCGCCGCCGACGTCGATGGCATCGACGCCTTCAGTGATCATCCGGTCGGCTTGAGCGATCGCCGCTTCTGTCGAAACGAAATTACCCCCGTCGCTAAAGCTGTCGGGGGTAACGTTCAGAATTCCGAAGATGGTTGGCCGCTGTGACTTTGACGGCCAGGCGAAACTCACGCCGGCGCTACCTCCGGTCCTCCGAAGAGTGGCGGCTTGGACGGCTTGGGATGCATAACCGGAGTTGCTAACGCTGGCGCAGACGGCGGCGGACTGACCGGACGCGGAGGCAATTCTTCGCCACGCGCGAGCGCAGCCACCTCGTCGCCCGTCAGGGTCTCTCTGTCGAGAAGAGCGGCAGCGACCGTATGCAGTAGCGCCATGTTCGCCTGAAGAACCTGGGTCGCCCGGCTGTATGCTTCCTTGATGACGCGCGACACTTCGGCGTCGACCAACTGGGCCGTGCGCTCCGAAACTTCGCGCCGCGTCTGCAGCTCCCGGCCGAGGAAGAGCTCTTGCTCGTTGTCGCCGACGAGGACGGGTCCGATCTCGTCGGACAATCCCCACTGCGATACGTAGCGTCGTGCGAGACCGGTAGCCTGCTGGATGTCGCTCGCCGCACCGGTGGTAACCCGGTCGCGCCCAAATACCAGTTCCTCGGCGACGCGTCCGCCGTACGCCTTGACCAGATTGGCTTCCAGCTGCTCGCGAGTAACCGAGACGCGATCGTCTTCGGGCAGCGTCCACGCTACGCCGAGTGTACGGCCGCGTGGAACGATCGTGACTTTGTGCAGAGGATCGTTGCCCTTCACCTTGATCGCGCAGATGGCGTGGCCACCTTCGTGATAGGCGGTGAGCTTCCGCTCCTCGTCCTTCATCACCATCGACTTGCGCTCGGCGCCCATCATGACCTTGTCCTTCGCATCCTCGAGATCGGCCATGTAGACCTTGTCGTGGTTGCGACGGGCGGCCAGTAGCGCACCCTCGTTGACGAGATTGGCGAGATCTGCTCCAGCCATGCCGGGAGTCCCGCGCGCAAGCAGCATCACATCGACATCCTCTGCCATCGGCTTGTTGCGGATGTGCACGCGCAGAATCCCCTCGCGACCACGGAGGTCAGGCGAGTCGACAACGATCTGCCGGTCAAACCGACCCGGCCGCATCAGCGCGGGATCCAACACGTCTGGACGGTTGGTCGCTGCAATCAGGATCACGCCGTCGTTCGACTCGAAGCCGTCCATCTCGACCAGAAGCTGATTGAGTGTCTGCTCGCGCTCGTCGTGCCCACCGCCGAGTCCGGCGCCGCGGTGGCGACCGACGGCGTCGATTTCGTCGATGAAGATGATGCAGGGCGCGTGCGCCTTGCCTTGCTCGAACAGATCGCGGACGCGGCTCGCCCCGACGCCAACGAACATCTCGACGAAGTCGGAGCCGGACATCGAGAAGAACGGCCTGCCGGCTTCACCAGCCACGGCGCGCGCCAGCAGGGTCTTACCGGTCCCCGGAGGTCCGACGAGCAGCGCACCCTTCGGCAGACGTCCGCCAAGCTTGGTGAACTTCTGCGGATCCTTCAGGAATTCGATGATCTCCTGGAGCTCGACCTTCGCTTCGTCGGCGCCGGCTACGTCATCGAAGGTGACCTTCGGTGTGTCGCCAGTGAGCAGTTTCGCTTTCGATTTTCCGAAACTGAATGCTTTTGCTCCGCCGGCCTGCATGGAACGGAAGAGGAAGAACCAGATTCCGAAGATCAGGAGATACGGGAAGAGACCGATCAGGATCGTCGTGAACGATGCCCGCGGCTCTTCCGCCTGGATCTGCACGCCGTGCTCGGTCAGACGCTTTACTTCGTCGGCCGAGTTCTCCATCGGCAGCATGACCTTGAACTTCTGCACCAGGCGACCCTTGACGGGAACCTTCTGCTTGAATTCACCAGTGACGAGCTTGCCACCCTGAATGGTGACCTTGTCGATGTTGCCCTTCTGCAGCTGCTCGTCGTACTGCGGGCTGTAGGAAATCTCGGGCGCGGCGTCGGCTCCCTTCCCTGAGAACTGGATGATCGCGACGGGCACGAGTATGACAAAAACCCAGAACGAGAGCTGCTTGGAAACCTTGCTCCAGTTCGTCGGCTTTTTGGGTGTTTTATTAGGCATTTGTATCGGCATTACTGCAAGCTCGCTATGTACGGCAAATGGCGGAAGTTCTCCGCGTGATCCAGCCCATATCCAACCAGAAACTCATTCGGCGCATCAAAACCAACGAACTTAGTCTCGTATTTCAGTCCATCAGAAATCCGCTTGTGGAGCAACGCACATATCTCCAGCGATCGCGGTTTGCGCTCCTTCAGTATAGTCATGAGACGATTCAAAGTGCGCCCCGAGTCAACGATGTCCTCGACTAGCAAAATGTTCCTTCCTTCCAGCTCAGTTTCGGGGTCGTAAACCAGCTTCACTGTACCGCTCGAGACCGTTCCATCCCCATAACTCGACGCCACTACAAAATCGACCTGCAGCGGACGAGTTATCTGTCGCACTAGATCGCTCAGGAAGATGAAGCTTCCTTTGAGCAAACCGAGCACCAATAGATCGCCGTCGGGATAAGCCGCTGTAATCTCCTTTCCGAGCTCGCTCACCCGTTTGGCGATCGTGGCTTCGTCAAAGGCGACGCGCTTGACACTCCTCCCGGAGAGGCGTGGATCGTCTTTGATGCCGACCGGCTTGACGCCGCTGGTCATACGCGCGCCCCGTTTTGAGCCGACCGCATTTGCCCGCGAGCGGGCGCCCGGCGCAGCAGCATGTCATCGCGCCCCATGACGATTTCGACTCCCCCAGAGAGCTGAATTGCGCCTCCCGTCGCGCCTCTAATAGTAAACTCAGCGGCGCGATGGGTTCCGCGGCGATCCATCACCACGCTTGCGCGGGCGGCTAACGCCGGCCACAGAACCCGCAAACATTCTGAGTCGTAGCCGGCGAGGCTGGAGCGACGGATTCGGAGCGCACCGTCCCGCTCTTCGGCCGCTTCAATGTTGGGCAGAAGATCGTCGAGCGAACGCCGCCACTCTGCCGATTGGCGAGCGAGTGAGAGAAGCTCGTTTGGAAACTCCGGATTCTGTTTCACGATCGACGGCAGAATGTCGAGACGGATTCGATTGCGCAGATGCCTGCGGTCGAAGTTCGAGGGGTCCTCCACGAACGCCACCCGATGCTGTTTGGCGTACGCCGCCAGCGTGGCGCGAGAAAAGTTCAGGAAGGGCCTGACGATCTCGGATTCAGCGTATAAACCGGCGAGGCCGCGTGGACCGGCATCGCGCAGAATGCGCATGAATACGGTCTCGATCTGATCGTCGAGAGTGTGCGCCGTAACCACGTTGGCGCCCCGTCTGGCCGCGACCTGCCCCAGAAATTGCCACCTGGCCCGACGCCACTCCTCCTCGCGCCGACCGACCGTGGCGGCACGCCCGCTAACGCAAAGGAATCCGGAGCGATAGGCACGACGTGCGACAAGGGCCGCTGCGCGACCGGCCGCCCGTCCCGTGCCGTGATCGAAAGTTGCGACGGTGATTCTCTGGCGCGCGCGTGCCGGCAGCTTCGCCGCAACGGTGAGAAGCACCATGGAATCGAGCCCGCCGCTGACGGCGAGCACGGCGCAGTCGCAACCGCGGAGGAATTTCTCGACGGCGCTCTCTACCTCCGATCCTTCAACGCGGGCGCTTGCCATGATAGTTTTAATTTACCTATTCACCGGGGAGTTCCGCTTGGAGACGCACGGTCCGCTGGGAACGCTGTGGGTGTCGTTTGGCCTGATCGCGTTTTACATCGCGCTGATCTGGTTGAACACCTTGCTCGGCATCTTCCTGACGCCGTTGCTGACCGGAATTCCGCTGAGCTGGCTACTCGACTGGCGGAAACGCCGCAAAGGCGAGCTGGAGGAACGCTCGGAGACCGAGGCCTACCAGGGGTAGAGAGCCTGGTAGTAGGCGCGATTGCGAAGGATGGTCCGCACGTAGTCGCGCGTTTCAACGAAGGGGATGCGCTCGGTAAACACTTCGGGGTCGTTTGCACCTGCCTTCGTTGACCATTTTTCGACGCGTGACTCGCCCGCGTTATAGGCGGACAATGCTTTGACGACCTCCGGATACTTGCGAACCAGCCCGCTCAAATGCGCCGTGCCCAGCTTGATGTTCGTCGCCGGCTGGTAGAGTAGCTCCGGATCCCACGGACCGATGCCTTTTGCGGCGGCGAGATCCTTTCCGACCGACGGCATCAACTGCATCAACCCGCGGGCGCCAGCAGGTGAAGTCGCCATTGGATTGAAATTCGACTCCTGGCGAATGAGCGCCGCGACGAGAACGGGATCGAGACCGTTTTCCTTCGAGCTCGAGATCAGCGTTTCGCGTTCGAGCACCGGAAAATAGAGGCGATAGTTCTCGGCGCTGTGGCCGATTTCGTCGAGCGCGCGACGGCCAAGGGCGATGGACCGCGATGCCTGGTCGCCGCCGGCGAGCGCGTGCGCCGTAGCAACCATCCGTGTCGGATTCGCCAACGCGTCGCGAAAGAGCTTGTCGTTCTCGAAGCCCGCCTCCACGTCCATACCAACGTCTTTCAGCGCGACGACGCGATTCACCGCCGAGTCAACGACAGGAATTCTGGCGTAGTTGGGTGGCGATCGATCCGGCGCGACGATCGTCGTCTCGACTCGCTTGGCCGCCAGCACCGCGTAGTAACTGAGCGGGTCGGCTGCGATGATCGAGCGCCAGCGCGCCTTGCTGCGGGTCTTATCGCCAAGCGCAGCGTATGATCGACCGGCCCAGTATTCGGCAGCCAGTGCCTCGACGCTGTTGGAGTCGCGGGCGACGAGTGAATCCAGCTGCGCAGCAGCCGCTCGCCGATCACCCTGGATGTAGGAAATGATTCCCGCGCGAAAACGCGCGCTGGTGGCATGTCTGCCCCGGGGAAACCGCTTGAGCAGGGTAACCAGCGCCTGTCGCGCATCCTGGTCTCGATTGTCGTCGGTTGCCAGATCGGCCAGCAGCAACAATGCGGATGCCGCGCTGGTGTCTTTTGCGTACGCGGTTGTGATCGAGCGCAACGTTGCGCGTCCCGCGGCGGTGTTCCCCAATGCTATCTGGGCGCGAGCTCGCTGATATTGAGCGGCCGCGGCGAGGTTTGCCGGTGCCCGCACGTTGGCGAATTGGGTGGAAGCATCGGCGTAGCGCCGCAAGCGGAACAACACGGACCCGTAAGCGAGGTTGTCGGAGATATCCCCGAGCCCAGCCGCCAGCGCCTTCGAGTATCCGGTGGCGGCGCGGTCGGGTAGACCTGATTTGCCCGCCGCACGAGCGATCACCAATTCGTCAGCAGGCGCTGTCGTCGTGAACACCTTGTCGAACAGGTCGATCGCC
>Ga0207646_10001464_pt1 | contig 29215 bp, 30 predicted proteins | sample KBSK5502metaG_FD_184343 | JGI IMG/M metagenome (GOLD analysis project Ga0207646, IMG submission 184343) | Corn, switchgrass and miscanthus rhizosphere microbial communities from Kellogg Biological Station, Michigan, USA - KBS K5-50-2 metaG... | ecosystem: Host-associated > Plants > Roots >... | reverse complement strand
CAGGGCTATCCCCGACCCCACCACCCCGCCCAAGCGTCCCGCTGGGGTCGCCAGTCCCGCCAGGCCCGCCGGATCGATCTTCAGTCACCAACTACCTCCTCGTGATTTTGGGGAACTGGCGATTGCAACAGCCAAACCACCATGATCATGGCCGCCCTTCCCGAGGCCCATCGTCATGATCTTGACTTTGGTGGCGCTAGTCCTCCCCCTAAGTCAAGATCACCAACGAACGCAGGTGTCGGTGCCGGCCATCGTTTGGTGTAGCCTTCGGAAACATGCGGGAATGATAATTTTTACTTTACCAATCTGAAGCCCTCGCCGAGGTGGCCGTGACGCTGAATCAGCTCCGCACGTTCCTCGCGGTGGCCGAGCACGAATCGGTCCACGGGGCCGCGCAGGAGCTGGTGGTCACGCAGGCGGCCGTTTCCGCCTCGCTCGCCGCCCTGCAGAAGGGGCTCGGCCTCGCCCTGGTGACCCCGGACGGCCGCGGGCTGCGGCTCACCGACGCGGGCAGGGCCTACGCCGGCTACGCCCGCCGCATCCTCGGCCTGCTCGACGAGGCGGGGCTCGCCGCCGCCGCCAGCGCCGACCCCGAGCGCGGTGAGCTGCGCATCGCCGCCGTGACCACGGCCGCCGAGCAGGTGGTGCCGCACATCCTTGGCGGGTTCCGGCGCCAGCATCCGCTGACCGGGATCCGGCTGGAGGCTGGCAACCGGGCGCGGGTGCGGTCCCTGCTCGACCGGCACCAGGTCGACCTGGTGCTCAGCGGGCGGCCCGAACCGGGGTGGGAGGTGGACGTGCACGCGGTGCGGCCGCACGAGCTTGTCGTCGTGGCCGCCCCCGACCTGGCCGCGGAGGCCGCGCGCGCGGCCGGGCCCGCCGGCCCGGCCGGCCTGCCGCCCTGGCTGGCCCGCCAGACGTGGCTGCTGCGCGAGCCGGGCTCGGGGACCCGGGCCAGCACCGCCGCGCTGCTGGCAGAGCTGGATATCGCGCCGCTCACGCTGATCGTCGGCTCCAACGGGGCCATCAGGGAGTCCGCCAGCGTCGGCCTCGGGATCACGCTGGTGTCGCGGGACGCGGTCGCCGCGGAGCTCGCCGCCGGCCGGCTCGCGGAGATCGCGGTGCCGGGCACGCCGCTGCCCCGCGACTGGTACCTGCTGGCCCGTCGGGAGCCGGTGCCCACGCCGGCCGCCCGGCTGGTCGCCCACGCGCTGCGCACCGAGGCCTTCCGCGCGCCGGGCCGGGAGGATCCGCGATGAGGCGGGCGCCGCGTGCGTAGCGGTGACCGCCGGCCGGCCAGCCCGGCTTACGCCACCGGCGCGTGCTGGCCAGCAGGAAGGAACGCAGGTACTCGACCGTCTGGATCGCCTCCACCCGAGCGGTAGAGTAACAATTCGTAGCGCTGGGTATACGCGGCGTACTTACGCGCTCGCATCGGGGGGACACACCATGGCGGGAACCACGGTCCACACCAGGCCTGCGGTGCTGGTGGTGGACGATGAGCCCGGCATGCGCGACACCCTGGTCGCCATCCTCGAGCAGCAGGGCTACCGCGTCTCCTCGGCCCCCGACGGCGAGAGCGCGTCCAGCGCCGTCCAGGAGGCGGACTTCGACGTGGTGGTGATGGACATCCGGATGCCGGGACGCGACGGAGTGTCCGTGCTCGAGGAGATCGGGCAACCGCCGCCCCAGGTCATCCTGATGACGGCCTACGCCATGGAGGAACGGCTGCGCGCCGCGGTCCAGGCCAATGCCTTCGCCATTCTGCACAAGCCGTTCGAAACACGGCGGATGCTGAACCTTGTGGCGGACGCCACCAGGCGCGGGTGATGCCCGGCCGGGCCTGGCGCGCCACGGGGGCCGGCCAGGAAACTGTTAAATCTATACTTGATTGTTATCGCCAAACACTCAATAGACACCGTGGTAATCCCCTGGCATCGTGGGGCGCGGGAGGCCGGTCACCCCGGGCACGCCGCACCACCACGGAGGAGCCATGGCGCAGGTCCAGCAACAGGAGGCGCAACGCTGGAGCGCCGGGGTCATCCCCTACGCACAGATGGGCTACTACGCGCCGGACTATGCGCCGGCCGGCACCGACCTGCTCGCCGCGTTCCGCATCACGCCGCAGCCGGGGGTCCCGCCCGAGGAGGCGGGCGCCGCGGTCGCCGGGGAATCCTCGACCGCGACCTGGACCGTGGTGTGGACCGACCGCCTCACCGCCTACGACCACTACCAGGCCAAGTGCTACCGGGTCGAGGAGGTGCCGGGCCGCGAGGGTGAGTACCTCGCCTACATCGCCTACGACATCGACCTGTTCGAGGAAGGCTCCATCCCGAACCTGACCTCGTCGATCATCGGCAACGTCTTCGGGTTCAAGGCCCTGAAGGCCCTGCGCCTGGAGGACATGCGGATCCCGCTGCACTACACCAAGACGTTCCAGGGCCCGCCGCACGGCATCGTCATGGAGCGGGAGTACCTGAACAAGTACGGCAGGCCGCTGCTCGGCGCGACCACCAAGCCCAAGCTCGGGCTGTCCGCGCGCAATTACGGCCGCGTCGTGTACGAGGCGCTGCGCGGTGGCCTCGACTTCACCAAGGACGACGAGAACATCAACTCCCAGCCGTTCATGCGCTGGCGGGACCGGTTCCTGTTCACGATGGAGGCGGTCAACCGGGCCGCTGAGCGCACCGGCGAGATCAAGGGCCACTACCTCAACGTGACGGCCGCCACCATGGAGGACATGTACGAGCGCGCCGACTTCGCCGCGAGCCTCGGCAGCGTGATCGTCATGGTGGACCTCACCGTCGGCTACACCGCCCTGCACTCGATGGCCCGGTGGGCCCGCTGCAACGGCGTCCTGCTGCACCTGCACCGGGCCGGGCACAGCACCTATACCCGGCAGAAGGCACACGGCGTGAGCTTCCGGGTTCTCGCCAAGTGGTGCCGGCTCATCGGCGTGGACCACATCCACGCCGGCACGGTGGTGGGCAAGCTGGAGGGCGACCCGGCCAGCGTCCGCGGCTACTACGACACGCTGCGCGAGGCACGGGTCCCGGCCAGCCCCGGCAACGGCATCTACTTCGACCAGGACTGGGGCTCCATGCCTGGCACGATGCCGGTGGCCTCCGGGGGCATCCACGCGGGCCAGATGCACCAGTTGCTGCACTACCTGGGCGAGGACGTGGTGCTTCAGTTCGGCGGCGGCACCATCGGCCACCCGCTGGGCATCGCGGCGGGCGCCACCGCCAACCGGGTCGCCACCGAGGCCATGATCAAGGCGCGCAACGAGGGCCGCGACTTCCTCACCGAGGGTGCGGACATCCTGCGCGACGCCGCCCGCCGCTGCCAGCCGCTCCAGGTCGCCCTGGACACCTGGGGCGAGGTCGCCTTCAACTACGAGCCCACCGACACCCCCGACGCCGTGGTCACACCGACGGCCTGACCCCACCGGAGCAGCCATGCGGATCACCCAGGGCACCTTCTCCTACCTGCCCGACCTCACCGACGGCGAGATCTCGGCCCAGCTCGGCTACGCGCTCGGCCGGGGCTGGGCGGTGGCCGTCGAGTTCACCGACGACCCGCACCCGCGCAACGTGCTCTGGGAGATGTGGGGGCTGCCCATGTTCGGTCTCGCCGACCCCGAGGGAGCCATGCAGGAGGTGCTGGCGTGCCGGGCCCAGTATCCCGGTCACTATGTCCGCGTGTCGGCGTACGACGCGAGCCTCGGCCGGCAGACCACGGCGCTGAGCTTCATCGCCGGCCGGCCTGCGGCGGAGCCAGGGTTCCGGCTGGACAGGCAGGAGACCACGGACCGCCGGCTCCGCTACTCGCTCCACCCCTACGCCGCCGACCGGCCGCGGGAGGAACGTTATGCAGAAAATTCTGAGCAGAACGGAACGCAAGGCGGCTGATGAATCAGCGACCCGAGCCCGCGCCGCGTGGCTTCGCCATGCCGAGGCCCGGGACCGTCCAGCCGGCGCCGGACTGTGCGAACGGGGCGGAGCCCGCGCCGCTCCCCGCGGACGCCACCGTGGACCTGGGCTCGCAGGAGCAGGCGCTGCGGATCTCCGCGCTGCTGGGCCGGCTGGATGCCGAGTTCATCGGGCTGGCCCCGGTCAAGGACCGGGTCCGCGAGATCGCGGCGCTGCTGCTCGTTGACCGGCTGCGGCAGGGATACGGGCTGGCGGGCTCCCGGCCGAGCCTGCACATGTCCTTTACGGGCAGCCCGGGGACCGGGAAGACGACGCTGGCCACGCATATGGGTGAGCTGCTGCGCGAGCTTGGTTACCTGCGCACCGGGCAGCTGGTCAGCGTGACCCGCGACGACCTGGTCGGCCAGTACGTCGGGCACACGGCGCCCAAGACCAAGGAGGTGCTCAAGCGGGCCATGGGCGGGGTGCTGCTCATCGACGAGGCCTACTACCTGTACCGGCCGGAGAACGAGCGGGACTACGGGCAGGAGGCCATCGAGATCCTGCTGCAGGTCATGGAGGCGCACCGGGGCGACCTGGTGGTGATCCTGGCCGGATACGCCGACCGGATGGAGGTGTTCTTCCGGTCGAATCCCGGCATGGCCTCGCGCATCGCCCATCACATCGACTTCCCCGACTTCACCCGCGGCGAGCTGCTGCAGATCGCGGACACCATGCTGGAGCGTGAGGAGTACCGGATGTCGCCGGAGGCGCGGGAGGCGTTCGCCGAGTACGTGAGCCTGCGCATGGCCCAGCCCCGCTTCGCCAACGCGCGCAGCATCCGCAACGCGATCGACCGGCTGCGGCTGCGCCAGGCGCGGCGGCTCGTCGCCGCCGGGGGCGTGGTCGCCCGGGACGACCTGATGGAGATCAGCGCGGCTGATGTCCGGGCGAGCCGGGTGTTCTTGGCTGGGGTGGCGGGGTCGGGGCTAACAGAGCGCGGCCTGGCGCCTCATATACCGGCGGGGTGAACGGCACCGCGAGGCGGACGGTGGTGCCGTGGCCTGGGGCGCTGATGAGCTCCAGCGCCCCGCCGAGTAGCTCCGCCCGCTCCCGCATGCCGGCCAGCCCGAGGCCAGCCGGCGACACCCCGCTCCAGGGCGTGCGCCGCGGCGTCCCGGGATCGAACCCGCCGCCGTCGTCGCTGACCTCCAGCACGGCGCGGTCCCGCTGCGCAAACAGCCGGATCCGCACCGACTGCGCGCCAGCGTGCTTGACCACGTTCTGCAGCGCCTCCTGTGCGGTCCGGTACACGGCCGTCTCCACGTGGCCGGCCATCCGCAGGTCGGCTGTTTCTACTCGGACATCCAGCCCTGGAAACGAGTGGCCTAGGCTCTCCAGGCTCGCCGCGAGGCCCAGGTCGTCCAGGACCGGCGGGCGGAGCCCCGCGATCGCGGACCTGGTCTCGTCGAGCGCCGCGGCGGCCAGCTCCTGCGCCCGGTTGATCTGCTCGGCCGCGAGCGCCGGATCGGCGGCGATCGCGTCGGCGGCGGCGGACAGGTGGAAAAACAGGCTGACGATCCGCTGGCTGATCCCGTCGTGGATCTCCCCGGCCAGGCGGCGGCTCTCCCGCTCCTGCCACTCGACGATCCGTTCGGTGAAGCTCTCCAGGGCCTCCTCGCGCTCGGCCAGCCTGCGGTGCAGCCGGGCGTTCTCGATCGCCCCGGCGACCAGGCCGGCGACCGAGCAGAGCAGTTCCACGTCGGCGCCGGAGAACTCCCGCCGGGCCCGGGTGTGCACGTTGAGCACGCCCACCAGGTGCCCGAGCGGGGTCACGATCGGCACCGAGACCATCGAGGTGAACTCCTCGCCGCGCAGCGCCGGGATGTAGCGGTAGCGCGGGTCGGCGGCCTTGTCGTCGAGGATCACGACGGGTTCGCCATGCTCGGCCACCCACCCGGACACGCCCTCGCCCACGGCCAGCTCGATCTGCCCGACGAGGCCGTCGAACGGCGGGGTCGCGCCGTGCAGCCGCAGCGCCCGGCCCTTCTCGTCGAGCAGGTGCACGAAGCAGACGTCCGTCTGCGTGGTCTCGGTCACCAGCGTGGCCACGCCCTGCAGCATGCGGCCGAGGTCCAGGCCCGCCGAGATCGTGTCTATGACCCGGAACAGCAGCTGCGCCTCACGGTCGGCGTCGACGCCGTGCAGCCGCGGGCCGGTCAATGGAACACCCCCTCGCGGAGGGCCACGGTGACCGCAGCCGCCCGGTCGGAGACGCCGAGCTTGCGGTAGATGCCCCGCGAGTGGGTCTTGACCGTCTCCTCGCTGACCACCAGCTTCGCCGCGATCGCCCGGTTGGACAGGCCCGCGACGAGCAGCGACAGGACCTCGCTCTCGCGCTGGGTCAGGCCGAGGTGCGCGCCGGGCCAGAACTCCCCGCTGCGCAGCCTGGCCGCTGACAGCGCCACCCGGCCCGCCAGCGACGGGTCGATGAGCACCTCCCCGTCCTGGATGCGGCGCAGGTAGTCGACGAGCTCGCCGCCGCGGATCCGCTTGAGCAGGAACCCCGCCGCGCCGACGCGCAGCGCCTGGTAGAGGTACTGCTCGTCGTCGTACACGGTGAGGAACACGACCTTGCACGCGGGGTGCACGCGAAGGATGTCGCCGCACAGGTCCAGGCCGGACGCGCCGCGCAGGCGCACGTCGAGCAGCACCGCATCCGGCGCCAAGCTGGCGACCAGGCGGACCGCCTCGCCCGGGTCGCTGGCCTCGCCGGCCACCTCCACCTGCTCGCGGTACGGGGCGAGCATGGCCTTGAGGCCGTCCAGGACCATCTGGTGGTCATCGACGATCACCAGGCGCATCGGGTGCGGGGACTGGCCGTTCATGCCAGGAAAGGTACCCATTCGCGCCCCCCGCGGGTCACACCCTTGCCTCGAGCAGGTGCCACAGCAGCAGCAACTGGGCGATCGCCAGCGCCTCGCTGCGCTTGCCGGGGGCGGACTCCCCCAGCGAGTCGGGCGGCGCGGTGCCGTGGTCGAACGACAGCTGTTCCCAGATGGCCTTCTCCACGATCCGGCTGTCCTCCCGCGGCGCGTACCCGTGGACGTGCAGCGCGTCCACGGGCCGGCCGCCGCCGTCGCGGATCAGCTTGAGATGGACAGTCCGGCGGTCGTCGTCGGAGAGCACGTGGCACAGGTCGGGGTGGCCGATGGTCGGCCGGAGCAGGATCTCCGCGGACAGCGAGGTGTCCTCCGCTCCGGGCGCGGGCCGGCGGCCGGCGACCGGCGCGAACCTGATGGCGATGTCGGCCCACTGCCGCTGGGGCCGGATGAACGCGGCCGAGTCCGGCTCCCGCCGCTCCAGTTCGGCCACCACGGCGTCCTCGGTGTACCCGCGCTCGGCACAGTCCCGCCGGATCTTCCACTTCCGCCGGATGTCCTCCGGCGGGTCGAGGTACACGGTGATGTCGAAGCAGGCCCGGGCCAGCTTGGTGTGCAGCGGCAGCAGGCCCTCCACGATCACGAACTCGCGCGGCTCGACCAGCACGGGGCGGACCAGCGTCCCGGTCGTGTGGTCGTATACGGGCTTGAGGATCGGCCGTCCCAGGGCCAGCAGCTGCAGGTGCTGTTCCATCACGTCGATGTAATTGCAGTCGGGGTGCAGCACCGTGAACGGCACGTCCCTGCGTTCGGCCCGGTCATAGCGGTGATAGTCGTCCACGCACAGGGCGGTGGCCCGGTCCGCGCCCAGGGCCTCGGCGATGCCCCTGGTCAGAGTCGTCTTTCCGGCGGCACTGTCGCCGGCGATCGCCAGCATGACGGGACGGTGCGCCTCGCTCTGGTCGTGGCGCCACAGCCGCATGAGCTTGTCCGGCATGGTCGTGACCCTCGCCTCCGCCCTGGGGCGCTTCGGTGCGGTGAACCGCCACCGTAGGCGTGCGGTGTGCCTGCGGACATCCCCCGGGCGGGTTATGCCCGGGGGGAAACCGGTGCGGGGCGCCCGCCACCCCACCGGGTGTTCCCCCGCCTGGGGGATGCCAGCGGCCCGCGCGTGGCCTACCGTCGGCGCTCATGAGTTCACTGAGGTCGTGCGCGGCGGCGCTGGTGGCGCCCGGCAAGGGCATCCTCGCCGCCGACGAGAGCGTCAAGACCGCGTCCGCCAGGCTGGCCGCCGCCGGGGCCGCCCCGACCGGGGGCCACCGGCGCGCCTACCGTGAGCTGCTGGTGACCACGCCCGGGCTGGCGGCCGGCATCAGCGGCGTGATCCTTTGCGAGGAGACGCTGCGGTCCCGGCTCAGCACCGGCGAGACCTTCCCGGCCGCGCTGCGCGACCGCGGGATGCTGGCCGGGATCAAGGTGGACGCCGGCACCACGCCGCTGCCGGGCACCGCCGGCGAGACGGTCACCGAGGGCCTGGACGGTCTGCCAGCCAGGCTGCGCGGCTACGCCGCGCTGGGCGCGCGGTTCGCCAAGTGGCGCGCCGTCCTGCGGATCGGGCCCGGCACCCCGTCCCCGTTCGCGATCCGCGCGAACGCGCAGGCGCTGGCCCGGTACGCGGCGGCCTGCCAGGCGGCGGGGCTGGTCCCTGTGGTCGAGCCCGAGGTTCTCGGCGAGGGCTGCCATTCCCTGGGCGCATGCGAGGCGGTCACCTCGCTAGTGCTGCTCGAGGTGATGAGCGAGCTGGACACCTGCGGAGTGGACTTCGAGGCCGTGGTGCTGAAGCCGAACATGGCGCTGCCCGGCCTCGACTCCGGCGCCGGCGTCACCCCGGACGAAGTGGCCGAGGCCACCCTGGGCGCGCTCAACGCGCTGCCCGCCGCCGTGGGCGGCGTGGCGTTCCTGTCCGGCGGGCAGCGGCCGGAGCAGGCCACCGCGAACCTCGCCGCGCTCCAGCGTCCGCCGCACATCTGGCCGCTCACCTTCTCCTTCGGCCGGGCGCTGGTCGGCCCGGCCCTGGCGGCCTGGCACGGCGACGCTGCCTGCTGGCAGGCAGGGCAGCGGGCGCTGGCCCACCGGGTGACCATGAACGTCGCGGCGCTCGATGGCCGCTACACCCCCGAACTTGAGCTGGACCTGGACCCAGCCTGACGGGCCGCGCTGCGCAGGAGGTCAGACGTTGAAGCCGAGCGCGCGGAGCTGCTCCCGGCCGTCTTCGGTGATCTTGTCCGGCCCCCACGGGGGTATCCACACCCAGTTGATCCGGAAGTCCGATACCAGGCCCTCCAGCGCGGCGGCGGCCTGCTCCTCGATGACGTCGGTGAGCGGGCACGCGGCGGTGGTGAGCGTCATGTCGATGGTGGCCACGCCGTCCCCGCCGACGGTGACGCCGTAAACCAGGCCGAGATCGACCACGTTGACGCCAAGCTCGGGGTCGACCACGTCGCGGAGCGCCTCGAGGACGTCCTCGGTGTCCTGCGCCGGGGCGGGTGTTTCGTTCGCCTGCACGGTCTCCTCGCTCATCTGCGTCGCTCCCTTCAGCGCCTCATGCGGGCTCGCGGGCGTGCATCGCCCGCGCGGTCGCGTCCTTCCAGGCCATCCAGGACAGAAGGGCGCACTTGATGCGGGCCGGGTACTTGGACACGCCTGCGAACGCCACGGCATCCCCCAGCACGCCCTCGTCCGGCTCGCCCTCACCCTGGGACTGCATGAGGGTGAGGAACTCGTCGCCCGCGTGCATGGCCTCGCTCACCGGCCTGCCGATCAGCAGATCGGCAAGCACCGACACGCTCGCCTGGCTGATGGAGCAGCCAAGCGCCTCGTAGGAGACGTCCGCCACGACCGGTCCCGCGTCGGAGTCCTTGAGCACGACCCGCAGCGTCACCTCGTCGCCGCAGACCGGGTTGACGTGCCGGACCTCGGCGTCGAACGGTTCCCGGAGCCCGCTGTGATGCGGGTGTCGGTAGTGGTCCAGGATGATCTCCTGGTAGAGCGACTCCAGGCGCATCAGTTGGACTCTGCTTTCCCTGACCCCGCCACCCCGCGCTCTGCTAGCCCTGACCCCGCCACCCCGCCCGGGGGCACCGCGCCGAAGAACCGCTGCGTCTCCCGGATTCCCTCGGCCAGCGCGTCCACCTCGTCGCGGGTGTTGTACAAGTAGAACGACGCCCGGGTGCTGGCCTGGATTCCCATGGCCCGGTGCAGCGGCCACGCGCAGTGGTGACCGGCCCGCACCGCGATCCCGCGCTCGTCGAGCACCTGGCTCACGTCGTGCGGGTGCACGCCGTCGACCGTGAAGGAGATCGCGGCGCCCCGGTCCACCGGCTCGGCCGGCCCGAGGATCCGCACCCCGTCGATCTCCCGCAACGCGCTCAGCGCCTGATCGATCAGCCCGTGCTCGTGCTCCCGGACCGCGGGCAGGCCCACCTCGCTGAGGTAGTCGATGGCTGCCCCCAGGCCCACCGCCTGCGCGATCGGCATCGTGCCCGCCTCGAACTTGTGCGGCGGGGGCGCGAACGTCGAGTGGTCGATCCACACCTGCTCGATCATCTCGCCGCCGCCCAGGAACGGTGGCATCTCCTCTAGCAGCTCCCGGCGGCCCCAGAGCACCCCGATGCCGGTCGGGCCGCACATCTTGTGCGCGGTGAAACCGAGGAAGTCGGCGCCGAGCGCGGTGACGTCCACCGGCATGTGCGGCACCGACTGGGCGGCGTCGATGAGCACGAGCGCACCGGCCGCGTGCGCGCGGTCGGCGATCGCGCGGACCGGGTTGATGGTGCCGAGCACGTTGGACTGGTGCACCAGGGCGACCAGCTTCGTCCGCTCGGTGATCAGGCCGTCGATGCCGGAGGTGTCGAGCCGGCCGTCCGGCGTCACGCCGAACCAGCGCAGCGTCGCGCCGGTGCGCTGGCACAGCAGCTGCCACGGGACGATGTTGGAGTGGTGCTCCATCTCGGTGATGACGATCTCGTCGCCGGGGCCGAGCGAGAACCGCCCGCGCTGGCCGGCGGCGGCCGCGTTGCCCATCGCGTAGGCGACGAGGTTGATCGCCTCGGAGACGTTCTTGGCGAACACGACCTCGGCCGGCTCGCTCGCCCCGACGAACGGCACCACCTTCGCCCGGGCGCCCTCGTACGCCTGGGTCGCCTCCTCGCCGAGCTGGTGGGTGGCGCGGTGGATGTTGGCGTTGTGCCGCTCGTAGAAGTCGTCCATGGCGTCGAGCACCTGGCGCGGCTTCTGCGAGGTGTTGGCGCTGTCCAGGTAGACCAGCGGCTGGCCGTCCCTGACCCGCCGCTCCAGGATCGGGAAGTCCTTGCGGATCCGCGCGACATCCAGGGTCATGACGCCGTCCCTGCCAGGGGGGGTCCGGGGGGGCTTCCCCCCCGGGAGAGCGCTGTCCAGCGATCGTAGCCTTCGGCCTCCAGCGTCTCGGCCAGCTCGGGCCCGCCCTCCTCGACGATCCGGCCGCCGACGAAGACGTGCACGAAGTCGGGCTTCACGTACCGCAGAATCCGGGTGTAGTGGGTGATCAGCAACACCCCGTGACCGGGCTCGGCGCCGAACCTGTTGATCCCCTCGGCGACCACCTTGAGCGCGTCGATGTCCAGCCCCGAGTCGGTCTCGTCGAGGATCGCGATCTTCGGCTGGAGCAGTTCCAGCTGCAGGATCTCGTGCCGCTTCTTCTCCCCGCCGGAGAAGCCCTCGTTCAGGTTGCGCTCGGCGAACACGGGGTCGATCGACAGCGCCGCCATGGCCTCGCGCATGTCCTTGAGGAACACCCGCAGCTTCGGCGCCTCGCCGCGCATCGCGGTGACCGCCGTGCGCAGGAAGTTGGATACCGAAACGCCCGGCACCTCGACCGGGTACTGCATGGCGAGGAACAGCCCGGCCCGCGCCCGCGCGTCCACGCTCATGGCCAGCACGTCCTCGCCGTCGAGGCGGACCGAGCCCTGCGTGACCACGTACTTGGGGTGCCCGGCGATCGCGTAGGCGAGGGTGGACTTGCCGGATCCGTTGGGCCCCATGATCGCGTGCGTCTGCCCAGCAGCCACGGTCAGGTCGACACCGCGCAGGATCTCCTGGTGGGTGCCGTCGGCCTCCGCCACGCTCACGTGCAGGTCGCGGATCTCAAGGGTGGCCATTGCTCTTCTCTCCTGGTCGTTGTCAGCTTGCCGGGCCGGTGGCGGGCAGGGCGACGTACACGTCGCCGCCCTCGATCTTCACCGGGTAGACCGGCACGGGTTGCGTGGCGGGAGGCCCGGTCGGGTCGCCGGTGCGCAGGTCGAAACAGGACCCGTGCAGCCAGCATTCCACCGTGTGGTCGTAAATCTCGCCCTCGGACAGCGGGACCTCCTCGTGCGAGCACACGTCGTAGATCGCGTACACCTCGCCCTCGGCGCGCACCACGGCGACGGGCACGCCCGCGATCTCGACCCCGATGGCCCCCTCATCGGGCAGGTCGGCCAGCGCGCACGCGCGCTGGAAGGTACTTGTCTCGCTCACGCCGCCGCTCCGGTTTTGGTTAGCTCGCCTTCCACGGCGGCGGTGACGCGGTCGCGCAGTTCCGGTACGGCGATCTTGCTTATCAGCTCGCCGAAGAAGCCCCGTATCACCAGCCGCCGCGCCTCCTCCAGCGGGATGCCGCGGGCCATCAGGTAGAAGAGGTGGTGGTCCTCCAGCCGGCCGCTGGCGCTCGCGTGCCCGGCGCCGACGACCTCACCGGTAAGGATCTCCAGGTTCGGCACCGAGTCGGCCCGCGCGCCATCGGTCAGCAGCAGGTTGCGGTTCCGCTCATAGGTGTCGGTCCCGGTCGCCTCCGGCCTGATGAGCACGTCCCCGATCCAGACCGTGTGGGCGTCGGCGCCCTGCAGGGCGCCCTTGTAGTCCACGCGGCTGCGGCAGTTGGGCTGCGCGTGATCGACGAAAAGACGGTGCTCCAGGTGCTGCCCCGCGTCCGCGAAATACAGCCCGAGCAGTTCCGCGTCCCCCCCGGGTCCTGCATAACGAAGCGAGGGGGCGAGCCTGACAACCGATCCGCCAAGGGTTATCGCGGCATGCTGCAAGCGCGCATCCCGCCCCAACGTCGCCTGGTGGTGCGAAAGGTGCACCGCGTCATCCGCCCAGTCCTGCACCGACACCACAGTTAGTGCCGCACCCTGGCCAACGACGATCTCGAGATTGTCGGCATACGTCGCGCTTCCTTGGTGATCCACCACGACAACAGCCCGAGCGTTATCCCCCACGTCGATGACCGTGTGCCCAAACGCCGCTCCCCCAGCGTCCTCCCCCCGCACCGTGATAACGGTCGGCGTGGTGACATCTGTCTCCGGGGGAACCGTGACAACGGTGGCTTCCTGGTACGAGGCGAAAGCTTTGGCGCTGACCCGGTCGGCGGGTTCAAAGCCGGCGCGGGGCCGGGCGTCATCGCGTTGCGCACGCACCGCGATGACACCCGGTGCCACGCTGGCCTCGACCGTCACTTTGCCGATCGGAAGAACATCGGCGGAGTGCAATCCACGCAGCCGCCGAAGGGGCGTAAAGCGCCATTCCTCTTCCCGTCCGGAAGGGACCGGGAAGTCAGACCGCACCGAGTGCAGCCGGGAGACCGGGGCCGCGGACTCCACGGCCCCCTGCAGCGCCGTCATCAGCCGACCGCCCCTTCCATTTGCAGTTCGATCAGCCGGTTGAGCTCGAGGGCGTACTCCATCGGCAGTTCGCGGGCGATCGGCTCGACGAAGCCGCGGACGATGGTGGCGGCCGCCTCGTCCTCGGTCATGCCGCGGCTCCTCAGGTAGAACAGCTGGTCCTCGGAGATCTTCGAGACGCTGGCCTCGTGCCCCATCTCGACGTCGTCCTCGCGCACGTCCACGTAGGGGTAGGTGTCGGACCGGCTGACGGTGTCCACGAGCAGCGCGTCGCACCTGACGGTGGACTTGGCGTGCGCCGCGCCCTCCTGCACCTGGACCAGGCCCCGGTAGGAGGTCCGCCCGCCGGACCGGGCCACCGACTTGGACACGATCGTGGAGGAGGTGTGCGGCGCGCAGTGCACCATCTTGGCGCCGGCGTCCTGGTGCTGGCCGCCCCCGGCGAACGCGACCGACAGGGTCTCGCCCGTGGCGTGCTCCCCCATCAGGTAGACCGCCGGGTACTTCATGGTGACCTTGGACCCGATGTTGCCGTCGATCCACTCCATGGTCGCGCCCGCGTAGGCGACCGCGCGCTTGGTGACCAGGTTGTAGACGTTATTCGACCAGTTCTGGATCGTGGTGTACCGGCACCGCGCGCCGGGCTTGACGATGATCTCCACGACCGCCGAATGCAGCGAGTCGGAGGAGTAGACGGGCGCGGTGCAGCCCTCGACGTAGTGCACCGAGGCGCCCTCGTCGACGATGATCAGCGTCCGCTCGAACTGGCCCATGTTCTCGGTGTTGATCCGGAAGTACGCCTGCAGCGGGATCTCCACCTGCACGCCCTTCGGCACGTAGATGAAGCTGCCCCCCGACCACACCGCGGTGTTCAGCGCCGCGAACTTGTTGTCACCCACCGGGATCACCGACGCGAAATACTCCTGGAACAGGCCCGGGTGCTCGCGCAGCCCCGTGTCAGTGTCCAGGAAGATGACGCCCTTCTCCGCCAGGTCCTCGCGGATCTTGTGGTAGACGACCTCGGACTCGTACTGCGCCGCCACCCCGGCGATCAGCCGCTGCTTTTCCGCCTCCGGGATGCCGAGCCGGTCGTAGGTGTTCTTGATGTCCGCCGGCAGCTCGTCCCAGCTGGCGGCCTGCTTCTCGGTCGAGCGGACGAAGTACTTGATGTTGTCGAAGTCGATGCCGGACAGGTCCGCGCCCCAGTCGGGCATCGGCTTGCGGCCAAACAGCTTCAGCCCCTTCAGCCGCAGGTCCAGCATCCACCCCGGCTCGCCCTTCAGTGCCGAGATGTCCCGCACGACCTCCTCCGACAGGCCACGGCGCGCGGACGCGCCCGCGGCGTCGGAGTCGGCCCAGCCGAACTTGTATCGATCCAGCCCCTCGAGTTCGGGGTGCGCGATTGTCGTCATGCGGAGACGCCTCCGGACTCAGTAGTAGCAACGTCGGGGGTGGTGCTGGCCTCAGGCTGGTTTCCTCCGGTCAGCTCTCTGCCCACGGTGGCGCCCGCGAGGAGGGCCAGCACCTCGCCGATGGCGGGTTGCTGGCTGGTGGGTTCGGGCAGCGGGAGGTGGGCCTGGATCTGGTAGCGGTTGCGGCGGCCGTCTTTCTGCTTGACGGCGTAGCCGGCCGCGGCCAGGTCGGTGACGATGCCGAAGGCGCTGCGCTCGGTGATGCCCACGCTGGCCGCGATGTCGCGCAGCCGCACGCCCGGGTCATGGGCGATGCACAGCAGAACCCGGCCGTGATTGGTCAAGAAGCTCCAGCCCTCCATGATTCAAATACTACCACAGATTCTAGAAATAAATTGCTAGTTTCTGTCTACCTGTGTAAGTTGGAAGCAGGCACAAGGGAGCAGACGCCGACGGCGGCCAGCTACCCGGGGGCCACCGAAGGGAGCAGGCTATGATCCTCATCGGCCTGATCATCATCATCGCCGTGCTCATGGCGCTTGCGGTGCCGCGCATCTGGCGGAAGCTGACGATCCCCGAGCCGAGCCACAGGGCCGGATCGCCATCGAGCCACAGGGCCGGATCGCCATCGCCCGGAGCGCAGAAGCGGTGACATCATGACCGCTCTTACTCTGCGCGACGTTGAGGCCGCCGACAGCCTCGCCCTGGCGCGGCTCGACGACGACGGCGCGCCAGCGGCGGTGACGTCCGCCGTCTCCCACGGCAACATCAAGACCGCCGGTAACCCGTCGGGTGCCGTCGGCGGGACACCTTCCGCGATCCCCGCCGGGCCGCCACCGGCGCGCGTCAGCTTTGACCCCGCACTCGGCTTTGACCGCGCATGGATCCGGCATGGCGCGGTCGACGGAGGATGGTGGCCACGCTCCCGCAACGCACTTACCGAGCTGCCTGGCCTTATCGCGGTATTGGATGCCCGGCCCGGCGTGAGGGTGCAGCGGGTGGCGGTCCATCGCGACGAATGGGACGAAATCCCGCATCGGCTCACAGCCGATAACGGCCACTTTGTCCGGGTCGACTGGTTCACCACCATTCCCCGCCGCACAGTCAGCATGACCACAGCCGGCGGCCGGGAACCGATCGCGTTGCTGGTGGTTCCCCCCAGTACTCCCGAAGGAGCCGCCTGGGCCGCCACGAACACAGCAGCCACCGGCCCAGGCACCCCCCAGGCCGGGATAGGACCAGCCTGAGGCTGCTGGAGTCAAACGCATTCCGCGCCCAATGACCTGCCTCCGGGCAAACGATGGGGCTCACGGGGGCCCGTGGCGGCCAGGCAGCCTGAAGGAGGATGCGAAGGGGGTTTGCGCGCTCTGGCGGGGAACGACTGCGTCTCCTGCGGCCACCGTTACCAGTGACCGCAGGAGACGTGTTACCGGGATGATGCGGGCCCGGCGGTGTCACCCGCCTGGGGCGGTGTGACCCGCCGGGCCGCGGCGTCAGGCGCCGTTGCTGACGGCTGCGCCAGTTATGGCGGCCTTGCCCTTGCCAGCCCGCACCTGGATGCGCTTGGCGTGCGCTTCCGGCGCCTTGGGCACCAGGATCTGCAGAACGCCGTCCTGGGCCGTGGCTTCGATAGCGTCGGCTTGCACATGGCTGGGCAGGGTGATCAACCGGCGGAACGTGCCGTAACGGCGCTCAGCCCGGTGGACCTTCTCTGCGGCCGGGTCACCCGCGGGGTGCCGCTCGCCCTGGATAGTCAGCAGGCTGTCCTGGAACATGATCTCCACGTCCCCGGCCTTGACACCTGGCAGCTCCACGGTGACCAGGTAGGCGTCCTTGCGCTCGGAAATATCGAGCGCGGGCGCCCACGCCTGCGTGCTCGCGCTGGGATCAAACCACTGGCCGAAATAGCCGGCCGGGCTAAGCCGCTGGCCATAGACCCTGTTCATCCGCAGCAGCTCATCCTGCGCGCTGCGTAGGTCCTCGAACAAGTCCCAGCTAGTCGTGGTGGTCATGTCGTTCTCCCTCATGCGTCTCGCCGGACCGGCGGCCCGGGCGACCCGGGAAAAAATGCGGTTCGGGTGAACGACATTCGCTTCCGAGTTAACTATGTTCACAGTATAGTGAACATAGTTCACAGTCAAATCAACCAACCGGGAGGGCGGAGGTGGCGAACCGGCCGCAGGCAGCCGCCGATACGGGCCCGCGCCTGTTGTGGTTCAGCCCCCCCGACGCCGGTGACAGTCCCCGCCGCGCGCTTACCCGCGAGCGGGTGGTCGCCGAGGCGCTCACGGTTATCAGCACCGACGGCGCGGGCGCCCTGAGCATGCGCGCCCTCGCTACCCGCCTTGGCGTGGTCCCCGCCGCCCTGTACCGGCACGTGCGCAACAAGGAACAACTCCTCGACCTCGTCGTGGACGGGGTGCTGGCCGAAGTCGACTGCCAGCCCGGCCCCGCCCTCGCCTGGGCCGAGCAGGTCAAGGTGCTCGCGCACCGGCTGCGCGCGGTCCTGGAAGATCATCCCGGCATCGCCGGGCTGCTCAAAACCCGCGACCCCCTCGGGCCGCACTCCCTCGCCCTAGCCGAAGCGTTCCTGGAACCACTGCAGGCAGCCGGCCTGCCCCAGAAGCAGACCGCCCTGGCGTTCTCCCTGATCTACGACTACACCCTCGGATTCGCGCTCAGCGACCGCACCACCGTCAACGAGCAGCGCGTCCAAGACGCCGCGACCAGGCGCCAGCTGCACACGTTCTTCCGGTCCTTGCCGGCCGACCGCTTCCCCGCTCTGACTGCCCTCGGCGAGCACATCTGGGCCGACAACCGCGACCAGCGATTCGCCGCCAGCCTCGACACCCTCCTCGGCGGCATCGAAACAGCGGGACGCCGGAGCGGCCGGCAAACCCCAGCGCTGACCAAGACCCGGGCCGAGAGGACCGGGAGTAGATCCGGATCTCGGAATGCCGCGGGAAGTACGCGGCGTCCCGCCGAGCCGGTCACCGATCGTGACAACTCGGCGTCTGCTCCATAGCACAGGCTGCGAAACGGCGCCTGCGCCTCTGGTCGATGAATCTCCGGGGCTGCGTCTTGAGCGTCTTGGTTATGATGCGCAGGTCGTCGCGCTTGAGCAATGGGCGAGGCTCTATACGCCGATTCGCCGCCGCCTGCGACGCGAGGGAGCTGCGGATGCTGCGGATAGGGATCGAGGACAAGTGCCCGGCCGCGGCCTTTCGCTGGCGTGGCGTGCCCGGTGAGGACGCGGCGCGGGCGGGGGGGCGCTCTGAGGAGGGGCTGCGGGACGCCGTTATGCGTGCCGATCTCCTGGCCGGTGGTGTGGAGGGCTTCGCGCGCGTGGTCGAGGGCCTGCTCAGAGTTGTTCGGTGAACGGCTTCTGGCTCACCTACGAGGGTTTCGATCCTGCCGAGGAAGGGCTTCGCGAGGCGCTGACCTCGACGGGCAACGGTTACCTGTGCACGCGCGGTGCGGCGGAGTGGGAGGACGCCGACGGCGTGCACTACCCGGGCACCTACGGCCACGGCGTTTACAACCGCGAAACCACGATCCTCGGCGGCGTCCCGGTGCTCAACGAGGATCTCGTCAACCTGCCCAATTGGCTGGTGCTCAAGCTGCGCATCGAGGGCGGGGAGCCGATCCGTCTCGCCGATGTCGAGCTGCTCCACTACCGGCACGAACTCGAGATCCGCACCGCGACCGTGACCCGCGAGCTGCGTTTCCGCGACCAGGCCGGCCGGGAGACGGCGCTGCGCAGCCGCCGGTTCGTGAGCATGGCCGACCACCATCACGGGGGCATTGAGTGGGCGCTCACACCCGAGAACTGGTCCGGCCGGGTAGAGGTGGTCTCCGGCCTGGACGGGCGGGTGACCAACGGCGGCGTCGCGCGCTACCGGCAGCTCGAGAGCCGCCACCTCGACCCGGTGTCACCAAGGACATTCGGCCCCGAGGTGATCGCGCTGAAGGTGCAGACACGCCAGTCAAACCTATACATCAGCCAGGCGGCGCGCACGCGCATCCTCGGCGACCGCAACGAGCCGCTCGCCGTCGAACGCAGCCTCTACCAGATGGAGGATTACATCCAGCAGGTGCTCGCGTTCGATGTCCGGCAGGGCGCCGCGGTGCGGGTCGAGAAGATGGTGGCCTTCTTCACCTCGCGTGACCCCGCGATCAGCGACACGCTGGCGAAGGCAGGGACGTCGGCCCTGCGCTACACCGGCTTCGAGGAAGCGCTCGCCCGCCACGCGTCGGCCTGGGACGAGCTGTGGCGGGTGTGTAACGTCCGCGTGCCGGGCGACGACCGCGTGCAGCTGCTGCTGCAGCTGCACATCTGCCACATCCTCCAGGTCTGCTCGCATCACACTGCCGACCTAGACGCCGGGGTACCGGCCCGCGGCCTCAACGGCGAGGCCTACCGGGGGCACGTGTTCTGGGACGAGCTTTACGTGTACCTGTTCCTCAACTTCCGCATGCCGCAGGTCGCCCGAGGTCTGTTGTTGTACCGCTACCGGCGGCTGGGCGAAGCGTGGGCGGCCGCCCGCGAGGCAGGACTGCGCGGTGCGATGTTCCCCTGGCAGAGCGGCAGCGAGGGCAAGGAGGAGACCCAGCGCGTGCATCTCAACCCGCTCTCTGGCCGCTGGGAGCCCGATCTCAGCCACAACCAGCGGCACGTCAACGCGGCGATCTTCTACAACATCTGGCACTACTTCCAGGCCACCGAGGACCTGGCCTTCCTGCGCGACTACGGCGCGGAGATGATGCTGGAGATCGCGCGCTTCTGGGCCTCGATCGCCCACTTCAATCCCGGGCGCGAGCGCTATGAGATCCACGGCGTGATGGGTCCGGACGAGTTCCACGAGAAGTACCCCGGTGCCGTCGAGGGCGGCCTGCGCAACAACGCCTACACCAACGTCATGGTGGCGTGGCTGTGCAGTGTCGCGCAGGAGGTCCTCTCGCTCCTGCCCGCGACGCGGGCCGACGCGCTGCGCGAGAAGCTGAGCCTCGGCGAGGAGGAGCTGCGCACGTGGGCGGACATGAGCCGCCGGATGTTCATCCCGTTTCACGGCGACGGCATCATCAGCCAGTTCGAAGGATACGAGGATCTCCAGGAGCTGGACTGGGACGCCTACCGCGCCAAGTACGGGAACATTCAGCGGCTCGACCGGATCCTGCACGCCGAGGGCGACGACCCCAACCGCTACAAGGTGGCCAAGCAGGCTGACACGGTGATGCTGTTCTTCCTGTTCTCGCCTGGCGAGCTGCGGCGGCTGTTCGAGCGGCTGGGCTACGCCTACGGTCCGGACACCGCGCGCAAGAACATCGCCTACTACGACCAGCGCACCTCGCACGGCTCCACGCTGAGCTTCGTCGTCTACGGCAGTGTGCTCGCGCGGCTGGACGCCGGAGGCTCGTGGGAGCGGTTCCTCGCCGCGCTGGAAAGCGACGTCGTCGACGTCCAGGGCGGCACCACGAAGGAGGGCATCCACATGGGCGCGATGTCCGGGACGCTCGATCTGGTCCAGCGCAGCTACGCCGGCATGGAGATCCGCGACAGCGTCCTGTACTTCGACCCCCGGCTGCCCCCGCAGCTCGGCAGGCTGTCGTTCGCGATGCAGTTCCGGGGGACGCCGATCCTCGTGACGCTCGCCGACCGGAGGCTGACGCTGACCGCCCACCGGGAGGGCGTACGGCGGCCGATCAGCGTCGGAGTCGACGACGAGGTCCGCGAACTGCGCGCCGGCGACCGGTGCACGTTCGAGCTCCGGCCAGGTACGCATGCCGGGCACCAGCATGCCCACGGCTGACGGGAGGACGCGTGCCGGCGTTTCAGGGAGCGATCTTCGATGTCGACGGGGTGCTTGTCGACTCACCGCACGAGAAGGCGTGGCGCGAGTCGCTGCGCGAGTTGATGGAGGGAGAGTGGAACGAGATCCGCGACCGGACGACCTGGTCGCCGGCAGCGTTCACGCCCCAGGTCTACCAGGAGGAGATGTCAGGCAAACCGCGTATGAGCGGCGCGCGCTCGGCGCTGGAGTATTTCCATGTCCCCGACGACGATGACCTGCGCCTCGCGGAGTACGCCGCGCGCAAGCAGGAGATGGTGGTGCGGCTCATCGAGGCCGGCGACTTCACCGCCTATCCCGACGCGCTGCGATTCATCATCGCCGTCAAGGACGCTGGTATCCGGATCGCGGCGGCGTCATCGTCGAAGAACGCGAAGCTGTTCCTGCGCAAGATCCGGCTCGACACGTTCGCCCAGCAGCAAGGGATCACATCGGCGTCGCTGCGCTCGGGCCTGACGCTGCTGGACTTCTTCGACGCCGACGTCTCGGGCCGGGACTTCGCCCACGGAAAACCGGACCCCGAGATGTTCCTGACCGCGGCCCGGGAACTCGGCGCCGCGCCGCACGCCGCGATGGTCATCGAAGACGCCGCCGCAGGCGTCGAGGCCGCCAAGGCCGGCGACATGGCCGCCATCGGCATCGCACGGGCCCACGACGCCGGCTTGCTGGCCGAGGCAGGGGCCGACATCGTCGTCACGACGCTGGATGAGGTGGACCGCTCCGCGCTGGCCCACGGCCGCCTAGCCACAAAGATTGCCTAACGGAGCTGGCCGGTGCACCTTTGGTGAGCGCCGACCCGATCTCGTGCCGGTCGACGGTCTCTGTGACTGATGTGCCGCTGTGGCCTACCAGGTTAGTGAGTCCTCGATGCGGACGCCGTTGGCGCTGAGGATGGACACGAACGAGTGCCGCAGTTCCCAGGGAGCCCACTCCTCCCCCAGCCCGGCGGCCGTGATGATGGCGGCGAACTCACGACGGACTGCCACCGGTCCGGCGGCGCGCCGAGCCCCGGTAGCCCGCTCGGTGTACCAGCCCGGGCGTGACGGTACTGTTAGAGCATTCACCCGTTTGGCCAGCGACACATTTCGGGACGCGGTCGCTGCCGGCGGACGTCGCTCCAGACCCTGGCGGCACATCACTAGCCCGGCCATGATGTGCATCCCAGGGAGCCACCGCGGTGCGATTTCGCGCAGAGGCAAGTGCCACGCCCCGGCAGACCTTCCGGCCGTCCACCTCGGTACGAACACCGGCCGCACCGCAGCGCGGGAGCGACTACGCGCAGTTGTCCCGTCAAGTGAAGCAGGCGGGGCTGCTGGAACGGCGTCCCGGGCGCTATGTGTGGAGGATCTCGGTCACGGCCGCGCTGCTGGCTGCCGGATGGGCAGGCTTCGTCCTGGTGGGTGACTCATGGTGGCAGCTGGCCGTGGCCGCGTTCCTGGCGGTCATGTTTACCCAGGCCGGGTTCTTGGGCCACGACGCCGGGCACCGGCAGATTTCCGGCTCCGGGCGGGCCAGTTTCATTCTTGGCATCCTGTACGGCAATCTCGGCATCGGGCTGAGCTACGGCTGGTGGACCGACAAGCACAACCGCCATCACGCCCACCCCAACACCGAAGGCGCGGACCCCGACATCACGATGAAGGTGCTGGCCTTCACCGCTAGCCAGGCACGCGCCAGCCGGGGCCTGCCCCGGCTGGCGTTTCGCTACCAGGCTTACCTGTTCTTCCCGTTGCTGCTCGGCGAAGCGGTCAGCCTTCATGCCGCGAGCATCCGCGCCCTGGCCAGCCGCGATTCCCGGGGCAGGCCCGTGGAGGCGGCCCTGCTCACCATCCACCTCGCGGGCTACCTCACCGCCGTCTTCCTGGTGCTGCCGCCGGTAAAGGCCGTCGTGTTCATCCTGGTCCAGCAGGGCCTGTTCGGCCTGTACCTGGGCGCCTCCTTCGCCCCCAACCACAAAGGCATGCCCATCCTGGACGCGGCTGACCGGAGCGACTTCCTGCGCCGCCAGGTGCTCACCTCCCGCAACGTCCGCAGTGGCTGGTTCACCGACCTCGCCCTAGGTGGCCTCAACTACCAGATCGAGCATCACTTGTTCCCTTCTATGCCGCGGCCCAACCTGCGACGCTCCCAGCCCCTGATCAAACAGTTCTGCGAGCAGCAAGGGCTGCCCTATTGCGAGGCCAGCTTCGGGGGCTCTTACGCCCAGGCCCTGCGGTACCTCAACACGACCGGCAGGCCGCCCCGCCCCGTCGCAGGCCCGCCGGTCCTTATCAGTGCCACGGCCGCCCTCGCATCAGAGGAACCGCCAGCCGCCCGCCAGTGACCCAGCCGAAGTTCGCTGATTAGATTTTGATGCCCTGCTGGGCGCTCCCGGGGGATGAGAATGGCGGTGCGCATGCTGCCCGCCGACGTCGGTTTGGCTTGGCTCTGCGAGACCGTTGATTAGATTGACGCTGGAGCCCTCACCTTCGGGTGTCCCCGGTTGCGTCGCGAACGCGAGTATCAGTCTCTTAGATCTTTCAGGGGCTCCGCGGGCGGCATGCGCATCCTTACCGTTACTGAGCTGGGAGGATTGCAGCATGCGGGTTCTGTATGAGCGGTGCGCGGCGGTCGATGTGGGCAAGGACGTGATCGCGGTGGCGGTCCGGCTGCCGGGCGGCGGCCCGGACGGCCGGCAGACGATCAAGCGCACTTTCAAGACGTTCTACGGGGTGCTGTCCGAGGCGGCCCGGTGGCTTTCGTCGCTGGGGGTCACCCATGTCGCGATGGAGGCGACCGGGATCTACAGCATGCCGGTCTACCACGCGCTGATCGAGCACGGGCACTTCACCCAGGTGCTGGTGTGCAACGCCGGTCATGTCAAGAACGTGCCGGGCCGCAAATCCGACCTTGCCGATGCCGAGTGGCTGGCGCACCTGCTGGAGTGCGGGCTGCTGCGGGGCAGCTTCATCCCGCCGGCGGAGATTAAGGCCGCCCGGGACGTGATCCGGTACCGCACCAAGGTCGTGCAGTCGCGAACCTCGGAGGTGCAAAGGCTCGGCAGCGTGCTCCAGGACGCTGGGATAAAGATCGACTCGGTGGCCTCGTCCATCGCCACCAAGTCCGGGCTGGCGATGATCGAGGCGCTGATCGACGGCGAACGCCGCCCGCAGGTGCTGGCCGGCCTGGCCAAGGGGAAGATGCGGGCCAAGATCCCCGACCTGGAACTGGCCCTGGAAGGCCGGTTCGATGACCATCACGCGCTGATGTGCCGGCTGCACCTGGACCACATCGGCCACCTCGACCAGATGATCGCGAAGCTGGACGCCCAGGTCGAGGCGATGATGAAGCCCTTTCGCGCCGAGCGGGACCTGCTGACCACCATCCCCGGCATCGGCCCGCTGGCCGCCGCCGCCATCATCGCCGAGATCGGCGCCAGCCCCGCCGAGTTCTTCCCCGACGCCGCCCACCTGGCCTCCTGGGCCGGGCTCTGCCCGGGCAACCACGAATCCGCCGGCAAGCGCCGCCACGGCAAGCGCCGCCACGGCAACCAGCACCTGCAGCCGGTACTGGTCGAGGCCGCCTGGGCCGGCGTCCGCCACCCGGGCTACCTCAGGTCTCTCTACCACCGGCACGTCATGAAATGGGGCGGCTACCACAGCCCCACCGCCAAGAAGAAGGCGATCATCGTCGTCGCCCACGCGATGCTGGTCATCAGCTGGCACGTTCTGGCCAGTGGCGCGCCCTGCCACGAGCTGGGCGCCGACTTCTTCACCCGCCGCCTCGACCCCGACAGGGAAACCCGCCGCCTAGTCGCAAAGCTCGAAGCCCTCGGCCACCAGGTCAGCCTCCAGCCAGCCGCCTGACCATGACCCCCAAGACCCGGCTTCGCTACCGCTCCGCCGGGTGCTGCCGCGCGCCCGGCCGGGGCCATTCACGTATCAGCCGGATAACCAGAGGGCGACGCTGCGCTTGAGCACGTCACGCTCCATCGCCAGCTCGGCGTTCTCCTTGCGCAGCCGGGCCAGCTCCGCCCGCTCATCTTCGCCCAGCGCCCCATCACCCTCACCACGGCGCCGCTTATCAGCGTTCACCCAGTTGCCCAGGGTGCCCTCGTTGATGCCCAGGTCCAGGGCCACCTGCGCGATCGGCTTGCCAGTCTCCCGGACCAGCCGCACCGCGCCCTCCCGGAAGTCACGGTCGAACTTCCTGCGTGTCTCACCCATCGCCTACCTCCTTAAGGCGATGTGTCCACGCTACGAGGGGAAGCCCAAGGGCAGCCGGAACATCGGTGCCTGGCCGTGCCCGGGAGGGGATCGCACAGATCCCCTCCCGGTTGGGTAGTGGTCAGTGGCTGGCGAGGGCTGGCACAAGGGTGGCGGCGTTGGGTGTGCCTAGGCCGGTGACCGGGTCCCAGCCGGTGGTCGCCGGGTAGCCGGGGACGGCTGGGTCAAGCTGGTTGTTGCCGGTGGTGACGTCGTAGAAGTAGGTGCTGTAGTTGGGCCCCGACGCGAGTGAGTAGAGGGCTGGGTTGATCAGGCCGAGGCCGTGCCCGGCGATCTGGTCGGCGATCGCGACCAGCCCGGCCCACTGGGGGCAGGACGAGGACGTGCCGCCGACCACATACCAGCCGGCGCTGCACGGGTTGCCGGTCGGGCAGGTCGTGCCGTTCTGGGCGAATCCGGGCGCGGTGTCGTAGACCAGCACCCCGGTGCGGGAACTGGCCTGGTAGGCGACGTCGGGCACGCCGCGCATGGCGCCGATGGGGGTCGACCCGGCCGGCAGCGTGTCCTGGTAGGAGGGCCTGGTGAACACGTGGCTGAAGCCGCCGCCGGAGGCGATCCAGCCGACCTCACGCACGCCGGGGTTGCTCTGGCAGTTCACCGGCGGGTCGGTCGAGTCGACGCCGGTGCCAGTGGTGGGGTTGGTGCACAGGTAGGTGCCGCCCACGCCGGTCACCAGCGGGTCGGACGCCGGCCATTCGACGGTCGGGAACGGGATCGTCGCCGGGTGCTTCACCGGCGTGAAGGACGTGTTGGCCGTGCCGCTATCGCCGGAGGACCCCAGCACAGTGACCCCGCTGCTCGCCGCGGAGATGAACGCGTGCCGCAGGTTCAGCAGCGATTGCGTGCTCGCGAAGGTCTCCTCGGCGGCGGCGAAGCTCTGCGAGATGACCGTCGCCTCGTGGTGGTCCACGATGAACTGCTCGGCGTCCATCATCGGCGGGAACCCCTGCACCCCCAGGGTCTCGGCGGGATTGGTCGTCATGAGCAGGATGTTGGCCTGCGGGGCGATGGTGTGCGCCCACTCGACATCGAGGCTGGTCTCCAGCGCCCAGATGTTGCGGGTCTGGCTGCCGGTGCCGTTGCTACCCGGCGGCGGCGCCTTGACCTGGGTCACGCCGTTCCAGAACACGTGCTGGAACGTCGGCATACCCGGGGAGCAGGTCACGCCCGGCTCGCCGCACATGTGCGGCAGGCCCATCTGGGTGTTGAAGTTCGCCAGGTCAGAGGCCATGTTCGGGTTGCCGAACGAGTCGATGATGGCGATCGTCACGCCCTGGCCCTGGTCTCCCGCCGCATACAGCGGGGGCAGGTTGTAGGAGGCCTGCATCGACGCCGGGGTGAAGCAGCGTCGGCCGACCGAGAAGCAGTCCGCCTCAGTCGGCGGTGTCGTGCTGCCATTGAGGAACTGGTACTCCACAATGCTGGGCATGGGCGTCGGCAGACCGCCGGCGGCAGCGATACCAGCCCCAGCCGGCCCGAGCCCCAGCCCCGCCGCGCCGGCGAAGGCAAACGCCGCAACCCGGCGGGCGGTCTGACGCATGTGCTGATAGAACATGGCCGTCCTCCATCCACGCTGATGGCAAGCAGTGGTCATCCATATGCTCCCCAGATAAGTCACCTCAGGCAAGACACACGCGACGCATTCGGAGATTGCGGGGCGCAGCGGCGCACCGAGAATTGCCAAGGTTCGGCCAGGCCAGCCCCGCCTGGCGGGACGTCGACCTCATCGACGCCAGCCACACCGGTGTGACGCCATCGATCAACATCAACGGATGGATGGACGTCGGCGCACACGAGACCGTCAAGCTGTTCGAGTTCCAGCAGCATCACCCCGACCAGTACCTCATCATGGCGCCGACAGAGCACTGCAAAATGCTGGCCACCAGCCCCGGCGCGCGCCTGGGCCAACGGCCGATGGGCGACACCCGTTTCCCGTACGACGAGATCATCATCTCGTGGTTCGACCGGTTCTTGTGCGATGACAGCGACGGGTGGCAGCCGATGCCCAAGGTCCAGGTCTTCCTCATGGGCGCGTGCACCTGGCTGGCCGGCGAGTCATGGCCGCTGCCCGAAACCGAGCCGCGGGCCCTCTACCTGACCAGCGGCGAGTCCGCCAACACGCTCTGGGGCGACGGCGCCTTGGCGCCGGCCGCCGAGGCCGCGGGCACGGATGAATTCCTCGCTGACCCGCACAACCCCGTGCCATCGCTGGGCGGCGGCCTCGCGGCCCATTCCCCGGTCTGCGCCGATCAGCGGGAGGTTGAGTGCCGAGCAGACGTGCTCGTCTACAGCACGCCTGTGCTGGCTGAACCTTTGGCGATCGTCGGCGACGTCAGCGCCGAGCTCTACGTCTCGGCTGACGTCGAGGACGCCGACGTGTTCGTCAAGCTCGTAGACGTATATCCGGACGGTACCGCCTACAACCTCGCGGACAGCTGCCTGCGGCTGCGCTACCGCGACGGCTTCGATCAGTCAGCCAGGCTCATGCCCGGCGAGATCTACCACGTCCGGATAGGCGGCATGACGACCGCCAACTACTTCCCTGCCGGTCACCGGATTCGCATCGAGATCGCGGGCTCCAACTTCCCGCTGGCGGACCGCAACTGGCATGCCGGCGAACGCAACGACCTGGCCACCGATGGCCCGGTCGCTCACATCACCCTGCATCACGGGCCAGGCCACGAGTCGGCGCTGCACTTCCGCGCCTACACCGGCGAAATCGCAGTCAACACGCCGATGTCTGACACCCGGCCCCGTGGCCGGCCCGAGCCGGGCTCGGATCGCCACTGAACACGCTTCATCCGGCGTCGTGTTGGCCAGCACCGGTGACGACGCAGGCACAGTGGTCACGGAAGGCCTGGCCAGCGCGCCATTACGAGGACGTGATCGCCGCTGCCGCCGCGGCGCGCGGGGATCCCGCAGCAGGCCGGCCTGAGATCGGATAACCCTCAGTCACTGGGCCTGGTCAGCGCTGCGCGCAAATAGCCCGCCGTTATGCCGCCGAGCCCGCGTGTTGAGAAGGTGATTTCACCGACACCGAACGGGGCGTTCTGTGCGCCCACGAGCCGGTGGTGTCGGAGGGGTTGCCCCGCCTCCCGCCGTCCCGGCAGAGTTTTACTGGGCGCCCGGAGTCGACCTCGATTACATGATGCCGATGAGTGGACGTCGGGTTACGACAGCGCGACTGGTCCGGGCGCGGCGCCCTGCAAGCCCCCCGGGGCTACCGGGCACTTGGTTCACCGCGCGTGCTTTCAGCCTCTCGGGCTCCTACGGCACCCGCACTGCGGCGGTGTAGATGTCCAGTTGGTGGAGCGCGCCGTCGGGGTTGTTCCCGGTGCTGTTGGAGTTGTCTGCCCAGGCCGGGTGGGCGATCCCGCCGTCGAACGACAGGCCGGTGTAGTCGCCGTAGTCGATCCCGTTCCCCGAGTCGTGGGAGTTGGAGGTCCCCGCGCTGATCTGGATGTTGCGGGTGAAGCTGGTTCCGCCGTTGGTGCTGAACGCCCCCCAGAACTGGGCGTCGTCGTTGGGGATCCCGTTGGTGTCGCCCGGCCCGCCGGTGCCGAGGTCGTTGCGGCAGTCATACCAGACCACGGCGATGTTCCCGGTGGCGGGGTCCAGGGCGATCTTCGGCAGGAACTGGCTGTTGGTGGTGTGGTCGTCGTTCACCCGCACCGCCGCGCTCCAGGTGGCCCCGTTGTCGTCGGAGTGCCGCACGTAGATGTCCATGTTGTTGCTCTCGTTCGGGTGCTCCCGGGTGTACACCAGGTACACCCGCCCGGCGTGCGGCCCGCCGGTGCGGTCCCAGGCCAGGCCCACCTCTGCGTCGACCGAGCGGTCCGGCTGCGCGGGGATGAAGTCGAACCCGCCGACGTGGGTCTGGGTGACCAACACGCGGTCCCCGAACCCGGCCGGGCCGAGCCCGTCGGGGTCCACATTCACGAAGACCTTGCCCCCGCCTTGCCCGGATTCGGTCAGGCTGCAGGCCTGCATCACCTGCCCGGACGGGCCGATCGCCACATCGCCGTAGGTGCAGTTGTTGGTCCCGGGCACCACCTCGACCGGGATGAACCCGCCGACCTGGCCGGGCCCGGTCACCGGGGCGCCGGTGGCGGCCATCGGGCCGCCGGCGTTGAACACCACCCACACCTCGCCTTGCGCCGCCGTGATGGTGGGCTGGTCGACGAACCGGAACAGC
>Ga0207646_10001463_pt1 | contig 29237 bp, 22 predicted proteins | sample KBSK5502metaG_FD_184343 | JGI IMG/M metagenome (GOLD analysis project Ga0207646, IMG submission 184343) | Corn, switchgrass and miscanthus rhizosphere microbial communities from Kellogg Biological Station, Michigan, USA - KBS K5-50-2 metaG... | ecosystem: Host-associated > Plants > Roots >... | reverse complement strand
TCGACGTCGCGCTTGGCATCGGGGGCCTGCCCCGCGGCCGGATCGTCGAGATATACGGACCGGAAAGTAGCGGCAAAACGACCGTTGCCCTTCATGCAGTAGCAAACGCACAGAAGGCGGGCGGGATCGCGGCGTTCATCGACGCCGAGCACGCGCTCGATCCCGAGTACGCCAAGAAGCTCGGCGTTGACACGGACGCCCTGCTCGTTTCCCAGCCAGACACGGGCGAGCAGGCGCTGGAGATCGCTGACATGCTGATCCGGTCGGGCGCGATCGACATCGTCGTTATCGACTCGGTGGCCGCGCTGGTGCCGCGGGCCGAGATCGAGGGCGAGATGGGGGACAGCCATGTCGGCCTGCAGGCCCGCCTGATGTCCCAGGCCCTTCGGAAGGTAGCTGGTGCGCTGAATCAGACAAAGACGACAGCGATCTTTATAAACCAGCTAAGGGAAAAAATAGGAGTTATGTTCGGAAGTCCTGAAACGACGACTGGTGGTAAGGCGCTGAAGTTTTATGCTTCGGTGCGACTGGACATCCGGCGGATCGAGACGCTGAAGGACGGCAACGAGCCGGTCGGAAACCGGACAAAAGTCAAAGTAGTAAAGAATAAGTGCAGTCCGCCATTTCGCATCGCAGAATTCGATATTCTATATGGAATCGGTATAAGTCGGGAAGGTAGCCTGATCGACCTTGGCGTGGAGCAGACCATAGTCCGCAAGTCCGGCGCCTGGTACACCTACGAGGGCGACCAGCTCGGTCAGGGCAAGGAGAACGCCAGGAACTACCTGCGCGAGAATCCCGATATAGCCAACGAGATCGAGAAGAAGATCAAGGAGAAGCTAGGGATCGGCCCGCGGCTGGATGCCGACGTGACGCCGCCGCCTGCTCCGACGGGCCGGCCATCGCTCGGGGTGGTGACGGGACAGGGCGGTGTCAGGTAAGTCCCCTGGCAGATCCCAGTCGGCCCGTTCGCAGAGCGCTCGCGTCCGCGGCGACGACGAGCGGCGTGTCAGGCGCAGCGGGCGCGACGACATCACCGGGGCCGACGACGACAGCCCCGGTGATGCTGACGAGCAGCGATCAGACCCTGAGTCTGTCGCCCGGCTGATCTGCCTCCGGCAGCTGACGACCGCTCCGCGAACCCGGGCCCAGCTTGCCGCGACACTCCGGCGCAGGGGAGTGCCTCAGGATGCGGCAAATGCGGTGCTCGGCAGGTTCGCCGAGGTGGGCCTGATCGACGACGCGATGTTCGCCGACGCCTGGGTGGAGTCCCGGCATCATGGCCGAGGCCTTGGCCGTCGGGCCCTCGCAGCGGAGCTGAACCAGCGCGGCGTGGAGCGCGGCGACATCCAGGCGGCGGTCGCCAAGCTGAGCCCTGCGACCGAGCTGGCGACCGCCCGGGCGCTCGTCGAGCGCAGGCTCGACAGCACCACGGGGCAGCCCGTGCGGGTGCGGGTCAGACGGCTCGCCGGCATGCTGGCCAGGAAGGGCTACCCGCCAGGCATGGCCTACCGGGTAGTCCGCGAGGCGCTCGAGCAGGCTGACCAAGACCAGGCTGGCGAGGGCCTGGATGAGGATGAGTTCATCGACGCGGAGCTTTCGGCCGGCGAGGCTGATTGACCTCGCGGAAAGGGCGACCGAAGCAGGCCGGGGCGGCGGCAGGGCACATTCGGTCTTCACGTGCTCGCTTGGGGCGAGCTTGACCGTCCTATTGTTCCCGGCTTAGCCTCACCGACAGGTGAGGATTACTCCGCGCAAGCGGATAAGCAACAGGTGACTAGTGATGAGCAGCCGGGCGGCGCTGAGAATCCTTTGCGCACGCCCTAGCGACATGATCTTGTTCAGCCTGGCTGCGTGGCAGCCAGCATGACTGCGGCAACCGGATAAACCCGGGGAGGGATCTAGCACGAGAGCACAGGTGCTCTTGCCCGCTCGGCAGGCTGTGCACGGCCTGCGGGATGCTGCGCGGGCCGATTGGCACGCTGCGCTAGGACGGCATTCCCAGCAGGCGCGGTAACCCTCGCTATGGAAGATTCCGCGACATCGGATCGGCGGTGCGCGGAGTCTTACTAGCAGGAAGGGGTGCGCATAGTGGGAAGTGGCATCGAGCTGATTGTGGCCATCATTGCCGTCCTTGCCCTGCTAGCGGCCGCCGCGGCAGTCATGTTCGCGGTTCGCATCACGGGAGGACTGCGCCAGGCTGGCGGATCGGTATCTCGCGGCCGCGCGGCTTCGGCTCCCGAGGAGGTCGCTCGAGTTCGTGATCAAGCTGGTGACTCAACGCAACCTATCGTCACCGGGGATCCCCCGCGGACGGGTGTGGTCGCGCAGGGTGGGGCGGCGGAGGCACAGGCCGGCGGGGACGGGGTAGCAGATCCGGCGCACTCCGGGGCGGCTGCTGCCGGAGCAGCGCAGGCGGAGATGGCCCGTCGCGGTGCGGCGACGCTTGAGGCGGCCGAGGCCGAAGCGGCTGCGATCGTCAGGAGGGCCGAGGAGGCGGCGGAACGAGCGGCCGAAGCGCGCCGCGATCTCGACGAGGAGGTGCGTGCCGTCACGGCAGAAGTCAGGCAGCTGCGCGCCGATCTGGAGCGCCGCGAGGCTCGGATTGCTGACCGCGAGCAACGGCTTGACGATGAGGTGCGCCGGGTGGATCAGCTCGCTGGAGACACCGATGCGGTGCGCAGGCAGCTCGATCAGCGGCAGGCCGAGCTCGACGAGCTCGACGCCAAGCGCCAGGCAGAACTTGAGCGCATCGCGGGGCTGACGGCGGAGCAGGCCAAGGCTGAGCTGGTGTCGGCGATCGAGCAGCAGGCCAAGCGCGAGGCAGCGCTGATCGTCAGGGATATCGAGAGCGAGGCAAAGAAAGAAGGACAGCAGCGGGCGAGAAAGATCGTCACGCTCGCGATCCAGCGCGTCGCGTCCGAGCAGACCAGTGAGTCGGTTGTTTCCGTACTCCACCTGCCCGCCGACGACATGAAGGGCCGGATCATCGGCCGCGAGGGCCGCAACATCCGCGCCTTCGAGACCGTCACTGGCGTGAACCTGATCATCGACGACACGCCGGAAGCGGTCCTGCTCTCGTGCTTCGATCCGGTCCGCAGGGAAGTCGGCAGGCTCACGCTCGAGCGGCTCGTCGCCGACGGGCGGATTCATCCACAGCGGATCGAGGAGGCGTACGAGCAAAGCAGGCTGGCTATCGAAGACCTCTGCATCCGGGCCGGCGAGGACGCCCTCATCGACCTGGGCATAACGGACATGCACCCGGAGCTCACCCACCTGCTCGGCCAGCTGAGGTACCGGACGTCATACGGCCAGAACGTCCTGAAGCACTTGGTCGAGTCCGCGCACATCGCCGCGATGATGGCCAGTGAGCTTGGCCTTGATCCCGCGCTGATGAAGCGCGGCACGTTGTTGCACGACATCGGCAAGGCGCTCACGCACGAGGTCCAGGGCAGCCACGCGCTGATCGGCGCCGAGATCGCGCGCCGGTACGGCGAGGAGGAGGACGTGGTCCACGCCATCGAGGCGCATCACAACGAGGTCGAGGTCAAAACCGTCGAAGCGGTGCTGACGCAGGCCGCCGACGCAATCAGCGGCGGGCGGCCTGGCGCGCGCAGGGAATCGCTGGAGGCCTACGTGAAGCGGCTGGAACGGCTTGAGCAGATCGCGCAGGCCCGGCCAGGCGTCGAGAAGGTCTACGCGATGCAGGCGGGCCGGGAGATCAGGGTGATGGTCAAGCCGGGCGCCGTCGACGACGTCGGTGCGCAGGTGATCGCCCGCGACGTCGCCCGCCAGGTTCAGGAGGAATTGACTTATCCGGGGCAGATCAGGGTCACGGTGATCAGGGAGTCCCGCGCGACGGAGTTCGCTCGTTAGCGTTAGCACTCACCCCAGGGTCGCCGTCGGTCAGCTTCAGCTCAGGCACATTACCCGGTGTGAACCCGAGAATCTGGCCGTAGAACGACAGTTCGGACTCCAGCGAGACCACCATCGAGTCAGCCTTCCTGAAGCCGTGCGACTCGCCCTCGAACGTGATGTATGCATGCTTGATGCCGTGCGCGGCCAGGTCCGCCGCGATGCTCTCCGACTGCTCGGGCGGCACGACGGGATCATCTAGCCCCTGTAGCAGCAGGATCGGGCAGGTATTCGCGTTCACATGACCAACCGGCGCGCGCTCGGCGTAGATGGTGTCGAACCCTGGCAGCGGGCCGATCAGGCCGTCCAGGTAGCGCGACTCGAAGTCATGCGTGTGCTCGCTCAGCTCGCGCAGGTCAGACACCCCGAAGTAGGAGACAGCCGCGCTGAACACCGGATCGTGATACGCGCCGGTAGTGACGGCGGCCAGCGCCGTCCATCCGCCTGCCGAGCCGCCGCGGATTCCCAGGCGCGCCTCGTCGGCCTCGCCCTTCTTGGCCAGCGATCGTGCCGCCTCCTTCGCGTCGGCGACATCGACCACGCCCCACTCCCGGTTCAGCCGGTTCCGGTACAGGCGGCCGTAGCCGGTCGAGCCGCCGTAATTCACGTCCATGATCCCGATGCCGCGGCTGGTGAAATACGCCTTCTCCAGGCTCAGGCGCGCCGTCACATGGCTGGTCGGCCCGCCATGCACCCACACGATGTACGGCGGCTGCTCGCCGGGCAGACCAGTCACCTCGGGATTTGTCGGCGGATAGACCAGAGCGTGCACGACCCGCCCGTACGGGCCTTCCAGCTCCACCTGCCGCGGGACCGGCAGGTAGCGTCGGTCGGGCAGTTCGCTGATCTCGCTCCGCAGCACCGTGCTCGCGCCAGTCGATGCATCGATCCTGATCACGGAGTTCGGCTGGAGCGGGGCGCCGCCGACCGCCGCGATGGTGGTGCCGTCTGCCGAGACTCCCTCGAGAATCTCGGTGAATGGCAGATCCAGGTCCGTCAGCTCGGATGTCTCCGGGTCGAGCAGTCCGAGGCTGGCGCCGCCGCGCCCGTGCCGGACGGCGAGCCTGCCGTCGCCGAGGATCGCGAACGGCCTCGCTCCGAGTTCCCAGAGCGCGCCAGCGAACTCTTCGTCAGCCGGGTACAGCGCCTGGGGCGGTTCGCCGCCCAGGCCGATCTGGTAGATGTTCCACCAGCCGGTCCAGTCGGTGGCCACGTACAGGCTCCCGTTGTCTCGCCATAGTGGGGCCAGCACAGACTCCCTGTTGCTCCCCTTGATCAGCCGCGCCTTGCCGGGCGCGCCCTTGTCCAGCGGCGCGACCCGCAACTCGGTGCCGTCCCACGGCATGTGCGGGTGGTTCCAGCAGATCCACGCCAGCCACTGACCGTCGGGCGAGGGCGTCGGGAACGCGAAGAAATCGAAGCCGGTCACGAGCACGCGGATGGCCGCGGCGTCGCTCGCGGCCGCTCCGTCCAGCGGAACCGCGACGATGGCCCTGGTGACCTTCCCGCCCTCGTGGCGCTCGCGCACGCACCAGACCTCCCGCCGATCGGGCGAGAGCACGAAGTCGGCATAACGCAAGGCGCGGGGCTCAAGCGAGCCGGCTGAGCCGGACACGCGCTTGCCGGTGCCCGGGTCGTTGTTCGGCAGAATCGCGCTACCGGGCGCAGTTGGGTCAGGGGTCAGCGGCAGCGGCTCGCCCTTGCCTGCCGCGACATCGGCACCGGCGAGGTAGAGCCGCTGATCGTCGAGGTTGGCGAAGACGATGGGGGTATCAGCTTCGTTGCTGCCCTGTCCGGCGCCAGCCAGCGTGGCAGTGACGACCGGCGAGGGTACAGGCAGATAGGAGCGGCCGCCATATTCGTGAACACGGGTTCGGGCCGTCCATGGCGCAGGCAGCAGCGTCACGAGCGTGCCCTCCGCGCCGCAGCACACGACCGTGGTCCGCCCGGCCTCCTCGGGACGATCCTCCTGCCACCATGTTGTGTTGCCGATGACGGTCGGGAAGGCGAGCCTGATCCGGCCGCCGGCAACCTCTGCGGCGCTAATCGGTGACCGCCAGGCCCCAAACGGTACCTCGGGCACCGCGGGCCCGGTCCCGTCCGCAGCCGCACCCGCCGGGCCAGCATCGGGTGACTCGGCTGGCGGGGCGGGGTCGTGGGCCGCGAGCCCTGCTCCCGCGCCGCCGGTCCGCACAGATCCTGCGCCGTCGCCGCTCTCGTCCTTCGCTCCCGGCTCGCCCGCCATCGGGGTCACGTTGTCCGTCATAGGGATATCGTGCCCTACCTAGCCGGCGCGGTTGGCGGCGAATGCCGACAACCGGATCGCATGACGGACAGACAGCGTGGCGTCGGTCAGCCCCGGTACGGGAAGCTGGGGAGTCCGCGCACGCCGCAACCGCAGCTGAACAGCGCGCCGGCCAACCGTCCTGGCCCGGCGGCCGTCGTGATGTAGAGCCGGTCGAGCTCGGGCCCGCCGAAGGCGCAGCTGGTGACATTGGCCGCAGGGACACGCACGACGCTCGTCAGCCGGCCGCCGGCGTCGTAGCGCTGGATCACGCTGCCGCCCCATACCGCGACCCACACACCGCCTTCGGAGTCAACGGCCAAGCCATCCGGCATGATGCTTCCCGAGCCCAGGGCGGCGAACGGACGGCGCTGCCCCATCTGGCCAGTCGCCGGGTCGTAGTCGAGAACGTCGACGCGGTAGGCCAGCGAATCGGTGTAGTACATCAGCCGGTCGTCAGGACTCCAGCCGATCCCGTTGGAGATCCCGATCCCCGTGTAGATCTCGGTGACGCGGTGGTCGGTGTCCAGCCGGTAGAACGAGCCCTGCCCCGGCGACTCGTCCTCGGCCATCGTCCCGGCGTAGAACCGGCCCGCCCGGTCGCACTTGCCGTCGTTCATCCGGGTGCCAGGCTGGCCTGGCGCAGCGGCGAGCTCCCCGACGGTGCCGGTGAGCGTGTCGAGGCTCAGGAACCCGTTGCCCGCCGCGACGACCAGTCCGCCGCTGACCCGCGGAACGACGGCGCCGGCCGGCCGTCCGACGTCCCAGGACGAGTGCACGCCGGCGGCGCTGAGGCGGTGCACCCGCGCGGCGGGAATGTCGACCCAGAACAGCGACTGAGTCTCCGCATCCCAGCATGGCCCCTCGCCTAGCTCGGCGGCCGGGACATCTACCTTGTCGGGTTCCAAGATGATCAGGTCGGCGGCATGCTCGGTCACGGTGACTCCTTGCCATGCTGGCCGCGGCTGCTCAGGAGGAGGGGTCGAGGCGCCGCGAGGGTGGACCGACGATGCCAGGCAGACGGCTCCGGTGTCAATGGCCGGCTGTGGCTAGCGGACGCTGCGTCTACCCTAAGGAGCATGCCTGGCGCAGACGGTCAGTACCCGCCGGAGCGCGCGCGTCGGACAAGCCGCCGTGCGGCCGCTCAGAGGACCTTCGAAATCCGCACCTACGGGTGCCAGATGAACATGCACGATTCCGAGCGCCTGGCTGGCCTGCTCGAAGAGGCCGGCTACCGCAAGTCCGCCGCGGGGGCCGAGCCGGACGTCGTGGTCTTCAACACCTGCGCGGTCCGCGAAAACGCGGACAACCGCCTGTACGGAAACCTCGGTCACCTGCTGCCGGTCAAGAACGCTCATCCGGGCATGCAGATCGCGGTTGGCGGCTGCCTGGCACAGAAGGACAGGGCAGCGATCACCGACCGGGCCCCCTGGGTCGACGTGGTGTTCGGCACGAACAACATCGGGTCGCTGCCCGTGCTGCTGGAACGGGCACGCGTCGAGCAGCGGGCTCAGGTGGAGATCGCAGAATCGCTCGAGCGGTTCCCGTCGGTGCTGCCCACAAGGCGCGAATCGCGCTACTCGGCCTGGGTGGCGATCTCCGTCGGCTGCAACAACACCTGCACGTTCTGCATCGTGCCGAGCCTCCGCGGCCGCGAAGAGGACCGCAGGCCAGGCGACGTGCTGGCCGAGATCAGGGCGCTGGTCGGCGAGGGCGTAGTCGAGGTCACGCTACTTGGCCAGAACGTGAACTCTTACGGCACGGCATTCGGCGACAGGCTCGCGTTCGGAAAGCTGCTGCGCGCGTGCGGCGAGATCGACAGGCTCGAACGGGTCCGGTTCACCTCGCCGCACCCGAGGGACTTCACCGACGACGTCATCGCGGCGATGGCCGAGACGCCGAACGTGATGCCGCAGCTGCACATGCCGCTGCAGTCGGGGTCGAACGCGGTGCTGCGGCGCATGCGCCGGGCTTACCGCAGGGATTCATACCTGGCGATCCTCGACAAAGTGCGCGCGGCGATTCCTGACGCGGCGATCACCACGGACATCATTGTCGGGTTCCCGGGCGAGACCGAGGATGACTTCGCCGACACCCTCGACATCGTCCGCCGGGCCAGGTTCGCCGGCGCGTTCACCTTCCAGTACTCGATCAGGCCGGGGACGCCCGCCGCGACTATGGGCGAGCAAGTGCCGGCCGACGTCGTCGCTGAGCGGTACGGGCGGCTCGTCGCGCTGGTCGAGGAGACCGCGCTGGGGGAGAACCAGGCGCTGGTCGGCCGCGAGGTCGAGGTGCTCGTTGCCGAGGGGGAGGGGCGTAAGGACGGGACGACGCACCGGATGTCGGGCCGGGCGAGGGACAACCGCCTGGTGCACTTCGCACCGGCCGGACCGTCCGGGGCCGGAGTTGGTGCGGCCCAGGTCCGCGCGGCCGACCCGGCCGCCCAAGGCCTCGGCGCCTCGGAGACTCTGGGCGCCTCGGAGACTCTGCCCCGGCCAGGCGACGTCGTCCTGACGAGGGTGACCGCGGCTGCGCCGCATTATCTGATCGCCGACGGAGTGCCTCTCGCGCTGCGCCGTACCCGGGCGGGCGACGCCTGGCAGGCTCATGTTGACGGCGCAGTGGCGGCGTCCTCCGCGCCCGCGCCAGACCAGCCGGTCCTGCTGGGCATGCCGGTCGTGGCTCACCGCAGCTGAACGGCCATGATCACGGAAACCTTTCGGTTGCCGCGGTAGACAGACGTCCGTGATCATGGGGAACCGGTCCAGGCCGCAGCCAGTAATCGCGGTCGTCGGGCCGACGGCTGCTGGCAAGTCCGAACTGTCGCTGCGGCTTGCCCATGTGCTGGACGGCGAGGTGATCAACGCTGATTCCATGCAGCTCTACCGCGGCATGGACATCGGAACTGGGAAGCTCACGTTCGCCGAGCGCGGCGGGGTGCCGCATCACATGCTCGACATCTGGGACGTAACCGAGACAGCGAGCGTGTCTGAGTATCAGCGCTTGGCCAGGGCCGTGATCGCCGATGTTCAGCGGCGCGGCCGGATCCCCATCCTGGTCGGCGGGTCCGGGCTATACGTCAGGGCCGCGATCGACAATCTGGAGTTTCCCGGGACCGAGCCGGCGCTGCGCGCGCGGCTGGAAGCCGAGCTAGCCGCGCTAGGCCCGGCGGTCCTGCACGGCAAGCTGGCCGCGGCCGATCCGGCCGCCGCCGCCGCGATCCTGCCAACTAACGGGCGCAGGATAGTCCGGGCGCTCGAGGTCATCGAGCTCACTGGCCGGCCATTCAGCGCGACGCTGCCTGAATACGCGTCCCTGCTGCCCGCCGCGCAGCTCGGCCTGTCTGTCCCGCGCCCCGACCTGGACCTGCGGATAGCTGCCAGGGTCAGCAAGATGTGGCGCGACGGACTGGTCGATGAGGTCCGTCGGCTGGCAGACCGGGGCGTGCACGGCGGCCTGCGCGCAGGCCGGACCGCGAGCAGGGCGCTCGGGTATGCGCAGGTGCTGCGCTTCCTGGACGGCGAATGGACGCGGGCCGAGGCCGAAGATCAGACCGTGCGCCTGACGCGGCGGTTCGCGCGGCGGCAGGAATCCTGGTTCCGTCGTGATCCGAGAGTTCACTGGCTGAGTGCCGCCAAGCCGGTGTCGACGCGGCTGGCACTGGCGGTCATCGGGGACTCGGCTGCCTCCGGTGGCTAGCATCAGAGGATGCGTTACGCAAAAGGTCACGGGACGGGTAACGACTTCATCATCGTCCCTGACCTGGATGACCAGCTCGAACTCGGCGCCGAGGTGGTCCGCCGCCTATGCGACAGGCGCGAGGGGATCGGCGCTGACGGGGTGCTGCGGGTCGTCAGCCGCGCGTCGGACCCGGCGCCGTGGTTCATGGATTACCGCAACGCCGACGGCAGCATCGCCGAGATGTGCGGCAACGGCATCAGGGTGTTTGCCAGGTATCTCCTTGATCACGGGCTGGCGGGCGGTCCTGAGCTGACAATCGCGACCAGGGCTGGTGCCCGGACGGTTCGCCAGGAGCCTGGCGGCGAGCTCACCGTCGACATGGGGCCGGCCAGCACCGGCCGAACCGGCTGGGCTCTGATCGGCGGCCGACGGTACACCGGACTCGCGGTCTTGGTCGGCAACCCGCACCTGGTCTGCCTCATCGGTAAGCCGATCGCCGGCATCGATATGTCCGAGCCGCCCGAAGTCGACCAGGACGCGTTCCCGCACGGTGTCAACGTGGAGCTCGCTCGGATCACCGGAGAGCACGCGATCGAGATGCGGGTCCACGAGCGCGGATCGGGGGAGACGCTGTCCTGCGGTACCGGCGCTGTGGCGGCGGCCGTAGCGGCCGCGGCAACGACCAGGGGATTGCCGGCCGATGGGCGAGGGACCCAGTGGGCGGTCGATGTTCCAGGCGGGAGGCTGACCGTCGTCCCGAGCGCGACGGCCAGCCTGCTGACAGGCCCTGCTGTGATCGTGGCCGAGGGCGAGACCCGGCTCTCCTGGCTACCTGATCCGCTGGTGACAATCGGCTAGCCTCAGCTGGCCATCTCGGCAGCTGCAGACGGTGATCAGGACGGAAACGGATCCGATGTTGGCCTTGGCCCGGCGGAGGAGGAGGCCGGAATCAGAGGAGCGAGCGGGCCGGGAGGGCGCGGAGCGAGGCGTCAAGTACCTCGGCGAGGTGGGCGACTGGCTTCGGGGTGCCTGCTGTCGCGAGGGCAGACGCGATCTGAAGGGTGCAACCAGGGTTCCCTGAGACCACCAGGTCCGCATCGGTGCTCGCGACAGACGATGCCTTACGGGCTCCAAGCTGCCGGGCTGCATCTGGCTGGACGAGGTTGTAGATGCCGGCCGAGCCGCAGCAGATGCCGGCGTCAGGAAGCTCGGCGATTTGAAGGTCAGGTATGGCCCTGAGCAACTGCCGGGGCTGGCTGGTGATCCGCTGGGCTGAGGCCAGATGGCAAGCGTCGTGGTAGGCGACAATGATCGGGAGCGGATGCCTGGTCGCGGTCAGCCCGAGGCCGGCCACGAACTCGCTGAAGTCCGCCACTTTCGCCGACATCGCCTCGGCTCTGGCGGCCCACGCGGGATCGGTGCGGAGCAGGTCCGTGTAGTCTTTCATGGCTGAGCCACAGCCCGCGGAGTTGACCACGACCGCGTCGACGCCTGCCAGCTCGAAGGTTTCGATCAACCTCCTGGCGAAGGTTGCCGCCTCCGACCGTCGGCCGTCGTGCAGCGACAGCGCCCCGCAGCAGCCTTGACCGGCCGGGATGACGACATCACAGCCCTCGCTCGCCAGCACCCGCGCCGTGGCGCTGTTGACCTGCGGGAAGAACACCTGCTGCACGCAACCGGTGAGCATGCCCACGACCGCACGCCGCTGGCCCCTGGCAGCGACGAACTCAGGAAGCCGGCGGCGGAGCCTGCGCCGAGGCGGGCGGCCTGGCGCCACCTGGAGCGCGGCCGCGACCTCGGGAACCAGCCGCTCGGCACGCGTGCCGCGCAGCAGCCGGTCCGCGCCGGTCCGCTGCGCGGCACGCAGCGGACCGAGCAGCAGCCTGAGCCTGGCCGGATAGGGGAAGGTGGCGAAGATCGCGGCACGCAGCGCGCGCTGCCTGGCTGACCGCGGCGGCAGCCCGCGTACTGGTTCGGCCGTGGCTGGTTCGGTCGCCCACCATCTGGCTGCCTCGATCAGCCGGTCGTACCTGACCCCAGAGGGGCAGGCCGGGACGCAGGCCATGCAGCCCAGACACCTGTCGAGGTGCAGGGCGGCCGCCGGAGTGGGCTGCGCACCGTCGAGCAGCTGGCCGATCAGATGGATCCGGCCGCGCGGCGAGTCCATCTCCTCACCCCAGAGCTGATAGGTCGGGCAGGTGGTGAGGCAGAACCCGCAGTGCACGCAGTCGCCGACGACCTCGCGCAGCTCGCCCGTCGGATCGAGCCGGCTCGCCGCTGGGTCCGGGCCGCTGGCATGGTCGGCGTTCATCAGATCCCCCCGCCGAACCGGCCCGGCGCCATCATGCGGGCCGGATCGAACTGGTTCTTGACGGCGCGCATCAGGGCAAGCGATGGCACGGGCCCGAAGAGGTCCACGAGTTTGCCCACCTCGGGCGGTGCATGCAGGACGACGACGCTCGCGCGCGCGGGCTGGCCGTCGGCCGGCGGGGCCGGCGCCCGCCCGCCCTGTCCGAGCGCAACGCGCAGGCTGGTCACGAACTCGGCCACGGCGCCGGGATCCGCCCCAGCCGGGGCTGACGCGCACAGCACTCCGGCAGCCGCCGAGCCGCCCACGCCCAGGTCAAGCCCGGCGGCCGTGGCCGCCGCCTGGATCCCGGCAAGCACCAGGCCAAGCTCGGCGGGCCAGAACGCGATCTGCAGCACGGTGCCGTCTGGCTGGGCCGCGGGGCCAGCTCCCCACCAGGGCGGCGGTTCGTCAGCCACTGACGCGACACCCTCACGGCCCAGCAGACCGGCGAGTTCGGCCGAGCGCTCGGCAACTCCCGCCGGGTCGCCCTCGAGGGCGACGCCGACCTGGACGGGCTGGTTCGCGGACGCCCAGTTGATCTCCGCGGCAACGGGGCTCGCTGGCGACCGCATCACGGCGCCGATCACCCGGCAGGCGTCAACTGCCGCCGCGCACGTGGCGGTCACGTACGCGGTCCGCGCGGGCAGCGGGTGCAGCCGGAACGTGGCCTGGGTGATCAGCCCGAGCGTGCCGGCCGACCCGGCGAACAGCTTGCCGAGGTCATATCCGGCGACGTTCTTGACCACCTTGCCGCCCGACCTGGCCACCGCGCCGTCGGCTCGCACGACCGTGATCCCGATGAGAAGATCGCGGCCGGTTCCGTAACGCAACCGCAGGGGGCCGGCTGCGCCGGTCGCGAGCACGCCGCCGATTGTTCCCCTGGTGCTGGCCGGCCGGCCCGCGGCCGGCTCGCCCCGGGCCGACGCTGGTCGGCCGAGCGCAGGCGGGTCGAGCGCCAAGCGCTGGCCCGCCGATCCGAGTACCTCGGCGAGACGGTCCAGGGTCAGCCCGGCCTGGACGGTGGCTACCAGGTCGCCTGCCTCGTGCTCGATGACCTGGTCCAGCGACGTCGTCTCGATCACCAGGTCGCAGCGCTCTGGCGGGTTGCCCCAATGCACGCGGGTGCCCGCGCCCCGCGGCACCACGGCCAGTCCCAGGCCGGCGGCCGCGCGCAGCAGCGCGCTGGCTTCTTCCGTGCTGGCTGGCGTCGCGACGACCAGGGGCTGGACTCCTGCCACGGCATCGTCCGGGGTCGCCGACCTGACCGCCTGGCAGGCCGCGGTGATCTGACCAGGAATCGGCTCAGCTAGCATCGGCATCAGCCGCCGGCGTTTGGTTCGGCATAGTCAGAAGATCTCACCTTGGCCGCTGGCCACTAGCGGATGGGGGCCGCGCCGGATGCCCGGAGCCTCGCCGCACATCCGCGGCGTCGGGAAGATCTTGCCCGGATTGCACAGGCCGGCCGGGTCGAACGCGCAGCGGAGCAGTTGCATGGTGTCCAGGTCGTCGGCGCCAAACATGCGGGGCAGGTAGCTGGACTTGTCCACCCCGACGCCGTGCTCGCCGGTGATCGAGCCGCCGTGGGCGATGCACTCTTCGAGGATGGCGCCGGACAGCACCTCGGCGGCCGCCGCCTGCTCCGGGCTCGAGTCGTCGAAGAGGACGAGCGGGTGCAGGTTGCCGTCGCCTGCGTGGAAGACGTTCGCGACTCTGATGCCGGCCTGAGCGGACAACGCGCTGATCCGGTCGAGCACCTCGGGCAGCGCGGTGCGCGGAACGACGCCGTCCTGGACGATGTACGCGGGTGAGATCCTGCCGACGGCGGCGAACGCGGACTTGCGGCCAGTCCATATCGCGGCGCGCTCCGCCGGGTCGGCGGCCTCGACGATCTCGAACGCGCCCGCCCGCTCGGCGAGCTTGCGCACCGCCGCCGTCTCGCTGCGCACGTCGGCCTCGGGCCCGTCAAGTTCGACGATCAGCACGGCGCCTGCGCCGTCCGGATAGTGGCAGGCAACCGCCGCCTCAGCGGCCTCGATCGACAGCGCGTCCATCATCTCGATGGCCGCTGGCAGGATCCCGGCTCCGATGATCGCCGAGACCGCCGCGCCGCCTTGCCCGGTGGTCTCGAAGGCCGCCAGCAGCGTGGTAACCGACTCCGGGATCGGGGTCAGCCTGACGATGATCTTAGTGACAATGCCGAGCGTGCCCTCCGAGCCGGTGAACGCGCCGACGAGGTCATATCCGGGCGCCGCGCCGGTCCCGTCGCCGAGCCAGGTCAGCTCCCCGTCCGGGGTGATGATCTCGAGCCCGGTGACGTGATGCACGGTAAAGCCGTGCTTCAGGCAGTGCGCGCCGCCTGAGTTCTCGGCGACGTTGCCGCCGACTGAGCAGATCTGCTGGCTGGAGGGGTCGGGGGCGTAGAACAGCCCGTATTGCTGCGCAGCCTTGCTGACGGCGAGGTTGGTGACCCCCGGCTCCACGATGGCGCGGCGGCTGGCCGCGTCTATCTCGAGAATCCGGCGCATCCGGGCGGTGACGATGAGCACGCCGTCGGCCCGGGGCAGCGCGCCGCCGGACAGGCCAGTCCCGCTGCCCCGTGCGACGAACGGAACCTTGGCCCCGGCGCAGGCACTGACGACGCCGGCGACCTGGGCAGCAGTCTCGGGAAGGACGACAAGCCCTGGAGAGCAACGGTGAGCTGTGAGCCCGTCGCACTCGTAGGTCCGCAGCTCCATCGGGTCGGTGATGACGCCGTCCGGGCCGCAGATCGCCGTCAGCTGCGGGATCAACCCGGCGAGGTCTGCCGGGGAGCCCGGCCGCTCAGTCATGATCTCGTCTCCCGCCCGTGTGGTCCGGCCCGTTCCCTACTATCCTCCCTCCGGTTGGAGGTAAGGACCACGCGGCTACTGTAGGCGTGGCCGGCGCGATCAGCCCCGGCCGCGAGGCCGCGGAACGCGGAAGCTGTGGGGCGTGTGGCGAGCAGATCAGCGGAGTACCCGGGCGGCGGCCCGGTGCGCCGGTTCTCGTCGGGGACTTCCTGGGAGCGGATCGTCGGGTACAGCCGGGCGGTCGCGGCCGGGGACTTCGTGATCGTCTCAGGCTGCACGTCGGTCGACGGAGCCGAGTTCGTGCATCCCGGCGATGCCTATGCCCAGACCGTTCAGGCGATCGGGAACGCCGCTGCTGGTCTCGCCGGGCTCGGGGCCAGCCTCGCCGATGTGATCCAGACAAGAATGTACGTAACCGACATCTCACTCTGGCGGGATTACGGCCGTGCCCACGGCGAGGCGTTCGGGCAGGTCCGGCCCGCAACCTCGATGGTCCAGGTCGCCGCGCTGATCGAGCCGGAGATGCTGATCGAGGTCGAGGTTGTGGCCTACCGGCCCGGCATAGGCCGGCAGTCCCAGCCTGTCGGGCGCCCGCTTGTGCGGTGACGATTGCCCAATCCATACTTGCGTCAGCAACCGCGACCCTCGGCGGAGGCGCATGTGATGAGGCGTTGACGTTTTCCCGCAATGCGGCAATGATATCGGCCGAGTCGTCGGTTTCTACATCACCGATAAGGGCCGCACGCGAGCGTTCAGGTTTACTCCAGCAAAGGCCTCAGCCTCGATTTCGGTCATGCCCAGCCGGACCCGACCGACGACTTCGGCGTTGGCCTCGCCGAGAAGTCCGGGACTAGGTGGCTGACTTGGGATCAGCGGACCCGCGACCGGTGGTTGCGAGAATCGGCAGCTTAGGCCCGGTCGCCCACCGATATCGCTAACTTGAGGTATGGCCGAGCAAGTGGACATCGAGGTCGGGGAGCGGACGGTCCGGATCACCAACCCTGACCGGGTGTACTTTCCTGCCAGCGGGCAGACCAAGCTAGACCTGGTCCGCTATTACATGTCGGTCGGCGACGGGATCGTGCGCGCGCTCCGCGACAGGCCGTGCATGATGCACCGCTTCCCGTCTGGTGTCGCGGGCGAGAAGGTCCACCAGAAGCGGGTTCCGGCCGGGGCGCCTCCGTGGCTGGAGACCGTTCGGGTTCATTTTCCTCGTTACGGCCGCCACGCCGACGAGCTCTGCGTGACCGAGTTGGCCAGCGTGATCTGGGCCGTGCAGATGTCGACCGTGGAGTTCCATCCGTGGAACTCCCGGCGGGCCGACACCGAGCGCCCGGACGAATGGCGGATCGATCTGGATCCCATGCCGCAGTGCGGGTTCGACACGGTGCGGCGGGTGGCCAGGGTCGCTCACGAGGTGCTCGACGAGCTCGGCGCCGTCGGGTGGCCGAAGACCTCGGGTGGCAACGGCCTGCACATCTATATCCGGATCGAGCCGCGGTGGGGATTCGCCGAGGTGCGGCGGGCGGCCCTCGCTTTCGCGCTTGAGGTAGAGCGGCGGGCGCCCGATGACGTCACGACGACCTGGTGGCGCAAGGACAGGGATCCGGCCAAGCTGTTCGTGGACTACAACCAGAACGCCAGGGACCACACCATCGCCTCCGCGTACTCGGTGCGCGGGGTGCCGGAGGCCACGGTGTCCACGCCGGTGAGCTGGGACGAGATCGACACCGTCGATCCGAAGGCGTTCACGATCGCGACCGTTCCCGCCCGTTTCGCCCAGCTCGGCGACCTGCATGCCGGGATCGACGACAGCCACTACTCGCTGCGGACGTTGCTGGACCGGGCTGACCGCGACGGCCTTGAGTAGCCTCGGCCTAGTCTCCAGCGCGGCCAGCGGGTCTCAGCCGAATGCCGCCCGCGCCGCGGCCGCGCCTGACCTGACCCGGTCCCAGTAGCCGTAGCTACCGTGATCGCGGAGCTCCCGGGCGGCGTGGGCGAGCGCGTCCAGGGCGTAGTACGCGAACGAGCCGCCGACCGAGATCCGCTTCACGCCCATGGCGGCGAGCTCGGCCACCGGCGGCGTTCCGGGCAGCGCCAGCACGTTGACCGGCTTGTCCACCGACGCGACCAGTTCCCTGATCTCCTCCGGCTTGGTCACGCCGGGGGCGAACAGCACGTCGGCGCCTGCCTCCTGGTAGCTCTGCAGCCGGGCGATGGTGTCGGCGAGATATGGCTTCCCGCGCAGGTAGTTCTCCGCTCGAGCTGTCAGCACGAGATGAACAGGACCGCTGTGCGCGGCCTCGGCAGCGGCGGCCACCCGATCGGCAGCTAGCTCGTGGTCGTAGATCGGGTTCTCGTCGCGCTTGGCGTAGTCCTCCACTGAGCAGCCGGCCAGACCGGCGCGCACGGCCAGCCTGACCGTCTCGGCGACGCCCGCCGGATCGTCAGCGAAGCAGTTCTCCAGGTCCGCGGAGACCGGCAGATCGGTGCCCTCGGCCAGCCACTGTGCATGGCTGATGGCCTCGTCCCTGCTTACCGATCCGTCGAGCCGCCCAAGCGTCGCGGCGAAGCCACTGCTGGTGGTGGCGAGCGCCTCGAATCCGAGGGATGCGAGCAGCGCTGCCGATCCGCGGTCCCACGGGTTGGGCATGAGCAGCGGCTGCGTCCCGTGATGCAGGGCAGCGAACCGCTCGGCTTTCTCAGTCTGAGTAGGCATACAGCGAACTTAGCCGCGGCGCGGCCTGGCTTACGAGGCGGGCTACGGCATGTGCTCGTAAGCGGGCAGGGTCAGGAATTCGGCGTAGTCGTCAGCGAGCGCGACGTCCTTGAACAGGCCGACGGCCTCGGTGTACTTAGCGGCGTCGTACGCGGCACCGGACGCGTCGGCGATCTTGGCGTGTTCGGTGTCGATGATCTGCTCCACCAGCTCCCTGGTGACCTGCGGGCCCTCGGCGAGATTGATGTCGTTGTGCAGCCACTGCCAGACCTGGGAGCGCGAGATCTCCGCTGTCGCCGCGTCCTCCATGAGGTTGAAGATCGCCACGGCGCCCTGGCCGGCCAGCCAGCTGGCCAGGTACTGCAGGCCCACGCTGACGTTGTTCCGCAAGCCCGCCTCGGTGATCTCGCCCGGGGTGCTTGCCACGTCGAGCAGCTGGGCAGCGGTCACCTGCACCTCCTCGCGCAGCTTGCCAAGCTGGTTCGGCGCGTCGCCGAGCACGCCGTCGAAGATCTCCCGGCACACCCGAACCAGGTCAGGGTGTGCCACCCAGGAGCCGTCGAACCCGTCGCGTGACTCGCGGGTCTTGTCGTCGCGGACCTTGGCCAGGGCCACCTTGTTGACCTCGGGGTCGCGCCGGCTCGGAATGAACGCCGCCATTCCGCCCATCGCGTGCGCACCGCGGCCGTGGCACGTCTTGACCAGCAGCTCGGTATACGCACGCATCATGGGCGCGGTCATAGTGACCGCGTTGCGCTCCGGCAGCACGAAATCCCTGCCCCTGGTACGGAACTTCTTGATGATGCTGAACAGGTAGTCCCAGCGACCCGCGTTCAGGCCGGCGCTGTGCTGGCGCAGCTCGTACAGGATCTCCTCCATCTCGAACGCCGCAGGGATGGTCTCGATCAGCACCGTCGCCCTGATGGTGCCACGCGGCAGGCCGAGCGCGTCCTGCGCCAGGTTGAAGGCGTCGTTCCAGAGCCTGGCCTCGAGGTGGCTTTCCATTTTGGCCAGGTAGAAGTACGGGCCCTTGCCAATGGCGAGCTGCCGTCGCGCGCAGTGGAAGAAGTACAGCGCGAAATCGAACAGGCTGCCCGAGATGCGCTGCCCGTCGACGAGCACGTGCTTCTCTTCCAGATGCCAACCGCGCGGCCTGACCACGATCGTGGCGAGCTGGTCATCGGGCGCGAGCCGGTAGTCTTTGCCGTCGGCGCTGGTGAAGTCGACGGTTCGATCGAGCGCGTCCTTGAGGTTCAGCTGGCCGGCGACCATGTTGTCCCAAAGCGGGGTATTGGCGTCCTCGAAGTCGGCTAGCCACACCTTGGCGCCGGAGTTCAGGGCGTTGATCGTCATTTTCTTGTCCGTCGGGCCGGTGATCTCGACCCTCCGGTCCACCAGGCCAGCGGCAGGCGATGCCACCCGCCAGCTGCGGTCCGCCCTGATCTGCGTGGTGCCAGGCAGGAAGTCGAGCGTCGCGCCGGCGATAAGCTCCTGCTGCCTGGCCGCCCGTGCGGCGAGCAGCTCTGTCCTTCTCGGGCCGAGCTCGCGCTGCAGCAGCGCGACCAGATCCAGGGCCTGCGGCGTCAGGATTTCCTCGTACCGATCCCGCACCGGGCCGTTCACCTGGATACCTTCGCCGTAGCTCATCCCTGGTTGCTCCTCCGTGCTGCGCTGACCTGATCCTGGGGCTCTTCTTTCCGTCCCGCGGCCCAGCGGCAGAGCCGGTGCCTGGACTCAACGATGGCATACTCGCGGATCCGGGCACATCGCGCGTCGGGCCCGGGGCCCGGGAGCCTCGGGAACCCGGGGGCCCGGGGGCCCGGGGGCACATCCTGCGGCTCCGTGGTGTTATTCAGGTGACGGCGCGGTGAGGCCGTGGCAGCATCTAGTGACCGCCGCGGGAGGCGGTCACATCCTGGACGGCAGATGACAGCAGAATCCGACAAGTACATCGACGACGAGACGCCCGAGATCTTCGATCCCGGTCAGCTGGACCTGGAGGAGCGGCATTCGCTGCGCCGGGTAGGGGGCTTGTCGACCGAGCTGCAGGACATCAGCGAGGTCGAGTACCGTGTGCTGCGGCTCGAGCGGGTCGTGCTGCTCGGCGTCTGGACCGACGGAACGCTCGAGCAGGCAGAGAACTCCCTGCGCGAGCTCGCGCTGCTCGCTGAGACCGCGGGATCGCAAGTTCTGGACGGGCTGACCCAGCGTCGCGGCCGGCCCGACGCGTCGACCTATGTCGGGGCAGGCAAGGCTGCCGAGCTTGCTGAATTGGTGACGGCGACCGGGGCGGACACGGTGATCTGCGACGGCGAGCTGACTCCCAGCCAGCTGCGCAAGCTAGAGGGCGTCGTGCGGGTCAAGGTGATCGACCGGACCGCGCTGATCCTGGATATCTTCGCCCAGCACGCCAGGAGCAAGGAAGGCAAGGCTCAGGTTGAGCTCGCCCAGATGCAGTACATGCTGCCCCGGTTGCGAGGCTGGGGTGAATCCCTGTCCCGGCAGGCCGGTGGCCGGGTGGCCGGCGGCGGCGGTATCGGTACCCGCGGCCCGGGCGAGACGAAGATCGAGACGGACCGGCGGCGGATCAGGACCAGGATCGCCCGGCTGCGCCGCGAGATAGCCGAGATGGCCGTCGGCCGCGGGGTGCAGCGGAGCCAGCGCAGGCGGCGCGAGATCGCTTCGGTCGCGGTCGCCGGTTACACAAACGCGGGAAAGTCAAGCCTGCTGAACCGCCTGACCGGAGCGCATGTGCTGGTCGACGACTCGCTGTTCGCGACCCTGGATCCGGCGGTACGCAAGGCGCGGCTGCCATCCGGCGCCCCGTTCACGCTCACCGATACGGTCGGGTTTGTCAGGCACCTGCCGCATCAGCTCGTCGAGGCGTTCCGGTCGACCCTGGAGGAGGTCGCCGACGCTGACCTCATCCTGCATGTGGTCGACAGCTCAGATGCCGATCCGCGATCCCAGATCGTGGCCGTGCGGGAGGTGCTCGCCGAGATCGGCGCCCGCGAGGTGCCCGAGTTGGTGGTCTTCAACAAGTCCGATGCCGCCGATGAGATCGAGCTCAAAGGCCTGCAGCTGGCGGAGCCGCAGTCGGTGGTCGTGTCCGCTCGCACTGGCGACGGGCTCGCGCCGCTGCTCGCCGAGATCGAGCGGCTGCTGCCCCAGCTGAGCTGCGAGGTCAATGTCGTGGTCCCGTACTCCCGCGGCGACTTGCTCGCCCGCGCCCACTCCGAGGGCGAGGTCCTGCGGGTCGAGCACACCGGCGCGGGAAGTCAGCTGGCCGCGAGGGTTCCGCCGGGGCTTGCCGCTGAGTTTGACCGGTTCGTCGTGGCCACCGATCCAGCGTGATTGCCTGATCCTGCCTTAGACCACTGAGTCCTGCGATACCGCTGGTACGGCGTTGAGTAGTGCAATAGCGTTACGCAACCGATATGGTATGTGCGTTCCCGTTGAGCCGTGGCCCTGCGGCCACATACCGCTATTTCATGGGCAGGTCGTGGCTGGCTGATGAGCTTCCGACTCCTTACCAATATCGGCCGGTTGTGGACTGGTTCCGAGGTATGGAGTAATGCTGCCATTCTCATGCAGAACGATCGAATTGCCTGGGCTGGCCCTGCGGCGCAGCTGCCGACCAGCCTGCCCGGCATCATCGAGGACATCGTCGACGTGGACCACGTCGAGAACCTGGGCGGCGCCCTGGTCACGCCCGGCCTGATCGACGCCCACACGCATCCTGTTTACGCGGGCAACCGGTGGGCCGAGCTTTCGATGCGGTCAGGCGGCTCGTCGAAGACCGAGATCATCTCCGCCGGCGGCGGCCTGACCTCCACGGTCACGGTTACGAGGGGGACCGATCCGTGGACGCTGTGCAACCAGGTCAGGGGCCGGATGCGGGACTGGCTGCTGAGCGGTACCACCACGATCGAGGCGAAGACCGGCTACCACCTGACCAGGGACGGCGAGCTCGCCGACGTGCGGCTGCTGCGCTCGCTCGAGAGCGAGTCGGGCATGCCGCGCGTGCATGTCACGTTCTTTGCCGCGCATTCGGTCCCGCCGGAGTTCTTCGGACGCCGCAACGACTACGTGGACGCGGTCAGCTCATGGAGCTCCGACGCTGCGGCGGCGGGTGCCGACAGCGTCGACGTGCACTGCGACGACGGGCATTTCAGCGAGCCTGAGTCGCGCTGGATGCTGAAGGCAGGCCGCGCGGCCGGGCTTTTGCCAAGGCTGCATGCGGGCGGAGATTCGCGACACGGCGCCGCCCGGCTGGCCGCCGAGCTCGGCTGCGCCTCCGCAGACCTGCTGAACGGGGCGGATGACGACGACGTCGCCGTGCTCGCTAAGGCCGGCGTCACCGCCGTCGTCTGCCCGGCCAGCACCGCAGAGAACGGCCGTATGCCGCCGGTGCGGGCATTGCTCGACCGGGGCGTGACCGTCGCGCTCGGCACGGGTCACTCGCCCGGTACGAACGGGATCACGTCGATGCCGCTGGTGGTCACCCTGGCCATCGGAAACCTTGGGATGAGCGTCACCGAGGCGCTCCGGGCGGCAACCGTCGGCGGAGCGCACGCGCTGCGAGCTCCGGACCGAGGGGCGATGACCCGCGGGCGGCTGGCCGACGTGATCGCGTGGGACGCCGACCACGAAGGGGCCTTCGCCTGGTCGTACGGCCTCCTGCCGTACCGGGTCTGGCGCGGCGGCGAGCCCGTTCCGGCCTAGCTCGTGTGCCGTCCATCCTGGCCGTCGCGAGCGGGCTCGGTGGCGGTCGTGACCGACTCTGGGGCCACCCTGCCGCCGGATGCGGCTAGCTCCGGATGCGTGAGCGTCGTCCCGTTGCGGGTGCTCGCCGGCGCTCTCGTCGCCGACGACGGGGACACCGGCTCGGCGGCGGCTATCGAGGCCGCGGCGGCCCGAGGCGAGCGGCTCACCACGGCCCGGCCGTCACCTGAACGATTCGCGGCCGCCTACCGGGCAGCCGCCGACGCTGGGGCCCATGCGGTCCTGTCCATTCACCTGTCCGGGCTTGTGTCAGGGACGGTGAGTTCGGCCGCGCTGGCGGCCGCAAGCGCCCCGATCCCGGTCAGGGTGATCGACGCGCGAAACATCGGCACCGGCCTCGGCTTGGTCGTGCTCGCCGCGGCAGCGGCCGTCAGGGCCGGGCAAGGAGTAGACGAAGCCGCGGCAACGGTCGCGTCGCATGCGGACCTGGTCGGCTCCTTCTTCGCTCTTGACGAACCCTACGCGCTGCTCGCCGGCGGGCGGCTGCCGGCGGCGCAGCACGTCTCGAAAGACCCGGCAGCGGCGCGGCTGGTCTCGCGCTCGGTCCTGCGGATCAGGTCCGGACATGTCGCCAACCTCGACCGGGTTCGCACCAAGGCCGCGGCCGCTGACCTGCTGGTGCGTCTGGCCGCAGATGCGGCAGCCGGACTGCCCGCCGGCCGCACCGTGGACGTGGCCGTTGAGCACACGTCGGCGCCTGGCCGGGCCGCCGACCTGGCTGACCGGCTAGCGGCCGCCGTTCCGCGCGCCGGGCGCAGCTACGTGGTCCAGGCGAGCACGGCGATCAGGGCGCATACCGGGCCGGGGATGGTCGGAGTCTCGGTGGCGCCGCACCCGGCTGACGGATAGCCGTGGCATGCTGCGGTCATGCGCATGCGAGCCGCTTCAGCAGAGCAGGGCGCCGGGCCTGCTCCAGTCACCGTCATCGTCGGTGAGGAGGAATTGCTCGTCGAGCGAGCCGTATCCGGCGTACTGGCGGGAGTGCCCGCCGCGGCGCGCGGCGGCGGCGGCTCGGACGTGCATGACGTTCGCGGCGCTGACCTGGCCGCTGGCGAGCTGAGCACGCTGACCGCGCCGTCCCTGTTCGGCGGGGACGCTGTGGTGATCGTCCGCGCAGCCCACGACGCCAGCGCCACGGTTTCGGCCGAGCTTGGCCAGCTAGCGGCCTCGATGCCGGACGAGGTCATGCTCGTGGTGACGCACGCGGGCGGCGCCAAGGGCAAGTCGCTGCTGACTGCCCTGGTCAAGGCCGGTGCGAGGCGGATCGACTGCCCGAGCATCAGGAGGTTCGGGGAGCGGATGGACTTCCTGCGCGCCGAGCTCGCCAGGGCCGGGCGAAGGGCCGACGACAGCGGACTCAGGGCGCTGATCGACGCCGTGGGCACCGACCTGCGGGACCTGGCGGCGGCGTGCGATCAGCTGGCCTCTGACACAACGGGTGTGATCAACGCGCAGGTCGTGGGGCGTTACTGGCGCGGCCGGGCGGAGGCCACCGGGTTCAGCGTCGCCGACAGGGCGCTCGAGGGCCACCTAGCCGAGGCGCTGGCTCAGCTTCGCTGGGCGCTCGCGATCGGGACCGCGCCGGTGCTGATCACCAGCGCGCTAGCGCGCGGCATCAGGACGCTCGGGCAGGTTGGAACGGCCCGCGGCAAGGGTTCTGACGCGCTGGCCGCCGAGCTCGGAATGCCGGCCTGGAAGGTGGACAAGGTGCGCCAGCAACTGCGCGGCTGGAGCTCATCGGGCCTGGCCCTGGCGCATTCGGCGGTCGCGCGGGCCGATGCCGAGGTCAAGGGCGAGGGAGCCAGCGCGGGATATGCACTGGAGCGCGCGATTCGGGTCATTGTCGAGTCGCGTTCGGCTGACCGTTAGCGCGCGGGGAGCTGTTCGGCAGCCTAGCCCTGCTTGAGTGCCGCGACCCGCTTCGCGAGCGCGGACTTGCGGTTGGCCGCCTGGTTCTTGTGGATGACGCCCTTGCTGGCAGCCTTGTCGAGCTTGACGTAGGCGGCGCGCAGCGCCTCAGTCGCCTTCTCGGTGTCGCCTGAGTCCGCCGCCTCGCGCAAGCCGCGCACGGCCGTCTTTAGCGATGACTTGACGGCCTTGTTGCGCTGCCTGGCTTTCTCGTTCTGCTTGTTGCGCTTGATCTGGGACTTGATGTTCGCCACGCGAATGCCTCGCTACGTTTCGTTCGATGATCAGGATGTGCCCGGCGCAAGCCGAAGGCGCGCTGGCGCGCCCGGCGTGAGATGAGCGGGCCTGCGGGCTGCCGACCAAGAAGGATATCCGACACCGGGGCTTCCGCTCAAACCGAGGCGGATCTCGGCCGTCAGTCCGGGGCGGCCCCGAGGTCGAGGGAGCGCGCGCGACCGAGACATTCGGGGATCCGGCCGCCCGGCCGAGTCGGGCGCTGGCGTGGGCACGGCCCTCGGCGTGCGACCATAGACGGCGACAGCGAAGTGCTGGCCGGCGCGTTCGGAGTCCCCCGGGTTCTGGCTGTGCGGACCTTGGTTCCGGGACCTGGCGGCGCCACGATGATCGCAACCTACACCGAGCGGATGACTGTGCCACCGATGTCCGACCCGTCCCGAGGGCCGGCGCCCGCGCCGGCGGGCGCCAAGGCCGCGACCGGACCGACGGGCGCCAAGCCCGCGGCCGGACCGACAGGCGCCAAGGCCGGGGCCGCACCGGCCGCGCCCGCCGCTGCGCTGCCTCAGCCATCGCGGACCGATCAGGCAGTGATCAGGAATTTCTGCATCATCGCCCACATCGACCACGGCAAGTCCACGCTCGCGGACCGGATGTTGCAGCTCACCGGCGTGGTAGGCGACCGGCAGATGCGGGCGCAGTACCTGGACAGGATGGACATCGAGCGCGAGCGCGGCATCACGATCAAAAGCCAAGCGGTCCGGCTGCCGTGGCGCAGCACCGACGGCCGTGACTACGTGCTCAACTTGATCGACACCCCCGGCCACGTGGACTTCTCGTACGAAGTATCCAGATCTCTGGCGGCGTGCGAGGGCGCGATCCTGCTCGTCGACGCGGCGCAGGGGATCGAGGCGCAGACCCTAGCCAACCTGTACCTGGCCCTCGACGCAGACCTGCACGTGATCCCGGTGCTGAACAAGATCGACTTGCCTGCCGCTCAGCCAGAGAAGTACGCGGGGGAGCTCGCCACAATCATCGGCTGCGAGCCATCCGACGTGCTCAGGGTCTCGGCCAAGACCGGCGAGGGTGTCGCCGACCTGCTGAACGCCGTGGTCGCCCAGGTGCCTGCGCCAGTCGGCCACCTGGACGCTCCGGCGCGGGCCCTGATCTTCGACTCGGTGTACGACACATACCGGGGTGTCGTCACTTATGTCCGGATGGTGGACGGCAGGCTATCGCGTCGCGAGCGGACGCTGATGCTTTCCACCAGAGCGGTGCACGAGACGCTCGAGGTCGGCGTCATCTCGCCGGAGCCGGTCCCCTCCGACGGCCTGGCCGCCGGCGAGGTCGGCTACCTGATCACCGGGGTCAAGGACGTCAGGCAGGCCAGGGTGGGCGACACGCTGACCAGTGCTGCGCGCCCTGCCGCCGAGCCCCTTGCCGGATATGCCCACCCCAAGCCAATGGTGTTCTCCGGCCTATACCCCGTCGACGGGGACCAGTACCCGGAGCTGCGCGACGCCCTGGACAAGTTGCGGCTGAACGACGCGTCGCTGGTGTATGAGCCGGAGACCTCGACCGCGCTCGGCTTCGGGTTCCGCTGCGGCTTCCTCGGCCTTCTGCACATGGAGATCATCAGGGAGCGGCTGGAGCGGGAGTTCGATCTGTCGCTGATCTCCACCGCGCCGAACGTGGTCTACCGGGTGGTGATGGACGCAGGCGCCGAGGTGGTCGTGACCAATCCCAGCGAGTTCCCCAGCGGGCCAGGCGGTGTCGCCGCCAAGACCGGCGTGATCGCGGCCGGCAAGATCGCCCAGGTCTTTGAGCCAGTCGTACGGGCGACGGTCCTGGCGCCGTCGGACTACATCGGCGCGATCATGGAGCTGTGCCAGTCGCGGCGCGGCATGCTGCTCGGCATGGAGTACCTGTCAGCCGAGCGCGTCGAGATCAGGTACACGATGCCGCTCGCCGAGATCATCTTCGACTTCTTCGACCAGCTGAAGTCCCGCACCAGGGGATACGCCTCGCTCGACTACGAGCCGGCCGGCGAGCAAGAGGCCGATCTGGTGAAGGTCGACATCCTGCTGCAGGGCGAGCCCGTCGACGCGTTCAGCCAGATCGTCCATGCTGACAAGGCGCGGGAGTACGGGCTCGCGATGACGTCGAGGCTGAAGGAGCTGATTCCGCGCCAGCAGTTCGAGGTGCCGATCCAGGCTGCCATCGACGCCAGGATCATCGCCCGCGAGAACATCAGGGCGCTCCGCAAGGACGTGCTCGCCAAGTGTTACGGCGGTGACATCACCAGGAAGCGCAAGCTGCTTGAGAGGCAGAAAGAAGGCAAGAAGCGGATGAAGACCATCGGCCGGGTCGAAGTTCCGCAGGAAGCCTTCGTCGCCGCGCTGACCGCCGATCAGGGGAGCGACCGGAGGCCCTGACGGCGGCGTGTTCCATGATCATTGACTTACGGGGGGATGGTTATCAGGGCTACGCCTGCGATGATCGCGAGCAGCGGGCCGATCACCCCGATGTAGCCGAGGATCAGGCCGGCCAGGGCCATCCCGTCGCCCGCCTCGCCGCTCTCGCGGATCTGACGGCGCGCGACGTGCCCGAAGACGATCGCGGGGACGCCGGCTATGAACCAGAAGAAGATCTGGCCGATTCCGCAGGCCAGCGAGGCGATGGCCATCGCGTTCGTGCGCTGGGCGACAGGCGGGTAGGACCCCTGCCGATAAGGGACTGGCTGGCGGAGGTCGGCGGTGAGGGCGCCAAGCTGGTCGTAGGTTTTGGCCTGCATCAGGCTGGTGGACCGCGAGTCGAACTCCTCCCACGTCAGCCTGCCGTCGGCGTATGCGGCCTGGAGTAGTGAGTGCACGCTGTCACGGTCGGCGTCCGTTGCCCGCATCGGTCCGTAGCTGCCAGCTGTCATAGCTTCGGAGTCCCCATCCGGCATCGCGGGTAAAACCTTGTTCTCAGAGTATCGCCACTGTCAGCTAGCCTGCGATCATGTCCGCAAGCGCTCGAATCGTCTCCGTCAACACCGGGACCGTCACCGATCTTGTCATCGCCGGCCGACCTGATCACAGCGCTATAGACAAGCGCCCGGTCGGAGCGGCGGCAGTCGGCAGGCTCGGCCTGGCCGGTGACGAACATGGCGATACTGAGAACCACGGGGGACTCGACCAGGCTCTGTACGCCTATGCCAGGGAGGATCTTGACTGGTGGGCCGGGCGGCTCGGCCGCGAGCTGCGCAACGGCCGGTTCGGGGAGAACATCACGACGTCGGGGATCGATATCAGCACCGCCCTGATCGGGGAGACGTGGCGGATGGGAGCCATTGTCGTTCAGGTGACCGCGCCGCGGATCCCCTGCGAGACGTTCAAGGCCTGGACGGGCGAGGATCACTGGGTGAAGCGGTTTGCCGCGGGCGGTCGTCCTGGCGCCTACTTGCGGGTACTGACCGAGGGCGCCATCAGCGCCGGCGATGACATCGAGATCCTGACGCGGCCCGAGCAGCAGGTGACGGTCGCCCAGTCCATGCGCGCCTACTATGGCGACGCCGATCTGATGCGCGTGCTGATGACCGTGGCGGGGCGAGGCGTGAAGTGGGATGGGATCGCCGAGCGCGTGCTCGGCGAGACGACGGCACCGGAACCGGCCTGATGAGCGGGCGGGCGGTTCCCGGGTGTCGTCTCCCCGCGTCAGCACAGCGGACGTGCTGAGCATGCCAGGCACGCTGCCCGATGGCGCGCCCGTACCGCCCGATGGACGGCTCTCGCCTGTATCGGTCGACCAGCTGGCCACGGTTCCGTTTGGAATCTATGTACATGTCCCTTTCTGCGCCACCCGCTGCGGCTACTGCGATTTCAACACCTACACCGCCGTCGAACTCGGCTCGGGAGCGTCCAGGGACAGTTATGCCGGCCTTGCCATGGCAGAGGTCAGGCTGGCGCGTCAGGTGCTCGGGCCCGCCGCGCCCGCGGTGAGCACGGTGTTCTTCGGTGGCGGGACCCCGACCCTGCTGCCGCCTGGCGACCTGGGCGACATCCTCGCCGCTATCGACGCCGAGTTCGGCCTGGCCGCGGGCGCCGAGGTGACGACCGAGGCCAACCCGGAGAGCGTGGATGAGCGCGGCATGGCGCAGCTGCGCGAGACCGGCTTCACCAGGATCTCGCTCGGCATGCAAAGCGCGGCCGAGCATGTCCTCGCCGTCCTTGACCGGACGCACTCGCCTGGCCGTGCCGAGCAGTGCGTCGCCTGGGGGCGGGCAGCCGGATTCGCCCACGTCAGCCTCGATTTGATCTACGGCACACCGGGGGAGAGGGCGCAGGACTGGGAGCGATCGGTCCGAAGCGCGATCGGGGCAGGCCCTGATCACATCTCGGCCTACGCGCTGACCGTGGAGGACGGCACCAGGCTCGCCGCGAGGGTCAGGCGCGGCGAGCTCGCGCCGCCCGATGATGACGAGATGGCCGACCGCTACCTGGCCGCCGACGAGCTCCTCGCCTCCGCCGGAATGCGCTGGTATGAGATCTC
>Ga0207646_10001462_pt1 | contig 29242 bp, 25 predicted proteins | sample KBSK5502metaG_FD_184343 | JGI IMG/M metagenome (GOLD analysis project Ga0207646, IMG submission 184343) | Corn, switchgrass and miscanthus rhizosphere microbial communities from Kellogg Biological Station, Michigan, USA - KBS K5-50-2 metaG... | ecosystem: Host-associated > Plants > Roots >... | reverse complement strand
GGTGGACCACATGATTGCCAAAAGGCCCGCAACAACGTTCCGCGTAAAGATCCGCGGCTCCCGGCACGTCGTGCAAGACGCGTTCGATCTCAATGGACTTCTTTTCGATCGTCTTCAGGTCGAAGCCAAACACCTTCACGCCCACCTGAGTCCGGATTCCGGTGGACAACATGTCGATGCGATTGCGAATGGGCTGCGTCCAGATGTTTGTGACGCCGGGCATGCGCAGCTTCTCGTCGAGGCGCTGCATGATGGCGTCCTTCGTCAACCCGGCTGGCCACTGGTCTTTGGGCTTGAACGTAAGGATCGTCTCGCTCATGTTGATCGGGGCAGGATCCGTGGAGGTTTCCGCGCGGCCGATCTTACCCACAACAGAGGCCACAACGGGATCTTGAGCAATAATCCGGTCTTGCTCGCGCATCAATTCCGTCGCTTTCGATAGCGAGATGCTGGGATCGGTCATCGGCATCCACATCGCGGTTTCCTCATCCAACGGCGGCATGAATTCCGATCCGATACTGCCGGCGAGGAATATGGCGAATCCGAATAACAATGCGGCACATGCGAGCGTGAGCGTACGATGTCGCAGGGCGAAGCGAAGGACAGGCGCATAGATCGCGCGAAGGATCCGCATCACGGGATTGCTTTCTTCCCGGTGAAGGCGCCCACGAACCAGAAGTGTGCAAAGGACCGGCACGAGCGTAACAGCGATGATCGTCGATCCAACCATCGCGAAGGTTTTCGTGAAAGCCAGCGGGTGAAACAGCTTTCCTTCCATGCCCGTCAGCGCGAAGACCGGAACAAACGCGAGAATGATGATGGTCATCGCGAAGAAAATCGGGCGCCCGACAAGCCGCGCAGCGCCTAGCGTGATTTCGCCAATCTTTGAGCGGTACTCTCCGAAGCCCTACTGACGGATTCCGACAGCTATGTCCAGCGCGGCGCGAGAGGCATCGACTTCCGATTGCGCCGATACTGCGGCGATCTCGGCTTCAACCAGCGAGCGCTGTTGAAGCATGACGTCGACGAGTCTTGCGTTACCGAGCCGGTATGCGAGCTGCGTGATCGAAAATCCTTGTTCCGTCTCGCCGACCACACCGGTTCGAATCAATTCCAAAGATCGCAAGGCCAACTGGTACCGGCGCGCGGCGGCGGCAACTTCGACTCGAATGTTGTGTTCAAGAGCTTCGCGTTCGGCTCTGGTCTGCGTGGTCCTGGATGCCGCTTCGCGAATGTGGCCCTGTTCTCGATTGAAAAACGGCAAAGGAATAGAGATGCCGAAATCGAGAATGCTGTCCTTTTCGAAAGCTCGCGGCTGAGTGGGCGTTTGAAAGCGGCTTACCGTCGGTTCGCGCGCGTACCGGACGGAACCGGTAAGATCGGGCACAGCCTGCGAGCGGGCAAGCGCAATGCCGGCATCCGCCAATGCCTCCCGTAAGCGTGCGGCCTGAAGATCGGGACGGCTTCGCAATGCCAGTTCGACAAGCTCCGCGTCACTGCGCACTGGTAACGCTCCACTGGCGAGCGGATTGAGCGACAGCGGTTCATCTGGCGAAATGCCCGCGAGTCTTCGAATTTCAAACATCTCGTCTGTGAATTGTCCCTCGGCCTGAAGCCGCTGTGCTTCGACTCGGTTGTTTTCCGCCTGCAACAGATGCGAATCGAGGCGTGACGCGTCTCCTGAAGCGAGTCGCACGTTCATCACCTTCACCATCTGCTGATTCAAGCCGCGTGTGCGCTCCAGAAGATTCAGCCGCGCTGAGGTTTCGGCGGCCCTCAGGTAGACGACGCGCAACTGCCCGATCAATTGGCGCTCGGATTCCGCAATTCCCGCTTTTGCCAGTTCGATCTCGGCTTCGGCGACACGCATGCGGTTCATCCGCTTCCCCCCGATCTCGATGGGTTGCGCGAATGTGACGGCGAATCCGTTCTCGCCTTCGTTGGCGAACATGACATCCGTCGTATGCGAGAAATCGAGCGTGGGGTTTGGCCGGAGCCGCGCTTGCGTCAGTCGCGCCTCCGCCTGGCGAAGCTGCTCGCGGGCTGCCTGCAGACTTTTGTTCTGAGCTAGCGCTGTCTGCGAGAGTTGATCGAAGGACATTCCAACTGCGGCCTGAAGAAGGAAAAGAACGATCATTGTCATAGCGTTCTCCGTTGTTCGTCCGTTTATGAAAGATGTTCGCGAGCGATCTTCTGCTCGAGGATGACTCGTTGTTCGGCTTCGACGGTGCGCCCGAATTTCAAATACAGAGCCGGCAGCACGAACATGTTGAGAAGCGTCGATGTCAGCAGGCCTCCAATAATGACCACGGCCATCGGCTGTTCCAGTTCGCGGCCGGGGCGGCCTGCGCTCAATGCGAGTGGAAGCAGGCCGAGACCGGCTGTAAGTGCGGTCATCAGAATGGGCGACAACCGTTCCATCGCGCCGCGAACGATGAGACCGCGGCCAAAGGGCATGTTCTCCTCGACCATGAGATGGTTGTAGTGGGTCATCAGCATGATGCCGTTCCGCGTTGCGATGCCAAACAGCGTGACAAAACCCACGAGTGATGCGACGGAAGTTTCACCTTCGCTCGCAATGAGGACGGCCGCGACACCGCCGACCAGAGCGAGAGGAAGATTAGACATGACGAGAATTGCTTGCCGCAGCGATCGGAACGCCAGAAACAGCAACAGGAATATGCCCACCACCGCGGCCGTGCCCAGAAGAAGGATTTCGCGAAATGCCTCCGTCTGCGCCTCGTATTGCCCGCCGTACGCGATGTAGTACCCGGGCGGAAGCTGAATGCCTTGGCCGATCCTTTTTTTGATTTCCTGAACGACAGTCGACAGCGTGCCGTTCACATTCGATGAAACCACAACACGCCGCTGCGCATTCTCGCGATTGATCGTGCCGGGCGCGTTGACGATTTGAATGTCCGCAAGATCGGCGAGCGGAATTTTGCCGCCGACAGTCGTGTCAACGAGCGTTGCACGAATCGCGTCGAGGTTGGATGCCTCGGCTGGATCGAATCGCACCACCAGATCGAATGACTTCTGCTGCTCGAACACCTCGGAAACCTTCGATCCGAAAAACGCAGTCTGGATCGCTTCGGCGACCTCCGCGCTATTCAGACCATGCGCGGCCATCGCATCGCGCCGAAACTGGATGAGCAGTTTCGGAACGCCCGTCTGCTGTTCGAGCGTGAGGTCGGTCACTCCTGGAATCCCGACCATGATATTCCGGACTTCCGTTCCCTTCGATTGGAGAACATCGAGATCCGGCCCAAAGATCTTCACGACAACCGAGGCCGTCGTTCCGGTCAGCGTCTCTTCAATGCGCTCCGAGATGAATTGCATGATGTTGAAGGTGAATCCGGTGATGCCCTCCAGATGCCGGCGGACGTCGTCGATGACGTCGTCACGCACGCGAGGACTTTCGCGAAGGTTGACATCGAGTTCGGTGATGTTGGGGCCGAACGTGTCTTCACCCAGCTCCGCGCGGCCGGAACGCTGCGCGACCTTGAGCGTTTCCGGAACCTGCCGGAGCCGGTCCTGCACGATCGCGCCGACTCGCATCGATTCATCGAGCGATGTGCCCGGCAGTCCATTCATGTGAAGAATCAAATTGCCTTCATTGAACTCCGGTAGAAATTCGCCGCCCAGAAAAGGAATCACCATCAGCGTGCCCGCGATCAGCAATGCAGAGAAGCCCATCACCAGCCATGGATGATCGAGGACCGGATGGAGGGCGCGATGGTAATGACGCTTGAGAAAGCCCACGGTGCGCGTGTCTTCGGACCGCGTTGCCACTGCGGGGAGCAGGAAGTAACAGAGCGCGGGTGTGATGGTGAGCGCCACGAAAAGCGATGCGACAATCGAAATGATGTACGCGTAGCCCAAAGGCGCGAATATCCGGCCGGCCAAACCCGAAAGCGAAAAGATCGGGAGGAAGACCAGCGCCACGATGACGGTCGCGTACACGACGGAGCCTCGCACTTCCGCCGATGCATGATAGATGACCGAAAGCACCGGCTCCGGATTCTCGCGAGCGCGGTTCTCGCGCAGGCGGCGGAATACGTTTTCAACATCGATGATGGCATCATCGACAACCTCGCCGATCGCAATCGCCAGGCCGCCCAGCGTCATCGTATTGATCGTGCCGCCCAGCCGCTGCAGCGTCAGGATCGCCACCAGCAGTGACAATGGAATCGCTGTGAAACTGATGACGCCGGCATGCCAGCTGAACAGAAACAACAGCAGCACGATGATCACGAGGATGCCGCCCTGGATCATGGCCGAGTTGATATTCGATATCGCACGCTCAATAAAAGTGGCTTGCCTGAAAATTGCGCCATCGACAACTACATCCGCAGGCAAGGCACGCCGGACCTCGTCGAGCGCCGCTTCAGCGGCTCTCGTCGCGGTCAGCGTGTTCGCCGAGGGCTGCTTGTTGACTACGAGAAACACGCATGGTTTTCCGAATGCGGATGAATCGCCGACTTTGTACTCGGCGCCGAATTGCACACGGCCGACATTCCGGATGCGAATCGGAACGTTGTTCTTGACCACGACGATCGCATTCTCCAGATCGCCAAGCGAATGGACCCGCCCTTCGCCCTGAATGACCATCGATTGCTGGGTCGTGTCGAAAAATCCCGCTCCCGCATTTTCATTCGCGCGGCGCGCCGCGTTGATGACTTGGGCGAGAGTCAGTCCGTAGTCTCTCAGTTTTATCGGATCGGGAATGACCTGGTACTGCTTGACCTCTCCTCCGAACGTCGTCACCTGCGCGACACCGGGAACCGCCAGCAACCGGGGCCGAATGGTCCAGTCCGCAAGCGTCCGGAGATCCATGAGAGACGTTCTGTCGGAGGTGAGGCTGATCTTCAGAATGATGCCGACGTTCGAGATGATCGGCATCATCTGCGGTGCGCCCGCCGCGGTGGGAAGATGCGCGCCCGCGAGCTGAAGCTTTTCGGACACGAGCTGCCGCGCGCGAAAAATATCGGTGCCGGCTTGAAAGACGCAGGTGATGACCGAAAGCCCGACGATCGACGACGAGCGAATCGTTTCCAGTTGTGCTGTGCCATTGAGCTGAGTTTCCAACGGCAGCGTCACCAGTTGCTCGACTTCCTCGGCCGACATTCCTGGCGCTTCGGTTTGAAGCACAACCTGCGGCGGAGCGAAATCGGGAAAGACATCCAGCGGAGCTTTCACCGCTGAATAAATTCCAAATCCGAAGAGCAGGAGCCCGAGTCCCAGCACGACCAGCCTGTTTTGCAGCGACCACAGGATCACGCGATTCAGCATCAGCGTTTCCCTCCTTCCTCGTCGCTGGGAATCAGGTTCTTCAGCGTTTCACTGTTCAATGATTGGGCGCCGACGGAGACGACTTTCTCATTGGGCTGAAGGCCCGAGACGATTGCGAAGCTCCGTCCATGCCGTTGTCCGGCCATCACAACGCGGCGCTGAAATACTCCGGGTGACGTCTCGACAAATACGCTTGAAACACCCTGCTCCGAAAGGAGAGCGGATGCAGGGACGAGAACAGTTTTTTGAGCCGATCCAACGGGAATGTGGCCTTCCACAAACATTTCGAGCTTCAGGCGGCGATCGGCGTTTGGAATCGCAAACGTTACAGGCAGGGTGCGATTCTGTGGATCGAGAGCCACGCCGGTATTGACGATGCGTCCCTTGTAAACGCGATTGGGATCTGAGGGAACGACGATGTCGGCTGTCACTGCGCGGTGCACCTCGCTCAAATCGCTCTCATGGACGGCCAGCTCTGCCCAGACTGTGGCCGTGTCCACAATCGTCATCAGGCTTTTTGATGGTTCCACCTGCTGCCCGGAGACCAGATCTATCGCAATGACCGTCCCTGTGATCGGCGCCCGAATCGGCGTTCGGCGTTGCTCGCTTTGCTGCGTTGCGGTCTGATCGTATTCGGCCTTGGCTCGCCCGGCGCCTTCGAGTCTCGTTCGCGCTTGATTGACGGCAAACTCGGAGGCCTGAAGCTCCTTGAGAGCGATGGCGCCGCCATCATAAAGCTGGCGGGCCCGGTCGAGCTCCTTCTCGCGCAGATCGAGCTCCTGCCGCGCGTGATCGATATCGGTTTGGAGCTGGAGCGAGGCGGCCCTGAACTGAACGCGCTCCGGCGCGGCAAAAATCTGCTCGACTTCAGCGAGCAGTTGCCCTTCGCGGACTTCGGCTCCCAGCCTCGGCACCTGGGCGGAAGCTGCGATAAGCCGTCCGGCAAATGGCGCGAATACCTGCGACTCGGCGCCGGATCGAGGTTTGATCCGGCCGGGCGCCGTGATCACGGGAGCGATCTGCTCTTCGATCGCTGCGGCAGTTTGAATGTTGTTGATGCGAACCTGCTCTTCGGTGAGACGAACGGAGCCATCCGGAGCAGCACTGGACTTCGCTTGAACCTGCCGCCGGGCCTCACGCTCGCGCTCCGCTTCCGACTCACACGCTGTCAGACCAATAGACAGCACAAATACAAGAATGCACTTTTGCATGTGGATCCTCGTTAATGAAGGGACGGATTAATTGAAGAAGCGGAGGCGCGAGGTTCTAAATACGGAGGTCGCAGAAGGTGAGAAACAGCTCCTGCTGCTCGGACACGGGACGCGCGTGCCGGCGTTCCACCCAGGGTTGCTGGACCGTCGCGAGCAGTTCGACTCGCAGCGACGCAACACGCTTAATGAGAATCTTTCCGTGGCGGACCGACCATGCGAGGAAGCAAAACAGGCAGATGATGTAGAAAACCACATCCGCGCCGTCCTCAGACCATTGATCCGTTTTGTCAAAGATTTCGCAGAGCGGCAACAGAGCGACGGTCACGACAACTGCGAGCGCGATGCAGTTGGCTAATCTCGGCATGGCTGAAGCATATGCCTTTGGAAAGAGATTAGCCACGGATTACACGGCTTATCCTGTACGTTTCCTTAAGCCTCCTTAAAGTTTCGTTAAGGAACTCTTCATTAAGTCTTCAGTCGCGCCGCGTGATGGCCCTCACTATCATCCGGCCTCATGCTGATGACTTCACGAATTCTGGCTGCATTGCTGTTTGCAATGCTGTTTCAACAATCACAATTCACAATCACCGTGACCGACGCAACCGGCGGCCGCGTCGCCAACGCACAGGTCAAACTGAATCAGAACGGACTTGAACGCACGACAACGACAGGCGCCGATGGCGTTGCGCTTTTCGGCGATATCGCGCCGGGTGAGTGGACGCTCATTGTGAGTCGTGACGGATTTGCGCAGTGGCAAAGACCGGCCACAGTGCAAAGTGGATCGACGGCCCTTGCCGTCAGCCTCGAACTCGCGGCCCTGAAGGAAGCCGTGCAGGTCGAGACTGTCGCGGGTCCTCCCGATCCCATTCAGCTCGAGACGCCGGCAACAGGCGGCACACGCCTCGATATTCCTCTCCGGGAATTGCCGGCCAGTCTCGCGCTGATTCCACAGGAGCTGATGCGCGACCGCGGCGCGCGTTCCGCGATCGAAGCGGTTCAGCTCAGCGTTGGAATGGTCACAAGCACGGGTGTCGGCTCCATTCCCGGATATTCGACGCGCGGATGGAGCGGCAACGACATTTCCATCATGCGCGACGGTATTCGCCAGAACACCAGCTCGCAAAGCAGCCGGCCCGTCGACACATTCATTCTCGATCGCATCGAAGTTCTGAAGGGCCCGGCTTCGCTGATGTATGGCGAGGGCGCCATCGGCGGCGCGGTGAACATGATTTCGAAGGAACCGAAGTCCTCGATGGGAATCGACAGTCTGGTTTCGTACGGCAGTTTCGGATCGTATCGAACGGGCGTGGGATTCAATGTGCCGATTGCCAGGAACCTGGAGGCGCGCGTCGACTCGTCATATTCGAGCACGGACGGATACACCATCCACTCGCCGCAGCGGCTTCGCGTGATGGCGGCCAGCATTCACTGGTCACCCCTGGAAGCCGTGCATTTGAAAGGATACGGAACGTACAGCGACGACAACACGTCGAGTTACTACGCGACGCCGTTCATCAACGGCCAGATCGATCCGCGCACACGCAACCTGAATTACAACATGCAGGATCGCCTGACGAAGTCTCACAACAACTGGGGCCAGATCATTGGGGATATCGCGTTGCCCAACGGCTGGAGTATCCACAATCAGGCATTCGCCTCCACGCACCGTCTCGACTGGCGCAACTTTGAAAGCTACGCCTACAATCCGGCGACTCAGAAGGTCGATGTGCAGTCGCTGTTCCTGATCTATCGCGACGATCTGCTCGTCGGCAATCGCGTCGACGCCCACAAGAAAACTCGCGTGTTCGGCCGACCGGTGAATTTCACAACCGGGTTCGAGGTGCAGCGCAACCGGCTGTTTCGCGGTGGATTCAATGGAGGCTCGACCATCCGGTTCAGCGTGGATCCGTACAATCCGGCGCCGATCTATGATCCGGGCATCGCATATCAGAAGCAGCGCGATGTTTTCATCAATACGCGCGCCACGTACGGCGAAGCGGTTCTTGAAGCGACCCATCGGTTGAAGTTTGTCGGTGGAGTGCGATGGGAAGATATCGCTCTCGACTACATCCCTTACCCATCGAAGATTACGGCGAGCAGCAACTACTATCCGACAACCGGCCGTGCCGGCGCGGTTTTCGATATCACGCCCGGCGCGAACCTGTACGCGAGCTACAGCCGCGCCGTTCAACCCACAACGCAGCTCGTGGATCTCGACGGTTCGAAGCAGCTCTTCAGCCTGGTGCCGGGACGCCAATGGGAGTTCGGAGCGAAGGGCAGCGCGTTCGGCCGGCGTCTGGACGGCACGATCGCCTACTTCTCCATCGACAAGCGGGATCTGCTGATCACGACGCTGGTGAATAACGTCAGCACGAATCAGCAGGTCGGACGTCAGACGAGCCGGGGAGTGGAGCTGTCAGTCGTCGGACGCCCCACGATGCATCTCACCGTCGCCGCGGATTACGCGGTGACCAGCGCGAATTTCACGGACTTCATTGAGATCGTTAGTGGACTCAACGTTTCGCGCAACGGCAACACGCCGACGAACATCCCCCACGTCGTATGGAACCTGACGCCATCGCAGCGAATCGGACCCGTGGATATTTCCGCAACGATCCGCCAGGTCGGCGCGCGATGGGGCGATACGGCGAACACACGCCGCGTCGGTTCGTACACAACGCTCGATACGCAGATCGCATATCGATTTGCAAAAGGTATGCGCGTCAGAATTCGCGGCCGCAACCTGATGGACAAGATCTACACGCCATCCGTGAGCGTGACCTCGGGCCGTCTTGAACCCCCGCGCTCATTCGACGTCACGATCACCAGAGACTTTTAAAATGAATCCGCGAAAGCTACTGGATTGGCGCAAGCTGCTCATCTACTCACACCGCTGGCTCGGCATTTTCATGGGACTCGTGTTTCTGGCGTGGTTTGTGTCGGGCATCTTTTTCATGTACTGGGGCATGCCTCATCTGAAGGCGGAGGAGCGGTTGGCGCGCATGCGGCCGCTGGATCTCTCGCACGTGCGGATCACGCCGGAAGAGGCGGTGCTGGGCGCGAACCTGAAATCACCGTCGCGCTTGCGCGTGGCAATGCTTCACGATCGGCCCGTGTACCGCATATTAAGCAGCACCGGCTGGACGACGATTTACGCAGACAATGGCGAGGTCCTCGAAGCCATGGATCCGCTCGAAGCGATGAATGTGTTGTGGGACTTCATACCGGAGCATCAGTCGACGCTGCGTTACGATGGATACCTCACGGACTCCGATCAATGGACTCTGCAAAGCGTCGTGCGCGACCTCATGCCCCTGCATCGCTTCGCGCTCGATGACGCCGCCGGCACGTACTTCTATGTCTCGGAGACAACCGGCGAGCCCGTTTTGAAGACGGATTCACGCGGGCGGCTCCGCGGTTATTTGAGCGGCGTTCTGCACTGGATGTACTTCACGCCATTCCGCCGGCACACGCAATTCTGGAATCAGTCGATCATCTGGGGCTCGCTGATCGGATGTTTGATGTGCATTTCCGGAATCGTGATCGGGATCTGGCGTTACGGCTTGAGCCCACGATTCCGTCACAAAGGTGTGCGCTCCCATTCTCCGTACGCGGGGATGATGAAGTGGCATCACTACACAGGACTGCTGTTCGGTGTGGTCAGCTTCACGTGGGCTTTCAGCGGGGCGCTGTCTCTCGGTCCGTTCCAATCGCTTCGCGGAGGTCCGGCAACAAAGCAGCAGCGTGAAGCGCCAACCGGCGGAAAGATCGATTTCAAACCAATCACGGCCAACCGCCTGCGCGATGTCGTTGCGGCAATCACTCCGGCGTTTGTCCCGAAAGAGATCGAGTTTCTGCAGTTCCGCGGCGAGCCGTTCTTCGTTGCGTATCGTCCCTGTTCGCTCCAGGAAGCGGAACAACTGACGAACACCAGCATCTCCGACTTCCTCGCGCTGCAACTCAATCGCGATCATGTCATCGTTTCGGCGGTGACGCCAAAGCACGGGCTGTTCCGCCGATTCAGCGACGAAGACATGTATGCCGTTGCGCGCGCCGCAATGCCCGGCGTGCCGGTCCAGGACGCGACATGGCTGAACGAATACGACTGGTATTACTACAGCCAGGATGGAACACGGCCGCTGCCCGTGCTTCGCGTGCGGTTTAATGATGCGCAAAGGACGTGGCTTTATCTGAATCCGCAGCACGGGCAGATGACGCGAACCGAGAGCCGGTCGCGCCTGAATCGATGGCTATATAAAGGTCTTCACGACCTCGACTTTCCGTTTCTGGTGTATCGCCGTCCGGCGTGGGACATCGTCGTGATTGGTCTCAGTCTTGGCGGAATTCTGCTGAGCATCACCACGCTCCTTCCGGCGTTTCGGCGCCTTCGTTTAAGGCTGCGCCCTATCGGGCTTGCCCTTCGGGGCCGTCACGGGTCGCGCGGGATACGCCAGCCCGCCTCGACTTCAGTTTCAAAATCTTCATGGACGGCTAATCGAACGGTGAGCTAACATCCGGCGTTGGCGTTTACCTAACACTTTAGCCTAGTGAGGAATGCTCCATGAAATCTGCCAAGATCCTTGCGCTTGCAATGCTCGTGTTCGCGGCTTCCTGCGCGAGCAACACCGAAAAACCGGCGCCCGCGGCTCAGCCGGCGCCCTCTGCTTCACCGGCGGCGGATAAAGTGTCGAAGCTGGACACCGGATCGCTCGGTGAGATGGCAATTCCTGCGGACAATCCGGTAACGTCGGATAAAGTGGAACTGGGCAAGAAACTCTTCTTCGATACCCGGCTTTCCAAAACGGGGATGATGTCGTGTGAAAGCTGCCACATGCCGGATAAAGGCTGGGCCGATGGCAAACCGTTCTCGACGAGGTCCGACGGAATGGTGAATACGCGCCACACGCCAACCCTGTACAACGTCGGCTACTACAAACAGTGGTACTGGGACGGACGGGCGGCGACGCTCGAAGGTCAGGTCACCGCCGCGTGGAGAGGCCAGATGGGCGGCGATCCGGACGCGGTCGCGATGACGTTGAATGGCATCGATGCGTACAAAGCGGACTTCCAGAAAGTGTTCAGCGGGCCGGCAACCGGCGACAACATCTCGAAGGCGATCGCTGCGTTCGTGCGAACCATCCTCTCGAAAGATTCACCATGGGATAAATATCAGGGCGGCGACAAGTCTGCGGTTGGCGACGATGTCGTGAAGGGATTCGATGTCTTCAGCAATTCGGACAAAGCCAATTGCACGCTTTGCCATCTGCCGCCGTTGTTCACCGACACGCTGTTCCATAACGTCGGAATCGGTTTCGATAAGCCCATGCCGGATCTCGGCCGCGGCAAGATTCTTGGCGATGCCGCGGAGAAGGCCGGAACGAAAAATCCCGATGCCGACACGATGAAGGGCGCGTTCAAGACTCCGACTCTGCGCAGCATCACCGTAACCGCTCCCTACTTCCACGATGGCCGCGCAGCAAAGCTCGAAGATGCGGTGGACCTGATGCTGAAAGGCGGCATCAAGAATCCCAACCTCGATGAGAAGCTGAAACCGAAGACACTGAAAGCCGGCGAGAGAGCCCAGCTCATCGCCTTCCTGAAGGCGCTGACTCCCGAGCAGAAGCCTTTCGAGAAACCACAGGTTCCATAGGGAAGATCAGCCACAAAGAGGCACAAAAGGCACAAAGAAGAAAAAATATTTGTGCTTTTTGTGCCTTTTGTGGCTAATTTTTCCCCTTCCAGTTCTTGATCAGATGCTCGGCCGTGCGCCATGCCAGCGCTTGAACAGTAAGCGTGGGATTGTGAGCGCCACTCGTTCCCATGACTGACGCGCCGATCACTCCCAGGTTCGGCACCTCGTGCGAGAACCCCCACCGATCGACGACATTCGTTTCGGGATTGTCGCCCATGCGAGTGCCGCCATACGCGTGCGTGGACAAACTCATCGGCCCGATGCCCGCTCGCTGAATCGCGCTGGCGCCGGCGGCCCGATACCATTCCTCCATCTTGTCCTGCATGAATAGGGCTACTTTTCTCTCGTTCTCTTTGAACTCCGCAGTGAGTCGAATCACCGGAAAGCCCAGCGGATCGCGGACAGCCGGATCGAGATCGAGATAGTTGTCTTCGTAAGGCAGCGTGGTCTTCTGGATATATGACGCGTTCTGCCGATCCCCGTTCTCCTTGATGAATGCCTTCCATGCCGAACCCCACAGCGGCGCGCGATTCCACGTGCTCATGCTCGCCGCCGCAATGGGACGCCTTTCCGTATAGACCCACAGATTTCCGCCGCCGATGAAATCGAGCGCGGAATGATCGAAGTTGTCATCGGCCCAGTTATCGACTGCGACACCCTGTCCGGGCGTGCCATACCAGGTATTGATGTTGAATGGAAAGAGCGCCGTTACGAGAGCCGTTGTGTTGTGACTGAAGTAATGCCTGCCGACCTGACCATGATTGTTCGAAAGGCCGTTTGGATAAGCCGGCGATTTCGACAATAGCAGGGTGCGGACATTCTCGTACGTATATGTCGCAAGAAGCACAACGTCGGCGGGCTGAAAATACTCCTGTCGATCCTTGATGTAGATGACGCCACTGGCGCGTCCGTTCTTATCCACTTCGATCGTATTCACACGGGCTTCGGTGACGATCTTGAAATGTCCCGTTGCCTGCGCTTTCGGAATAGTGGAAACCGCGGTCGAGCTCTTCGCGTTCACGTGGCAGCCGCCTCGATTGCAGTAGCCGTGGTACACGCACGACGGCCGTCCCTGGTACGACTGGCTTATGATTGCAGACGGACCCGCAAAAGGATTCCAACCCAATTTAGTTGCGGCGGCCGACATCATTTCGGTGAAGCCGGTGCTGCGTAATGGCGGCATCGGATATTCGCGCTTGCGAGGGCCTTCAAAGATATTGCCGCGCTTGTCTATCCTCCCGTTGATGTTCCCTGCCTTGCCGGAAACTCCGATCTCACGCTCGACGCGGTCGTAATACGGCTCCAGTTCGTCGTAGCCGAACGGCCAGTCCTCGACTGTCGAGCCTTTCGGAATTCGTGAAGCGTTATATCGTCGCCTGGTTTCGCTGATGACTTTGAAATCCCAAGGATTCAGGCGCCAGCTTTGCCCCCAATAGTGAATGGATGTGCCACCGACACCATTCATCATCGGATGAACCTCGGCGCGCGGCGTCATCGGCGATGATGCGGTCGGCCGGTGCGTGGGAATCTCACCATTCACCTTCTGGAATTTTGCCGGCCAGCCGCGTTGATAACGCAACTCGTCGGGGGCCATGTCGCGCGTACTCACCCAGCCTCCCGCTTCGATCGCAATGACTTCGAGTCCCGCCTGAGCGAGCGGAAGCGCGGCCACGCCACCAGCCGCGCCCGCGCCGATGATTACGACGTTTGTCTTTTTGAGGTTGGTGGCCATTTCGGACTAGTATTTGACCACAAAGGAAACCCGGAGCCATGAGAAAGATGCTGTGTTGCTTCCGGGTTCACCGGGTGAGGAGTACGTTGTACCAGCTGAATCGCATCGAATCCATGGCTTCTTTAAACGCGGCGGCTGCGGCGCTGCACAGTTCGTAGTTGTCTCTACGCAAACTTGCGCGAGCAATATGAAAGGAGTCGAAAGCCGGCGCAAGCCTACGGACGTCTTTTTCGCGGTTTTTGACGACCGCAATGAAAAGTGCCGGCCGCGATGCATAAAGCGCCGGTGGCGTCGCCCCTCGCATCGCCGCCCTCACGGACGGCAGGAAACGCGTTATGGCCGCAGTGGCCCTTCTGTCCCACGCCATCAGGCATTTTACCGCTGCTACGACGGCCGTCATCTGAAGTGTGGGCGGCCTCGTGGTGACCGGAGACGACGGCGCGCGGACTACCGAGCGCGTCGTGGCGCACGTCGTGACGGTGGTGCCCGGTGCGGCGCTTCGTGGTGGCGATGCGGTGCGCCGTAGGGCGAGCATCGCGCGCGATAGTACCGGTGCGGCTGATCTCAGAGGCAACGAGGGCGGCGACAGGTAAGATGAGACGGTTCGTGGTTGCCCGGAGGCGGCTCGTAGTTGCCCGCAGGCGCTTCGTAGTTGCAGCGAGACGGTTCGTAGTTCGAGAGAGGATCTTCGTGGTCGGCGTGAGAAGGATGGGACGACAGGATAGGCGGTCACGAACGCCAGTACCACAGGGTTCGTGACTGGATCCGGCCACGGTTACGCGTGTGGCGCGCGTGAAGGTGAAGGATAGGGCGGAGACGTTTCGAGTTTTGCGCTCGAGATGCCGGATGCCGCGGCCGACGGTATGGCTATCGATGCTGTGGCTGTCGCTGAGACCGACGATGGTTCAACTGTCAGCCGAGATTGTTCGCGGCCGTCACCAGATGCGGGCGGCGGGACTCTTCGTGCCGGTATGGATTGTACGGGCGATTGCATAGTCCTCGCTGCCGGTTTTCGTGGGGGTGTCGTCGATCTTCAACTCCGACTGGAGGGGAGCCACAAAAAGGCACAAAATTCACAAAAACACCTTTTGTGGCTTTTGTGCCTTTTTGTGGCTGATTCCTCTTTTCACCCGTTTGACGGCAAGCACCAATCCGATGCCGCTCAGCAGCGCGCCGCCCGCATTCAGCGTAACCATGGTGGCGCGCCATACCGTGCCGTTGTAATACCAGAAGTTGAAATCGAGGCTGTGGAAGCCGTGATAGATCCATCGCTGAAGGCGCTGGCGGCGAGTGAACCGCCCAACGGCCTGGCCCATGTGCGGGTCAATGTAGAACCACGTCGCGTCGGGATCGCCGAACTTCACGCGTAACACCGGCAGGGGCGGCCGGCGGCCATCACTGCCGCCGGGATGGTAATAAGAATCGTAGTCGGAGAGAACCTGGGACTCGACAATCTCCACATTGGGATTTCCCTGCTGCGCGCGCTTCATCAGTGAATCGATCGAGAAGGGCTCGCGCCGAACCGCAAAAGGACTTGCGGAAAGCAGGACGGGCTCTGCCGCGATGCCACGCGCGATGAAGTACGGATCGTCCTGAATTCGCGCGAACTCGATCTCTTTTGGGAAGCGCGCGGCTAAAACGTCATACCAGGTTCCAGGACCCACTGCCGGGAACGCTGCGAGATCGAGCGGCCCCCCGCTCAGCGTTTGCCGAATTCGATTTCCGGTTCCGCCACCGGATGCCCAGAAGTACGGCTCCATTGAAAGCCATCCGCTGAAGACCCATGTCAATGCAAGCACGCCGAAGATCGTGCCGGTCACGTAATGCCATCGCATGAGCCCCGCGTAGCGTGTCGAGAACTGAGTCATCGAAAGGATGATTCCGAGCAGCGCGAGGACGGCGCCCACACCCGACGTCCACAAAACAACCTGTCTCCACGTCTGATCCTTCACGCGAAGGGGCGCGAAGTACATCCAGTGAGGAATCGCCGCAACCCACGCCAGGGCGCGGCTCCCGCGCGTGGTCATCAGCTCGACTTCGGCGGTTACTTCCGAGACATAGAGTTCCGTGCGGGATTCGTCGTCGACCGAGATTTTGTGCATCGGCAGGTCGCCACGTTGCTCGAGCGTCCATTGATCCGGCTCGTTAAGCTCGCCTGCGTAGTGCAATTTCGACTCGGGCAGCTCCATGTAGGCGCTCGCAATCTTCATTGCTCCAGGCCGGCCGACTTCTTCCAGGACTTCGCCGGTATCGGCAAAGACGGTTACCGTGCCATTGCTCGTGAAGCGATATGCGGGACGATCCATGATCATGAGAAGCACAGCTCGCGCCGGCGTGCGACCCAGTTCCGCTTTGGACAGAGCTTCGGCAGGCGTCAGCTTGACCGCGCCCATGTTCAATTCCGTGAGCCTTTCCATCCGCATGTCGCGCGTCAGCTCGGGCATGCCGCGCGCAAAAATCATGGCGATGCCGGAGACGAACCACATTACGAAAAGCAGGGATAAAGCGATGCCGAGATAGCGGTGGCTAAGAATGAGCCATTTGCGAAATTGAATCATGGTTGGCCGCTACATTCGTCGCGGTTTGAGGCAAGGTGATCCGGAAGCACGCGCCCGCGGTGGCCGGTTCGAGAGTCAGGCGGCCGCCATTGACTTCGACGGCCCATTTCGCAATGGCCAGACCCAGACCGGTTCCGCCGTTTTCGCGCGAGCGGGCTTTGTCGACGCGGTAAAAACGATCGAAAATGCGCGATTGGAGCTCGGGAGGAATGCCGGGACCGCTGTCGACGACATCGATCGTCGTGCCGTCCTGCGTTTGCGCGACACGAACTTCGATTGTGCCGCCGGCGGGCGAATATTTGATCGCGTTATCGACCAGATTGAGCAGAGCCTGCCGCAATACCATCCGATCGCCGACCCAGCGCGGAACCATGTCGAAGCGCACGTTGATCGTTTGATTCTTCTCTTCGGCCAGCACGCTCAAGGCATCCGCAATTTCTTCGGCCAGCTGCGGAAGATCGACAACATCGATCGACAGATTCGCCTGGCCGGTATCGGCGCGCGACAGCATGAGCAGTCGATCGACCAGCAACGCCAGGCGATCGACTTCTTCCAGCATGCTGCCGATGATTTCACGATATGCCGTCTCGTCGCGCCGGCCGCGCAGGCCCACTTCGCCAACGCTGCGAATCGCAGTGAGCGGCGTGCGCAGTTCATGCGAGGCATCTGCGGTGAAACGGCGCATCTGATCGAATGAAGACTCCAGGCGCGTCAACGTTTCATTGAAAACCAGGGCAAGCCGGCCCAGTTCATCGTCGGGATTATCGACAGGAAGCCGGTCATTCAGACGCTCCGCATGGATGGAACGAGCGCGCTCCGACATGCGATCGATCGGCGCGAGAGCGCGTCGCGCGAGAAGGTAACCACCAATTCCGGCAACGGCGATGGCGAAGGGCAAACCGAGAAGGAGGATGTTAATCAATTGCTGGAGGTTCTGCGCAACCGGACCCTCGGATCGCGCCACCTGCACCACGACCGGCCGCCCGCCAATCCTTGCGCCTCCACTCATGACGCGATACGGCGGACTGACCTCCGGAACTGTAACGACATGGTCTTCGTTCTTCGAGGCGTCGGCGAGTTTGTCACTTCTGGGAACGGGATTCCGGCGCGCTTCGGGCGTGTCGTAAAGCAGGTGTCCATCGAGGCTCCACACCTGAAGCCACGGACTGTCACCTTCGCCGGTTTCATCGTAGGGAGCAATGCTGCCGTCAGGGCGCTGGGCGAGCATATCCGAAGCCCAATCGAAATCATCGTGAAGGCGCTCATCCATAAGCCGCGACGAGTTGTCGCGTACGATCGTGTATACGACCGACGCATACACGCCCAGCACCAGCAGCATGAAACCGATATGCCACAGCGTCAGCCGAACGCGAACACTTCTGGGCTTGAGCCCCCTCATGGTTCTCCTTCACGCAACATGAAGCCGACGCCTCGGATCGTGTGAATCAACTTGACGGATTGATCGAGATCGATTTTGCGGCGGAGCCTGGCGATGTGTACATCAATGACGTTATTCAGCGGCGTGCCTCGAGTCGTTTCTTTCCACACTTCGCGGGCTAGTGTATCACGCAAGACGACCTGGCCCTGATGCCGAAGAAGGTACTCCAGAAGCTCGAATTCACGGGCCGTCAGTTCGACGTTTCGCCCGCTGCGAGTGACTTTCCGCGTGATCAGATCCATATCGAGGTCGCCCACGCCCAGCCGTAGCGAATCGGCCGTGCGGCCGCGCCGCAGGAGAGCGCGCACGCGGGCGAGTAGTTCCTCGAATGCAAAGGGCTTGATCAGGTAATCGTCGGCGCCGCTGTTGAGGCCGGCAACGCGATCTTCGAGGGTATCTCGTGCGGTAAGGAGCAGGACGGGAGTGGCAATTCCCTGTTTGCGAATACTGGTGAGAACCTGAAGGCCATCGCGGCCGGGAAGCATCACATCCAGAAGGATGATGTCGAATTGCTCGGTGTTAATGCGGAAGAAGGCGTCTTCGCCCGTATGTGCCACGACAGCCTCATACCGTTCGTCTTCGAGACCCTCCTTCAGCGCCTTGGCGACTTTGACTTCATCTTCGACTACAAGAATACGCATGAACCTGAAAGAGTTCGGATCCACAAAGAGGAATAGCCGCAAAGAAGCACAAAATTCACAAAAACTTTGAGCTTTTTGTGCCTTTTTGTGGCCATTCCTCTCTGTGTTCCGGACATTAGCTACTTCACGATCGCCGTTCGCACCTGCTGCGGCTTCGAAGTGTCGGTCCACGCGACCACGATGTCGTCTTTCGACCTTACCATCCGTGGGAAGGCGCCCGAGCCGACTCCGGTTGTCCCCGACACATTCATTGGACTGGCTGGAGTGCCGTTCGCTGCAATCTCGCGCGCGCGAACCTGCGATCCCTGGGCCGTGCGCTCGACCCAACTGACAACGGCGGCACCGGAAGCAAGACTTACAACGTCAACGCGGCCAAGCGGCTTCCCTTCGTCGATGCGAACTTTCTTAGGGAAGGTCTTGCCGGAATCTGTCGACATGGCGACATAGACCTGCGGCTTGTCGTCGTCGGGTGCGGTGAACCATGCGACGGCCACATTCTTTCCATTCGCTGCGACGGCGGGACCATTGATCGGGCAGCCATCGAATTCCCATCCGTCCTTGCTTACCGTCTCGGGCTGCGACCACTTGCCGGCGCTGTATCGAGCGATGGAAATATCGCGAATTTCCTTATCGGAGCGATCACGATAAACCGCGAGGAGACCGTCGGGCGTTGTTGTCATCGAGGTCTTGCAGCATTCGCAAACGCGCTTGTCGATCTGCGTCTCGGGACCGAGAGTGCCGTTGGAAGCGATTGTCGTGAACATCAACGCCATGTCGCCTTCGTCTTCGCTGGCCATGTTTCGACCATCGAGCCAGATCGCGGCGAGCTTCCCATCTGAAGTGGGGACGAGGGAGACGAATCCATGCTGCCGCTTCGTGCCGTCACGATGCGGAACCATGGGCTTGCTCCATGTGGCGCCCGCATCCTTCGAAAACGCGAGATTGATATCGTAGGCCTCGGATCGCGGCCCCACACTCGCGACGAACCAGTGTGCGGCAAGTGTTCCGTCCGTCATCGCGACCACCGATGGAACGTCGGCATCGCTCACGAACCAGTTCGTGCCGGTCGCAATGGTTTTGGGAGCCGACCAGCCCTGCGGTCCTCGAACCGAGAACTTCATGGCAAAGCCTTTCGGCGTCACGGGTTCGAGCCAGCTCATATATACGCGTCCGTCTGCCCCGACGGACAGGTTCGGCTGCGCGCTATCCGGTGGAGCCGGGGACTTGAGTTCGGTGACGGAAGGTGCTGGAGCCGCTGTGGCAAGCGCGGCGCAAATGAGGGTCACGATTATGCATTTCGACATGGTTACTGCAGTTTAGTGAGGGTTGGCAAATGCGGCAAGAGGTTCTACACATCTGACAAAGAATTCAGAAAGTCTTAAGGTTGGCGCAAAAGTTCTAGGACGAAAACCAAATGCCAATGGGTCAAATGCCAAATGTCAAATGCCATCTATATGATATTTGGCATTTGACCCATTGGCATTTGGTTCTCCTGCCTATTTCCCCCATCCTTTGGGCCCATTGACATCGCCTCGAAAACCTGTGTATCGTGCCGGAGTTCCCGCGATTTTTCCGTTCACAGAGGTCTTTTACATGCAGCAGGTTCCCGCCATCATCCAGTGGATGCAAAACAGCGACATCGGCACTGGAATTCGAGAATCCGTCTGGACATTCCCCCTCGTCGAAACAACGCACGTTCTGGCGCTCGCCATATCGGTCGGTGTGCTGATCTGGTTCGATCTGCGCCTGCTGGGCTGGGGAATGAAGCATCAGCCGATTTCTCAAATCCACAGGCAGATCATGCCGTACGCGGTATTCGGCTTCATCGTCATGTTCGTCACTGGAGTTCTTCTCTTCTGGTCGGAAGCTGAGAAGTGTTACCTCAGCGGCTTTTTCCGCGCGAAGGTGCTGTTCCTGTTTTTGGCGGCGATCAACGCCATCATATTCGAGTTCAAGACGAAGAAAACGATCGAGCAATGGGACAAATATCCGATTCCGCCTGTCAAAGCCCGACTCGCCGGCTGGATGTCGATAATCTCCTGGGCCGCCGTCATCATCGCGGGTCGAGCCACAGCCTACAATTTGTTCTAACGGGGTATCGCAATAATGCATTTCCTTTTGCCCATCTTCAAGTGGGCCGACACTTCATGGATGGGTGAGACCATCCGTGCCTCACGCTTCTATTTTCCAATTATCGAAACGTTCCACCTGCTTGCGTTGACTCTCCTGTTCGGCGCGATCCTGATGCTGAACCTTCGCCTCTGCGGTCTGATGATGAAGAATCTGCCGGTGCAGCAGGTCGCGAAAGACCTCTCGCCCTGGCTTCTGTGGAGCCTCGCCATCATCCTGGTCTCCGGACTCATGCTGTTCAGCTCCGAAGCGATGAAGTGCTACGCGAGCGTGCCGTTCCAGGTGAAGATGGTGTTTCTGTTTACGGCGATCGCGTTTCACTTCACGATCTATCGAAGCGTCACGAAGTCCGAACGAGAGCCGAGGCGGTGGTTCGGTGTGATTGTGGCGGTTGTGTCGGTTGTCCTGTGGCTGGGTGTTGGACTTGGCGGGCGAGGGATCGGGTTCCTATAAGACCAAATGCCTACCGCTTCTTGATCGAATCTAGAAACGCCATGGATTGATCTTCGTGAGATCGAGGAACGGCTGGGGCAGAACCTTGCCGTCCTTGTCGACGATCTTCACTCTGCCAACGCGCTCCACGACGAAAATCCGTCCCGTGCCGTCATTGGCGCTTCCAACATTGATCGGATCGTTGAAACCTTGAGCGACCTTCACCAGCGCAATCTTCGGATTACCCGGAAGCCTGCCGCCGGGATGCGCGACCTCGTTCTTTGCTTGTGGTGCCCGCTGAGCCGACATTGTCGCGGTGGTGAATAGCGCGATCGCAACGCATACGAAAAAGAGCAAAATTCGATTCTTAATTCGAACGTTTTTATACATGAGCACCTCGACAAAAAATTATTACATAACCATCCCAATGTCCGGAGGCACCTCACGGCCTGCGGCCTTGCGTTCCGCTGCATAGTGAGTCGCCATCCTCGATAATTCCTGATTCAACCGCGATTCCAGCCCGACAATGCGCCGCAACGCGATCTGATTGAACATGCACTTGAGCACCATCTGGTTGAAATTCAATTCGGGGAAATAACGCGCGGGATAAGGGTTCTCGCACGCAATCGCTTCGAAGAGTGGAATGATGTTCGTTCGAGAGGCATCAATAGCCGTAGAAAGAAATCGTTCGCACCGAGGCAGGATGCTCAGCGCACGTAGCCAGCTCTGCTGCTCACGGCTGTCGCCGAATTCGTAACACTGAAGGACGACGCGCCCGTAGTCATCGGCCGACATTGAGGCGGCCGCGTTGAGCAGGAGCACAGCTCTGCCCGCTTCATCGATTCCCCAGTGGTCGAGTTCGAGATCGGGGCTTAGTTTTCGCAGCCTCGCTTGCTCTTCAGGCTTGAGCTGCAGTGCAACTTTGCCCAAACGTCGAGAGGCGGCGCCGTGTAACGCGGCAGAATGAGCGCCTCGGAAGTTTCAGTGAGCCACGTGAGTTGCTCGGTCGATAAGCGAGCCTTGAGAAAATCGAGGATGACGTCTTGCATATTCCACGCTGCATTCCCCTCCTTGCAAAGGAGGGGTGGCTGCGGCATCAATAGAAAGTCGCGAAGCCACCGCAGCGCCGCAGACGGGGTGGTCAGTTCGGCCGAACTGTTTCGCCGGTCTGACCACCCCGGCGCTTCGCGCCACCCCTCCTCTGCGAGGAGGGGAATGAGCCGCGATTCTGCAAATCATGCTTTCTAGATTGTAGTCGCGGGAATTCCAGGGACGCACCCCGAATTCTGAACTACACGAATTCGGGGTGCGTCCCTGGAATTCCCGTTTTACGGGGAGTTTGCTACGCGGCAGCTTTCTTTGCGGTACCGTGAGGATCGATGATGAACTTCTTCGCTGCACCTTTGTCGAAGTCCTGGTAGCCTTTCGGCGCGTCCTCGAGCGTGATGAGCGCTGCATTGACGGCCTTCGCGATCTTGATCTTGTCGTGCAGGATGGCCATCATCAGTTGGCGGTTGTAACGTTTTACCGGACACTGGCCGGTCGTGAACGCATGAGACTTCGCCCAGCCGAGTCCGATACGAATGCCCAGATTGCCGATCTTTGCATTCGCGTCCACTCCGCCCGGATCACCCGTGACATACAGGCCCGGAATGCCGATAGCGCCGCCGGCGCGCGTGATTTCCATAACGGAGTTCAGTACGGTTGCGGGTCGCTCGACGACGGTATCCTTTCCGTGGCCGCGGGCTTCAAATCCAACACAGTCGATGGCAGCATCGACTTCCGGTGAGCCGACGACCTGCGCGATTTGATCGGCCAACGACGCGTCTTTCTTGAGATCGATGGGCACGCAGCCGAAGCTCTTCGCCTGTTCCAGCCGTTCCGGAATCATGTCGCCTACCATGACGACGGCTGCGCCGAGCAGGTGGCAGGAAGCCGCGCATGCAAGACCGACAGGGCCGGCACCGGCGACATAAGCGATGCTACCGGTTGTGACGCCGGCAGTGTAAGCGCCGTGATAACCGGTCGGGAAGATGTCCGACAGTAAAGTTAAATCCGCGATCTTCGCCATGGCCTTATCTTTGTTCGGGAACTTCAGCAGATTGAAGTCGGCATAGGGCACCATGACGTACTCTGCCTGACCACCGACCCAGCCACCCATATCCACATAACCGTAAGCGGCTCCCGCGCGCGCGGGGTTCACGCGAAGGCAGATGCCGGTCTTGCCTTCATTGCAATTGCGGCAGCGCCCGCAGGCGATATTGAACGGCACACTCACCAGATCGCCGATGTCGACGGTCTCGACATCCACGCCCTTCTCGATGACTTCACCCGTGATCTCATGGCCGAGAATCAACCCGACCGGCGCCGTTGTTCGGCCGCGCACCATGTGCTGATCGGAGCCGCAAATATTGGTGGTTACAATCTTGAGGATCACTCCGTGAGGAGCGTCCTTTCCGCCAAACGGATTCGTTTCGCTGGCGGGCATCTTGAGCTTCGGGTATTCGATGGATTTCACCTCGACCTTACCCGGTCCCATGTAGGCGACACCTCTGTTGGTTGCCATTGTTGATCTCCTTTCTTACATCTCTTACATCGTCAAAGCCTAGAACGCCGCTGCACCAGCGGCAGCGACAGCGTGGTCCTGCTCGCCGGATCCGCCGCTGACGCCGATGGCTCCGACCACCTTCCCGTCTTTCTTCAAAGGAATACCGCCGGCAAAAATCATAATCTTGCCGTTATTGGACGCATGAATTCCGAAGAACTGCCCGCCGGACTGCGAATGGGTCGCCAGGTCTTTGGTTGCGATATCAAAAGCGCGGGATGTGTATGCCTTCTTCTGGGAAATGTCGATGCTGCCGATCCACGCCCCGTCCATGCGAACGTGGGCAACGATGTTGCCGCCTTCGTCTGCCACAGCGATGTTCATGGGTTGTCCAATTTCTTTTGCCTTCTTCTCGGCTGCCGAGATTACGCGACGCGCGTCTTCCAAATTGACACCTGCCATTTTGGGCTCCTTTCGAATTATGGATGGTTGATTTAGGGGACTTTCGTTACTCTAGCGGTCAAAAAGTATACACCCGTACGGACCGGCTGGACGATGTATCTTGAAGTTGGTATCATTCGCTTCTTTTAATCCGTATTCGAGGTGGCATAGATGCAATCAAAAATATTACGCATGATTTCTCTGCTGGGTTGCGTGTTGCTGGTCGCGCCCGCCTTTGCCCAGATGGGTCATCCGCTGAAAGGTTCGTGGAGCGGTGACTGGTGGCTGAAAAAAGGTGAAGAGAATCGCGTGCTGCTCGACTTCGACTGGGACGGCAAAACGCTCAAGGGCATGCTGAATCCCGGCACAGACAACGTCACGCTGCAGAAGCTCACGCTGGAACCGCCATCAGGTGGCGTCGCGAAAGCGATGGATCCGTGGACCCTGCACTTCGAGGCCGACGTGAAGGACACATCCGGCCGTATGGTCCATCACGTCGTCGATGGGAAATTGCAGAACATTGGCGCGTATCGGAAGTTCATCACAGGAACGTGGACGGCGGGAACTCAGCGGGGTGAATTCAAGGTTGTAAGAAATTAGCCACAAAAAGGCACAAAAAAGAAAAAATCTTGTGCTTTTTGTGCCTCTTTGTGGCTAATTTTCTTTACTGTCTGGGGCCAAGGATCGGCTGACCAAAGTCATCTGTCAGGCGGTTGAAGTAGTTGTTGTTCTCCTGGCAGATGTATTCCTGAAGTTCGCCAGTTGCATTCCACGGAATATCCCACGCGACAGTCCACTGCCTGGTGTACGCACCCGGATCATCGATGGTCGCTTCGTAGTGCAGCGTGCCTTTGTTGGGCCGTGAGTACTTTTCGACGATGTGCATCTGGTCCGTATGCGGATGGCCGAAGTAATCCAGCCAGGTTCCCTCGTTGAAACCGACGACATCGACGACCAGCGTGTCGCCGTCCCAATGACCAACGGAATCACCGAGCCACGTCTGTCCCTTGATCGCTTCATTCTTCATGTGCGGACGTCCATCCATATGGATCTCACGCCAGACGTGCGTTCCGCCTTCGAAGATCATGACGATCCTCTTCAACTCGGGCTGCTGGATCACTTCCATCGGATACGGAGTCGCGAACAAACGCGGTCCACCCGGAGGGAGACAATAGCCTTCGGGATCGTACTTGGAATTGTTCTGTGAGTTGTAGTTGTAGAACGCTGCGGCCCATTGCTGAAACGGAACCCATGGTTCGGTCGCCGCGCCACCACGCTGGCCGCCTCCGCCGGCGCCTTCACCGCCGCCGATCTGTCCGCCGGCAGCACCGCGGCCACCGCGCCCCTCTCGACCTCCACTCTGGGCAGCCGCAGGAGCAGCAGGCGCGCCAACGACAATGTTCCGTGCGCCCATGTTCTGGATGTAGGGAAGCTGCCAGATGCCCAGTTCGCCAGGAACTCTTCCCAGGTTCACGGTGCCATCCGGCATACGAGGAGCCGGTTGACTCAACAATGGATTCGGCGCGCCGCGTCCGCGGCCACCGCGTCCTCCGCCTTCCGCCGCGGGTGCGTTAGCTCCTCCCTGCTGCGCAACAAGTGTGATCACTGTCGCGGAGATCAGGAAAAGAGACGCAAACGCCAGCAGAAGAAACCGAACGCTTAAACGGTTTCGCACGTGCAAGCCTCCTTGATGCTGCGAGAGATTACGGATTTTGGGCTTCGCTCGAGGCGGCACCAAGCTTCTTGCCGTCGACCGTCACGTTGCGCGCGTTGGCGACGCTCGATCCATCCTTCGCGGCGGATCCTTCCACTCTGATGACCATGCCGATCTTCAGCGTGTTGCGCGTCCAGCCCTGGCGGGTCAGACCATTCGGGCTGCCCATCTCGCAACCCCAGTTCGTCACTTTGCCTGACTGCGGATCCTTCACGTCCACGTAGAAATAAACGTGAGGGTTCATCCATTCGACTTTCGTCACGACTCCCTGGAAATCAACAGCCTTCGCGCTGTCGAACTCGGCCGCGAACGAATGATGTGCAAGTACTGGCATAGCAGAAGCGGCTAAAACGACCGCCGCACAAATAATCGTCAGCACCTTACCCTTCATATACAAGTATCCTCCCTACAATATTTTTGCTTGATCATGATGCCTTGGCAACCCTGTTACGTCAAGCGTGTAGAAGTCGGCTTCAGCATGGCTTCGTAATCCGCGCCCATGACCTGGCTGATAGGTGTACCGGCGCGAATTCCTTCGGCCATCCGTTTCTCCTTTTCGACAATCATTTCAGCAGCTTCGAGCACCCGGGAAATGTCCGCCTGCCTGATGAAGACGACGGCGCTCGCATCGGCGAGAACATAGTCCCCCGCGGAAACCAGCACTGTCCCAACGGTGATTCTTTCATTCGTTGCAACCTCGATGAGGCGTCCGCGAGCGGTCGTGCAGGTATGGTCGCGAGCATAGACGGGAAAATCATGCTGGCGGCTTTCATCAATGTCGCGCGCCGGACCTTCGCAAATGACTCCTGCAATGCCCCGAACCTTCGCTCCGAGCGAAAGATTGCCGCCCCACGCGGCGGCGTCGACACCGGTTCGCTGTTCAACGACGATGACATCACCCGGTTGAGCCGTCTCGATTGCGGTCGTGCTCAGATGCCGCGCCGCGGTCGGCCGGCCGTCGTCGATGCCGAGTTTCACGGTAGCCACCCGTCCGGCGATCCTGCGTTGAGTCGAGTACTGGTGAATCCCCGTCACCACACCCCGCAACCCGAGCTTATCCATGGCATCGGATACCGCGCACGAATCCAGCCGATTCAATCGAGAAACTTCATCGCTCATGATTATTCCCAGTAAACGAAGGCCATAGCGTTGCCCGTGCCTGCTTCGGAGCGATAGCAGGGAACGTAGTCGATTTTGTGGAAGCGCTTCCGTTCGGCGATCATGGCAGCAATCACCGGCAGCCAGTTTTTGATTTCTGCGGTCCCGGCGCGGAAATAGTTTTCAGGCAAGCGGGCAAGCGCGTCCTCGTCGCCGCGCTCCATCGCGCTGAGCACGGTTTGATCGAATTCTTCATCGATGACGAAGTGGGTCAATCCACCCGATGCGACCAGCGCGACTCGCCTGTGTCCCGTCCAGCTCCTGATCGCTCGACGCACAGCATGCCCAAGCGCGATACAACGGCGCACCGACGGCCGATTCGGCTCGTAATGAACATTGAAAATGATCGGCACGCTGGGCGGTGGCGTGTCGCCGAGAACACGGTGGTAAACAAATCCGTAGGCATGCGGGATGCCCAGACGCGCGCAATCATCCGGCAGCTTCGTCGACTGCGTGATATCAAAATCGTCCGTCATCAAGCTGCTGATGATGTGATCGGCAAAGTCCTGCGCGCCGGCATAGGTGGCGCCTTCGGGCGGACAGTTGCCGGATTCGCCGGCCTTCAATCCCGGACTCACTTCGGGTTTCTTGTCGGGAATATTCTCGATCTCCTGTCCGCGGAAGACTGTAATGGCCGGGGTTAAATCGTTGCTGAAGATTTCGCGCTGATCGTTGCCGACGATGACGAATGCCTCCGGCGCAACATCCTTGAATTTGCGTCCGACGGCGTCGAGCGCGCGCTGGCATCGCGCATGGCGCTCACGTCGCGTCTCTATCGTCATTTCATTTGCGAAACCCGGCGCGCGCTCTTTGAGCAGAGATTCGTAATCGTAGGACCTGCCGCGGAAGTAGTGGTGCTTGTTGACACGATCCGCCTGCGCTCGCAAATCCCATTTCTCAGGCGGCGTGGAAAGCAGAGGCCCGTGCGACGTTCCAATACCAAGGACAATTTCTGCCATAGAAGTTTACCGTTCTGGCCGCCAGCGCGAGAACCGGCGTTCCAGGCGCTCTGCAATCGAAGTAAGAAGAATTCCCGCGAACGCGATGATGACGACCCCCACGAAGAGCGTATCCGTCTGGAAGGTCTGCCCTCCATACGCGACCATGAATCCGATGCCTTCACTGCCGCCAAACATTTCGCCGACAACAACGCCGATCAGGCCCAGCGCTACACCCTGGCGAACGCCTGTCAAAATAAACGGCACCGATCCCGGAATAGCCAGCGTTTTGAAAATCTGCCAGTCCGAAGCGCAGAACGCTCGGGCGGCGCGGAGTAAATCCGAATCCATGTTCCGGATGCCCGCGACGGTATTCACGAGAATCGGGAAGAAGGCAGAGAGAAAAACGATGAATACCTTCGACCACATCCCGATTCCAAACCAGATGATGATCAGCGGAACCATGGCAATACGCGGCGTCGCGTAAAGCGCATTCAGAAAAGGATCCGCAATGAGCCGCGCTCTGCGGTACCACCCGATCAGGACGCCAACGACAACGCCCGTGACGAGCGCGATCCCGAATCCGATCGCAAAGTTCTTCCCGCTGAACGCCAGGTCCGCCAGCAGCGTACCCTGGGTCAGCGTGTACCAGAATTGTTTGGCAATCGCCGAGGGCCCGCTGAAGAAGAGCGGCGAGATCCAGGTTGTGTACGACCAGATCGCCTGCCAGATTCCAAGAACAACGAGTACGGCCGCGCCGCCGAGAATCGAGCCTTCGTGTTTTTGATAGAAACTCTGACGTGGCCGCTTCGCGCCTTTTGTCTCGATATGCGGTTGCGTCAGGGTCTCCGTCTTCATAGCGCGGCCACCATTCCAAGCCGCTCCGATTCCTCTTCGATCAGTTTCCAGACGGCATCTTCGAGTTCAAGAAATCGCGGGTCGCGTTTCAAACTCAAGTTGCGCGGTCTGTCGAAAGGCACAGAAAAAATGTCCTTGATGCGCCCTGGACGCGCGCTCATCACCACGACGCGATCCGCGAGATAGATCGCTTCATTGATTTGATGCGTGATGAATACGACTGTTTTCTTCGCCTTCGCCCAGATCTTCAAAAGCTCCGATTGCATGAACTCGCGCGTTTGGGCGTCGAGCGCGGCGAATGGCTCATCCATGAGAAGAACCGCAGGATCCGCAGCCAATGCCCTGGCCAGGTTCACGCGCTGCTGCATTCCGCCGGAAAGCTCCGAAGGATAGTGACGCTCGAATCCGGTGAGGCCTACGAGCCTGACGAAATAGTCGGCGCGCTCTTTCATCGTGGATTCG
>Ga0207646_10001460_pt1 | contig 29257 bp, 23 predicted proteins | sample KBSK5502metaG_FD_184343 | JGI IMG/M metagenome (GOLD analysis project Ga0207646, IMG submission 184343) | Corn, switchgrass and miscanthus rhizosphere microbial communities from Kellogg Biological Station, Michigan, USA - KBS K5-50-2 metaG... | ecosystem: Host-associated > Plants > Roots >... | reverse complement strand
AGAGCGCGCTGGACGACGCTGCTGACCTCGGCCTCGAGGGCGCCGGCCGTGCGGCGGTACGCTTCGGCGGCGTAAAACGTGCTGAAGGCGGTCGCCGCGAGGCTATGCTCGTTCGGATAGGCCTCGTCGAAGCTGCCGTCGGCGTGCTGGATGCTAGCCCAGAACATGAGCCCTGCTTCGAGCCGCGCAATCAGACGCGCATGTCCGCGCCAGGTACAACCTCCGGCACCGCTCCACATTGCGGCGAGCGCGAACACGCCTTCCTGGTAGCGCGCCCCCGGGAAATCGACGAACTTCCAGGCCCAGTACAGCCGATCGAAGCAGCCACGCGTCGGCGATGCGTCCTCAATATCTTGCAGTGAGAGGGCGCGCGCCCATTCGCGCTCCACGCACCTGAGGTAGACCTCGGCAGCTTCGGTATCCCGCGTCTCGCCGGCCATCTGCCCGGGATCTACGAGTAGCGTGATCCCCGCCCCCGATACGCGTTGACCGCGCGGTCGAACGGTGTCACCACGAAGTAGGAGACCCCGGCCCAGAGGTAGCGCAGCGCTCGCGAGAGCGGCACGTGACGCAGGCTCTCCAACCACAGGACGACCTGACGCGGGCGAAGGTAGAAGCGGCGGAAGGCGCCGCGAGCCGCCCCCTCGAGCTCAGCCCGGGTCCGACCCGTCGGGACCCACACCCGATCGAAGTTGGTGAGCAGGTGATTCTTGAACGTATCGGCCGCGATGAAGTACCCGTTCTCGACAGCGTCGTTCCACATCTCGGTGCCGGGATAGGGCTCGGTGATCGGGAACACCGCGAAGTCGAGGTCGCTGCGGACCGCGAAGCGGATGGTCGCCTCAGTCTCCTCGGCAGTCTCCGTGGGCAGTCCAAGCATGAACGACGACAGTGTGCGGATGCCGGCCTCGCGCGTCAGCCGGATGCCCTCGTAGTTCCGCTCCACCGTCAGGTTCTTCTTGATCAGCTTGAGAAGCCGAGGCGAGCCCGACTCGCAGCCAAAGACGATGAGGTAGCACCCCGCCCGCTTCATCGCGGCGAGAAGTTCACGGTCGACGAGATCCGTCCGCGTGAAGCACATCCACTGGTAGGGATAGGTCCGCTCGCTCAGGAGCGTCTCGCACAGGGCCAGCACGCGCTTGCGGTTGGTCGTGAAGATGTCGTCGTAGAACTGGAAGCTGTCCACGCCCCACGTGCGGTGCATGTAGTTCATGTCGTCGACGACGCGCTCGGGGGAGTGGAAGCGAAACGTCCGCCCGAATGTCATCTTCGCCTCGCAGAATGTGCACTCGTACGGGCAGCCGCGCGAGGTCACCATGTTCGCCACCCGCTGGCCCCAGATGTGGACGGCCGGATAGTAGCGGTCCATGGGATAGAGATCGAGTGCGGGCACTGGCACGCTGTCGAGGTTCTCGATGAGGGGCTGCCGCGGCGTTCGCACGACCTCGCTGCCCGTGTTGAACCACAGTCCGGGGACGCCGGCGACCGCGTCCCGGTCGTCGAGGGTGGCGAGGAGCCGGCACATGCTGATCTCCGCCTCGCTCTGCACGACGATGTCCACGTGAGGATCGGCCAGGGTCTGCTCGGGAAAGATCGTCGCCTGCGGGCCGCCGAACACTACTCGGATGCGAGGGTCGATGGCCTTCACCAGAGCCGCGATGCGCAGGCAGCGGTCGACGTTGTTGATGAACAATGCCATCGCCACCACGTCGGGATGGAAAGCGCGCACGTCGGCGGCCACGTCGTCGTAGCCGAGCCGCAGCACCTCATAGTCGCGCAGGAGGACCGGGTGCCCCACCGCGCGCACGGCGGCGGCGATGTAGGCCATGCCGAGCCACGGCAGCTCCGTGGCGGCCGCCGCGAGCCGGCCGTAGTTCATCTTCACGTTGCCAGGCGGCACCACGAACATAACCCGGCGACGAGGCCCACCGCGGAACTCTCCGGGATCAAAGTTGACGCCCTTGCGCAGCAGCTCGGCCGCGGTCGGCGCCTGCACGGTCACCAGCAGATCCATCATTCGCTAGCCTCCCGTCACGAACCGAGTGAGGCGCACCATCGCCCACACGAGAGCGACCGCCCCCGCCGCGACGACAAGACACGTGACGAGCATGAGGCCGCCCACCCGGTACAGCTGCTTCAGCTCGTAGTCGAACATCCCAGGCTGCCGTTCGTCATTGCCGGAGCCATCCCGCCGCACTGAGCGTCTGGTAGAGCGCCATCGCGACCAGGCGATTGCCGAGGGGAACGACGTGGTGCCAATCGAAGAACACGGTGTCCGTCCGTGCACGAACCGCCTCCGCGAGGTCGACGACGCGACAAACGGCCGGGTCGCGGGCCCGTTTTGTCCGCTCGCGGGCCTCGTCCCAGAGTCGGGATGCGAGTGTCCACGGTGCGCGGAATCCCTCAACGCCGGCGCCATTGTGCGCCATTATGCGCCGCTCCGGCTCGCTGAGCGCTGCCTTGGCAAAGATCGTCGGCTGCCAGGCGAGCACCGCTCGGAAGCCCATGGCCGCGGCCATGCCGCAGACGACTTGGACGTTGGTGAAATACACGTCGACGGCCTTGCGCACGTCGTCATCGGTCGGCGCCAACGTCGCGACCGGTCGCGCGGCGACGCGTGACACGCGTCCCGCGAGCCACACGAGGTTGGTGGCGGGCAGCGTCGACCCGAGCCCCGCCAATGCGCCGTCGATGGCAGCGAGGACAGGGTGACGGAGTCGCCGCTGCTGGTAGCTCTCATAGATGGCCGCGATGTCTCGCGTGCCATGATGATCCCCGGGTGTCCCCTGCAGCGCCGCGAGAACGTCGTTGGCTCCGTCATAGAAAACCACGATTCCGGGACGCTGGTCTCTCTCCAGCAGCCGGAGGAGCTGGACGACCTCCTGCGTGCTCATGTAGCCACCAACCCCGAGATTGATGCAGCGGTAAGGGCCCCCCGCGCTGTCCGCGTCGTTGAGGAGACGGCACAAATGCGACGGAATGGTGTCGCGGTCGGCAGAGCCCTGACCGAGCATCGTAGATCCGCCGAACAGGAAGAGCTGCACCTTGGCCGCCTCCGCCGGCGCGGACGTCGGCGTGCTGCGATATCCCTGCGCGTCGATCGTGATGTGCTGCCCGGCGAATGGCCGATAGCTCCAGACCGTGAACGGCTGGTAGCGGACGCGCGCGTACGCGAGTGTCTCCTCGCGGCCGATCTCCGCGGGGACGAGGGAGTCGCTGAATCGGTTGTCCTCGCTGCGGTGGATCTGCCGTGCGAGGCCGACCGCCGCGTCAAGAGCCGCCAGCAGCGCGACCGTCACGAGGCCCATGACGGTTACGCCGACGACCGCACGCAACCACCCCGGCCGGCGACCCTTCATGCCGCGCCCAGCTCCCGGTCGACGTACATCATGTGCCAGAGCTCGAGGACGATCAGCGCGAACACCTGCTTGGCTGCCAGGAACTCACCCCGGCGGGCGCGAGCGCGCACGGCGCGCACCACGGTCGGATGCAGGTACCCGCGCCGGCGGACGCGCGCCTCGTCAAGGGTCATGCGCTCGAGCTCGGCGAACTCGGCCGTGTCGAGATACCGCTCGAGGGGCGCGTAGAACGCACGCTTCGGGCGACGGGCGATGCTCAGCGGAAGCACGCGCCGCGCATACCGGCGTGCCGCGAGCTTGTCGCCCCACATGCCGAGCTTCAGCGCGGCGGGGCTGCGGGCGAGGAACTCGACGAGCCCCTGGTCGAGGTAGGGCACGCGCGCCTCGAGGCCGTGAGCCATGCTGACGCGGTCGAGCCGCAAGAGGACGTTGTCCGGCAGCCAGTCGTCGAACTGCAGCGCCAGCATCTGCCCCACGAACCGATCGCGCCCCGTCTCGCCCGCCATCGGCCGCCCGATCGGCGCGCCCAGCGCCGTCGCCGCGGCGAGCTCCTCCGGCGTGAAGAGCGCGCGAAGGTGCTCGTACCACGCCCGCACGTCGTCATGCGCCAGCAGCCGCGCGTAGGCCGCCGCTCGCACGCGGCCCATGGCGCCGAGGTAGGCGGGGTAACGGAAGAGGCAATCGAGCGCACGGACGGGCATCCGCGCGACCGCGGCGCCCACCGCGGTGCACACCGCCGGCCCGACGAGGCGACGGGCGAAACGGCCCCACAGCATCGCGCGATGAAAGAAGTAGCCGCCGAGCAGCTCGTCGGCGCCGTCCCCCGTCAGCACGACCTTCACGTGTCCCGCCGCTTCACGCGCCAGGAGGAACGCCGGAAGCACGATGGGATCGCCCAAGGGGAGATCTGCATGCCACACGATCCGCGGAAGCAGCTTCAGGTCACTGGCGCGACAGACGAGTTCGTGATGCTCGGTGCCCAGCGCCTCGGCGCTGGCGCGTGCCGCGTTCAGCTCGTCGTCTCCTCCCTCGAAGCCGATGCTGAAGGTCGGCACGGGACCGCTCCGCGCCCTCACCATTCGCGCCACCATGAGATTCGAGTCGAGACCGCCGCTGAGGAAGGCGCCGCACGGGACGTCGCCGCGCATCCACGTCTGGACCGCGCGGTCGAACCGCTCATCGAACTCCGCCTGGAGGTCCGCGGGCCGGGCGTGGTCCAGGGACACCTCGGGTGGCGACCAGTATGCCCGCACGGCGAGGGTGCCGCCGTCGAAGCGGGCCACGTGACCCGGGGGCAAGGCGTGGACGTGCTCGATGAGCGTCGCCGGCCCGGGCACATAGCGATGCACGAGGTAGCGCGCGACCGAGGTCTCGTCCACGCGCCGTTCCACCACGGGCGCCTCGAGGAGCGCCTTGACCTCCGAGGCGAACAGCAGACGGCCGCCCGACGACCAGTAGTAGAGCGGCTTGATGCCGATGGGATCGCGGGCAAGGAACACTCGACAGCGCCGAGCGTCGTAGACCGCGAACGCGAACATGCCGGAAAAGTGTCGCACGCAGTCTTCGCCCCACTCTTCGTAGGCGTGGGCAATCACCTCGGTGTCGCAGCGGCTGCGGAAGCGGTGGCCCAGGCGGCCGAGCTCCACGATCAGCGCGGCGTGGTTGTAGATCTCTCCGTTGAAGACGACGCGGATCGCGCCGTCCTCGTTCGCGACCGGCTGAGTACCTCCGGCGATATCGACGATGGCGAGCCGGCACGCTCCGACGGCCACCCCGTCCGCGGCGTAGACGCCGGTGCCGTCGGGGCCACGGTGGACGAGGACGCTCAGCATGCGCTCCACCAGCGCCGCGTCGTCCCAGCCCACACTTCCCGCGATCCCGCACATGGGCTCAGTGCCCGAGGAAGCCGCCGAGGTTGATGTCGAGATACTCCGGCGCACTGAGGATGCGGAAGATCGAGTGCACCACGAGGATCAGTACCGCGGTGAGACAAGCGCGGTACCACCACACCACGCGCGGGTCGGCGCGATGACGTGCCGCCGCGAGCACGCAGGCGGCCACGACGAGCGCGGCGCCCTGGGACGGCAGCGTCGAGTACCGCGGGCCCCCCTGAGCGAAGAACGGCAGGGTATTGACGATGATCCAGACCACGCTGAAGCACACGAGCGGCACGAGGCGGCGCCGCTCGTCGCGGCCGAGCCGCATGGCCACGGCCGCGGTCGTCACCAGAGCGAGGGCGGCGACACTCAGCTCGACGACGAAGCGCAGACCGAGCCGGATCAGCTTGGGAACGTCCGAGAACCCCTGCCCGAGAGAGCCGGCGAACAACCTGCTCTCGCGCCAGCGACCCTCCAAGGAGAGCGGATTGGGGAACGTCCACACCCAGAAATCGTTGAAGACCCCGTTCGTCCAGTTGACTACCGCCACGATCACGAGCTCCCCGGGGCCGAGCCCCTGCAGCTGAGACGAATACCCGCCCACCACTTCTCCCAGGACCCAGGCGCGGTATCCCAGGAGCACGACGTCGAGGACCCAGTACGGGGCCGTCGTCAGGAGGACGGTACGCCACGAAGCGCTCCGGAAGATCCGCATATAGGCGGCGGCCAGCAAAGGAAATACGACAGCTGACTCTTCCGCGAAGAAACCCAGCGTCAGAGACGCAATGGCGAGGGCCGTCCACCGTCGCCGACCGTCCTCGATGCCACGCATGAACGCGAGCAGCGCGGCCAGCACGGCGATCGAGATCAGCACCCCGCCCTGGTTGTTCACGAAGAACACGTCGCCGCGATTTACGTAATGCGTCGCGAAGAGCGCCGTCGCCAACGCGGCCGTCTCCGCGCCGGCCAGGCGCCGGCTGACCGCGAAGACGAGCACCGCGTTGATCCAGACGAATCCGAGACTCGTGACGTGATGCGCGAAGGCCGACGTCCCCAGGACGGTTTCGGTCAGTCGGATGGACAGGACGTAGAACGGCCGCACGATCGTTCCACCCTCCTGGAGCGGACGGTAGAAGTACTTCCAGACATCCGGCTCCCGAGCCTTGTCGAACAGCGACGCCCCGTCCTGGAACTGCGCGAGATCCGCGGGATTGATGCGGCTCGACAGGAAACCTCCGTAGATGACGATCAGCACAAAGGCGATGCCGATCGCGGCCCCCCCGAGCTGCTGTCCCGTCGACAGCACCGCCAGCCTCGTCACCGAGCCTCCGGCAAAGCGCTCGTGCCGAGGGAGACCGTTCCGAGGCGGGGCGACACTCACGCGATGAACTCCAGCGGTGCGGCGGTGTGCCATATCGGGCCACTGGGAACTGAGCGACTCACGGGGAACCGAGATCCAGGCAACAAGAGACCGCGTGGCTTTGAGGGACTTCGTCGGTGAACACGGTCGCGATGGCGGAGACGACGCCGCCGAGTCACTCAGGGCAAGCCGGCGTAAACGCGGCAGAAGTAGAGCAGCTTCGCGTACTCACTCAGCACGCGGGCAGCATCGCGCCAGCTCGCCCACCAGCGGGCGGCGTCGAAGGTGTCGAGACGCGCCCCTTGGACGAGGATGTGCGGCCGCCCGCGCGCCTCGTGCGCGAAGATGAGGCCGGCCCGACGGGTGTGCCAGCGAGACGTCACCACGATCACCCGCGAGACGCCTCCGTCGCGCGCCCACTGGACGACGAGCCGCGCCTCGGTCTGCGTGTTCGGCGTGCGACCAACCAGCGAGACGAGGACCTCCGCCGGTATGCCGAAATTCGCGGCCACCTGCCGATTCGCCCAATAGGCCGGCGCCGGACCCGAGTCCGGGTCGTCCCGCGCGGTCAGCAAGACGAGGCGCGGTGCGTAACCACCCTGGAACAGGGTGATGGCCTCGAGCACACGATCGGGGAAGGAGCCGTTCAGGACCGCCGCCGCGTCCGCCTTCGTCAGCGCATCGTCCACCACCAGCCAGTGACCGCCGAACGCCCCGAACGCGAGGATGACAAGCACCGCTGCCACGGCGGCTGACACGGCATACCGGCGGCGGGACACTGTCGCTCATCGCCTCACGTAGTACGGTCCGAGGGCCAGGCCATCGAGGGCGGACTTCCGGAAGGTGTACACGGCGTCCGCGGGTGTGTTCACGATCGGATCGCCGTGGAGATTGAACGACGTGTTGAGCACGCCACCGACCCCTGTCGCCTTCTCGAAGGTCTTGAGCACCTGGTAATAGCCGGCGTTCCACTCCTCCTCCACGAGTTGCGGTCGCGCCGTGAAGTCGTACGGGTGGAGGGCACCACGCAGGTCCCGCCGCGCCTTGTCCGTGGTCGGGAACGCCATCACCATGTACGGCGCGCGGAAGCCGCCGAGCCCCACGAGGTACTCGTGGGCCCGCTCGAAGAGGATGCTGGGCGCGAATGGCATCCAGAAGTCGCGCCCCTTGATGGATTCGTTGATCTTGCGGAGGACGTCTGGCGACCGCGGATCCGCGAGGATGCTGCGGTTGCCCAGCGCGCGCGCCCCCCATTCCATGCGCCCCGCGAACCGCGCCACCACCCGGCCGGCGGCCAATTCGCGGCCGACCACCTCGTCGATGTCGTCGCGCCGGTCGATGGACACGCCGGGCGGCAGGTCGGCAAGTGCGGCGCGCATCTCGGGCTCGCCGTACTCCGGCCCCAGGTAGAGCGGGCCCAGCGGCTCGACCGCGGTGTGGCCGAGCCGCACGCCGCGCAGAAGCGCGGCACCCATCGCGAGCGACTCGTCGCCACCGCTCGGCAGGATGTAGAGCCGCTCGATCTCGGGGACGTTGGCGAAGATCTCGTAGTTCGCCTTCACGTTCAGGAACACGCCGCCGCTGAGCACGACGTTGCGGATGCCGGTCTCCCGCACGCAGCCCTGCACCCACCGCACCAGGACATCCTCGACGACACGTTGCGCCGCCCAGGCGATGTTATCGAACCGGTGGCCCGCGAAGAGCGTTCGGAAGCGATCGAGGTAACGCCAGCGCCAGGTGCCGTTGGCGTTCACGAACATCATCGGATCGGCGGGCGGCACCACGAAGAAGTCCTTCACCAAGTCGTAGGTCTCGCGCGCGTAGTCCGCCTTGGCGTACGGCGCGAGGCCCATCACCTTGTACTCGTGGGACATCGGCTTCATGCCGAGGTACTGGGTGATCAGGGTGTAGAACTCGCCGATCGAGTTGAAGGTCGAGATCGTGCGGAGCCGCGTCGCGTGGTGGCCACGGAAGACGCTCACGGTGGCGCACACGGCGTCGCCGGAGCCGTCGCACGTGAGCACGAGATTCTCGTCGATGCCGTGCCAGCTCGCATAGTGCCCGGTCACCGCGTGCAGATGATGATGCTCGTAGAACACCGGCGCGGCACGCACGCCGAGGGCCTGCAGCCCCGCCGTGATCTCGTCGCCGCGGCGCAGGCGTGCGCCCAGCGCGACCGCAGGCCCCACCCAGCCATGAGACTGGAAGAAGCCTCGCGGCAGCACGCGCGTGGCCGCGCCGAACCCACGCTTGAGCAACCCGGGCGCGTAGTACGCGGAGTGGTCGGAGGGCTGCATCAGGCCGACCACGCCGACCCCGTCGACCTCGCCGGGATCGATGCCGGCGATGCGGAAGCACTCACGCGCGGCGAGGGCCGGAAAGCCGCTCCACTCCTTCTTGCGGTTCAGGCGCTCCTCCGAGATGCAGGCGACGATGCGGCCGTCGCGGACGAGGGCCGCAGTGGCCGTGTGCCCGTCGTGAATCCCGAGGGTGATCATCCATTCCTCCTCATCATCCGCTTCTGCGCGAGGACCGCGAGCACGAACCGCGGCAGCGCTGTCATCTCGCGCGCCCGGTGCGGTTGCTTCAGCAGCCGGTAGAGCCACAGCAGGCCACGGTCGCTCACCCACTGCGGCGCGCCGGGACCGGCGCCGGCCACGACGTCAAGCGAGCCGCCGACGCCCATGTACACTCGCACGGCTGTTCGCTGGCGCAGCCGCTCGATCCAGCGCTCCTGCAGCAGAAAGCCCATGGCGACGAACATGACGTCGGGCGCGGCCGCCCGGACCTGTTCCACCAGGGTGTCTTCGTGGGCGGCATCGAAGAACCCGTGATGGGTGCCGACGATCTGCAGTCCCGGGTATCGCTCCTCGAGGCGGACGCCCGCGGTTTCGACGACCTTCGTCGTCGATCCAAGCAGGTAGACCCGCCGACGGCTCCGCGCGGCGAGCGCGAGAATGTCATAGAAGAGCAGGAAGCCAGGGATCCGAGGCACGTCGACACCATGGAGATAGCGGCCCGCCCAACAGACGCCGACGGCGTCGGCGTAGACGACGCTCGCCCGGCTGATCGCCGCGTGGAGATCGGGGTGGCGCAGCGCACTCATGATCTTGAGCGGGTTGAGCGCGATGACATGGTTGTGGCCGCCCGCGGCGTCGAGCAGCTCCTCGATGCGCGCCAAGAGCTCGTCCCTCGTGGGGACATCGAGAGGCAGCGAGAGGACCTCGATTCGCTTCACGGCTGTACTCGCGTGGGGGCGGCAGCCTCGGCACTGGCGCGCGCCTCCAGCAGCACGGTCGTGAGCCCGTGCATTGCCCACGCCTGGCCCCAGCGGATGTATGGGATGCGGTTCGTGAGGATTCGCCCTCGCCGGAAGTAGAAGTAGCCGCGTCGGTCTTGCATGTGTCGTAGCGTCCAATCGAGAACCCGCCCGAGGACGGCCAGCGCAGCGGGATGGAATTCGCGCAGGCGGCTCAGCGTCACGAACGCCTGCGCCGGGCTGTGAATGTCGACCGGATAATCGCGATCGTGATAGTAACGGGGCGCACCGTCGGCGCGGAAGAAGCGATCGACGTAGAAGGCGCACCCCCGGCGGCTACGGCGAGGCTCTGCGCCGGGATCGATCGTGAGTCCGTACCGCAGCAGCGCCTCGAGATTGAAGCCGGTGTGGTAGCTGTCGACCCACGTCTGATAGGTCGTCTCCGCGTACGGCCAACTGCCGTCCGGGCGCTGGTGTCGCGTGCTGTAGTCGTACGCCGCCGCCGCCGTCTCCACCAAGCGCCGCTCGTCCGTCGCCGCCCCGACGCGCGCCAGAAGGCTGGCGCCGAGGTAGTTCGCGTTGTGAATCGCGGTGTCGTCGATCGGTGTGTAGCTGAAGCAAAAGCTTCCGTCGGGTCCGCACGTCCGCCGCAGGTCCTCGAGAACGAAGTCGCACGCGCTGCGCGCGGTCTCGAGCCAGAGCGGCTTGCCCACCGCCTCCCAGGCGTCGAGGAACGCATGGCCCACGAACGCGGTATTCACCACGGTCGGAGTGCCCTTGGGCAGGAAGAACGCCCGGCTCTGCCAGTCCCAGTTGTAGCCCCAACCGGCGCCGCGATACCCGCGGCTTCTGTGTTCGAGCAGCCAGTCGGCCAACCACTCCACCTGGCCGAGCGCGGCCGCGTCCCCGAGGCGATAGAGTTTCACATACGCCGCGAGGAAGAGCCCCATGCCCTTGGGGTTGTAGTCGCGGCGGATGCCGAGGAGCGGCCGGACGTTCACCGGCGAGCGGCGCAGGAACTGCGTGGCCGCGATCTTGATCCAACGGTTGCCCGCGCGACGGATCAGCGGGCTGCTGAGCGCGTCGTAGACCTCGTAGCCCCGAAAGCCGCGGGCCTCCACCCACGCACGCAGGCGGCGGACGGACTCGGCCACGCGCACGGTGTCGATCGAGAGCGGCACCGGTATCCTACGCGGCCCCGGCGCGCTTGCGGGCGTAGGCGAAGAGATACCAGCCCATCGTCCGTGCGAGCACACGCTCGACGCCGAGGGGAACCCAGGCCAGCGACTTGCGGAGGGGAAAGTGCGCGACGGCAAACCGCACGTCCTCGAAGCGCCCGAGCATCTGCGCGACCTGCCGGCGGCTATACGCACGCGCGATAGGGCACTCCGGCCCGTCGGTGCAGTGGTTGACGAACTCGCGCGCGCGGAAATAGGACCAGCCGTGGCGCTCGACCATCGCGTAGTGGCGCTCCCGCGTGGACGCGACCGGGGCCGGCCGCGCGAAACCGAGCCGGCGCGCCGCGGTGTAGCCGAGAACGGCGGCCCGCATCGCCAGCATGATCCGCACGTAATAGTTGAAGCTGTGCCGGTGGTAGAGCATCACCACGAAGCGTCCGCCCGGGCGCAGCACCCGGTGCACCTCGTCAAAGGCCCGCTCGGTGCGCGGCGTGTGGTGCAGGACGCCGTGCGAGTACACGAGGTCGAAGCTCCCGTCGGCAAACGGCAGGTCCTCGCCGCTGCCCCGCACGAACCCGCCCTCGAGGCCAACTCCGCGGAAGTGACGGCGCGACGCGGTCAGCGCGGTCTCGGTGAGGTCCACCGCGACATAGCGGGCGCCCGCCTCGGCGAAGCACGAGCCGTCGGCGCCCATGCCGCAACCGATCTCGAGCACCCGTTGGCCGACCGCGCTGGCGAACGGCACAAGCTCCCGGATGTGCCACTCGGTCCGATAGCGATAGCTGCGGTACGCGTCGAAGAACCAGGCGCTGTCGAGCGCCTCGTCGACCAAGTGCACACCGACCGGGTGCTCTTCCCAGAACGTGCGGACGTCCGAGACGGGCGCGCCGCCGCTCACGCGTCCGTCTCCCTCGCCTCGTGGTCGACCGTCGTCGCCCGGCGCCCGGCGAGGGCGTCGCGAATGCGGAAGGTCGCGCGGGCCGACGTAGCCAGCTCGGCAAGGGTGAACGCCGGCGCGGCACGGCCCGCGGCCACCTCGAGGAAAGACGTCACCTCTTCCCCGTAGCCCTTCGCCGGCGTCCAGCGCCGCTCGTGCGTAGCCTGGCGCCCACCGGCGTAGAGCCGCAGCGATCGGAAATCGTCGAGCACGCCGGCGCGACCGCGGCCGAAGACCTCGAGCCGCTCCTTGGCCACGGCCCGGTCCCCGACGGTGACGTAGCTCAGCGTCCCCACGGAGCCGTCGGCAAACTCGAGAGTCGCCGTGACCGTCTCGGCGGCGGCGCGGCCGAGGGCGGCGGCGTGCACACGCACGGGCTGCTGGCCGCCGGTGAGGAAGATCATGGCGTCGACGAAATGGCAGCCCTCGCCTACCACCCGGCCGCCGCCGACCGCCTCGTCCTGCAGCCAGTGGCCGGTGAGCGGGCCGGCGTTCACCCGGTAGCTCATGAGCAAGGGCCCCGCGGGCGCCTCGTCGAGGAAGCGGCGCAGGCGGACGAGGTCGGGCGCGAACCGGCGGTTGAAGCCCACCGCGAGATACGACGTGCCGCCAGCGGCGGCCGCCACGACCTCGGCAAGCCCGGCGTCGTCGATGGCCAGCGGCTTCTCGACGAAGACGTGTTTCTTGGCGCGCAGCGCGGCGGCGGCGAGGGCGGCGTGCGAATCGTGCCGCGTGACGATGAAGACGGCGTCGACACCGGGATGCTCGATGACCTCGGCCGCATCCGTCGTGCAGAAGCCGAAGCCGTGCTTGCGCGCGATGCTGTCCGCACGCACGCCCGTGGCGGTCGCCACGCCCACCAGCTCGATCGGCACGAAGCGGCCAAGGCGCCGCACCTCCGGCAGCAGAAAGTGTTGCGCGAAGTTGCCGGCGCCCACGAATCCGATACCGAGTCGGCCGGTGGTGGTAGCGGCAGGGCGCACCGGCACGCGGATCGTGGGCGCGGTCGACGCGGGCGCGGTGTCGTAATCGAACACGACGGCGGCAGGACGCTCCCCCGCCGTGCCGAGAAGGATGTCGTAGGCCTCGCGCGCGGCGTCGAGCGGGAAGCGATGGGACACGAGCGGGGCGACCCGCACGCTCCCCCGACGGAGCAGCTCGAGGAACGCTCCCATGTTGCGCTCCTCGGTCCAGCGCACGTAGCCGAAGGGATAGTCGACACCCTTGTCCTCGTAGGTCGTGTCGTAGCGCCCCGGGCCGTACGACCTCGAGAAGCGCACGGACAGCTCCTTGCCGTAGAACGGTTCGCGCGGCAGGTCTGCCGGCACCGCCCCCACGATGACGACGCGGCCACGGTCACGCGCCACCTCCGCCGCCAACGCGATCGGGTCGTTCGACTTCGCCGCGGCCGTGATCACGACGGAGTCGAAGCCGCGCCCGCCGGTCCACGCCTCGACGTGGCCGAGGGGCGAGAACGCGGCGCGGCTGACGGCCCCATCGGCGCCGAGATCACGGGCGAGGTCGACGAGGTGCGGCTCGAGGTCGACGCCATAGGCGGCGCAGCCGTGCGCGAGCAGGATTTGAATGGTGAGAAGCCCGATGAGTCCGAGGCCGACGACGAGCACCCGCTCGCCGATCGCGGGCTCCGCCTGTCGCACTCCGTGAAGCGCGATGGCGCCGAGCGTGGTGAAGGCGGCGGCGGTCAGGTCGACGCCATCGGGAACCACGGCGGCCAGATTGCGCGGGACATACACGACTTCGGCGTGGCTCGCATAGCCCTGCCCCGCGCACGCGACACGCGCACCGACCGGCACGTCCGCGCATGCGGAGTCGACGACGATCCCGGCCGAGCTGTAGCCGAGGGCCGTCGGCGCGTCGAGCCTGTCTTTCACGATCGCCCACGTCTGCTTCAGCCCCTGGCGCAACGCCGTGTCCACGACACGGCGCGCCAGGTCCGGACGTTCGAGGGCTTTGCCGACGAGGCTGCGTCGGGCGGTGGCGACGGTGTGCCGTTCGGTGCCGGCGCTGATCACCGAACAGGCTGTGCGCACGATGACGCCGCGGCCGCGCAGCATCGGCGCCGGCACGTCGACCACGCTCAGCTCGCCGGTGCGGAGGTTCTGCACGACCTGCTTCACGCGGGGCCCCTGACGAGCACCGGCGGCGGCGTCCCGCGAACCGCGCGTGCCGGCCGGTCGATGAACCGCCGCTGCCACAACTCCAGCGTCAGAAGAGACCACAGCACGAAGGGCGTGTCCCGGCGGCCCGCACGGTTGTCGTCGATCAGGCGTCGGACCGCGGCGGGCTCGAAGAGGCCTCGCCCGCGCACCGCCCGGTCAGAGAGGAGGTCGTCGACCATGCCGCGCAGGTCGCCGTTGAGCCACGCGCGGATCGGCGCGCCGAAGCCCGCCTTGCCGCGATGGATCACTCGGGAGGGCAACACGCCCTCCATCGCCTTCTTGAAGAGGTATTTCGACCCCCGCGCCCCGCGCAGCTTCAGACCGCTCGGTACTGCGGCCATGAAGTCCACGAGCTCGGCGTCGAGGAGTGGCACGCGCATCTCGATGGAGGCGGCCGAGGTCATCTTGTCCGAGTACGTCAGGTTCAGCTCGGGCAGAAACGTCTTCATGTCCACGTACAGGACGCGGTTGAGGAAGTCGACATCGGGCACGGCGGCGAAGTAGGCGAGGTGACGCGCGCCCGCCCGACAGCCGTTGAGGGCGGCCGCCAGCTCAGGCGTGTACAGACCCTGCTGCTCGCTCGGGCTCACCATCGTGCGGTAAAAGACGTAGCGCTCCTCCGGCGGCAGCTCCACGCCGTCCAGGAGCTTGTCCAGGTAACGGTGGACGGCGAGCACGAAGCCGGGGCGCACACCGGGGATCCGGCTCTTCCAGACGGGCAGCCGGGCCAAGAGCGCGCGGCGCGCGAGGCGGCGGACGGGGCCGGGGATCATGGCGAGCCGCTCCGCGAGCCCGTGCATCCAGTGCACGCGATAGCCGGCGAAGACCTCGTCGCCGCCCTGCCCGCTCAGCAACACCTTGCGAGTCGGTCGCGCCGCCTCCGAGATCAGGTACGTGTTGATCGCCGCCGGATCCGCCACCGGCTCGTCCATGTGCCAGATCACCTTCGGCAGCACGTCCACGATCCGCGGGGAGATCACGATCTCGTGCTGGTCGGCGCCGAACTCGCGCGCGACCAGCCGCGCGCACTCCGCGTCCTCGGTCGACTGCTCGAGCCGCCCGTCCTCCGGGCGGAAGACGATCGTGTACGCGGTCACCGGCTTACCCATGGCCCGCGCCGCGAGGGCCAGGATCGCGCTGGAGTCGAGGCCGCCGCTCAGCAACACGCCGACGGGCACGTCGCTGATCAGATGGCGCGCCACCGCCCGGCCGAGGATGGCGCGCAGCTCCGCCGCCAGGTCCGTCTCGTTCGTACGCGTGGCGGGCGGAAAACACAGGTCCCAATACGGCCCTACGGTGACGCGGCCGTCTTCCCATACGAGATGGTGGCCGGGTGGGAGCTTGCGAATGCCACGGAACATCGTCTCCGGCCCCGGCACCCACAGGAAGCTCAGGTAGCGGTGGAGCGCCTCGGGATCGACCTCGCGCGGGACGCGCGGGTCGAGGAGCAGCGCTTTCACCTCGGACGCGAAGAGCAGCTCCCGCCCGCGCATCGTGTAGTAGAGAGGCTTCTGGCCGAAGCGATCGCGCGCGAGGACCAACCGCCGCCGGCGAGCATCCCAGATGGCCAGGGCGAACATCGCGTTGAGACGCGGCAGCACGTCGAGCCCCCACGTCTCGTAGCCGGCCAGAACGACCTCGGTGTCGCTGCGCGAACGGAACGGATAACCGCGGGCCGTGAGCTCCGCCCGCAGCTCGGGAAAGTTGTACGTCTCGCCGTTGTAGGTGAGCCACACGTCACCGGCGGCGTTGCTCATCGGCTGGTGGCCGCCCGGCGTGAGGTCGATGATGGCCAGGCGCCGGTTGCCGAGGCCGATCCCCGCCTCGTGCGAGAACCATACGCCGCCATCGTCGGGTCCGCGATGCAGCAGCGCGGCCGTCATGCCCTCGAGGAGATCACGGTCGACGAACCCGGCCGTCCCGCAGATGCCGCACATCAGCGCGAGCCCCCGTCGGACAGCGCGCCGCGCGCCCGCGCGGCTGCGCGCGCCGCCCGCGCCGTGACCGCCGCCCGGTGATAGGCGTGGACGGTCCGCTCCGCCGTGCGGCGCCACGAGAAGGCAGCCGCGCGCCGGGGGCCCTCGCGGGCGAGACGAGCGCGGACCTTCTCATCGGTGAGGGCGGTCCACAGCACCTCCGCCATCGCATCGGGATCGTCGGGGGGCGTCAGGATGGCGGCGTCGCCCGCGATCTCAGGAATGGAGGCCACGCGACTGGCGACGACGGGGACCCCGCTGGCGAGCGCCTCCACGACGGGGAGCCCGAACCCTTCGTAGTGCGCGGGGTACACCACACACTCGGCCGCGTTGTAGAAGAACGGCAAGTCTGCGTCGGGCACATAGCCGAGGCATCGTACGACGCCCGTGAGCCCGAGCTCGGCGATGGTCGCGTCGATGACATCAGCCCCCTCCCAGCGCTTTCCGACGAGCACCAACCCGTGCCCGAAGCCCCGACGCTCGCGGAGCGCCGCGAACGCCTGGAGCAAGGTGACGTGATTCTTCCTGGGGTGCTCCAGCCGCGCGACGCATAGCACCATCCGCGAAGGGAGATCGTAGCGCGCAAGCCGCTGCTGGGCCGCGAGTCGGTCGCGCGGCGTGAAGTCACCGCTTACCCCGTTAGGTGTCACGACAACCCGGTCGTGATCGATCCCGAAGATGCGCGCGATGTCGAGACGAGAGTTGTCTGAAACCGTGGTCACGACATCCGCGTGGCGCACGAACACCTTCGCGATGATCCAGTAGAAGAGCCGCTTCGCCGGAGTCAACCGCGCCCCGGGTTCGAAGTTGACGACGTCGTGGATCGTGAGGGCCGTCGCGCATGGCTTCCACAGGGGAAACCGCCGGCAATCCGGCAGGTGCACCACGTCGACACCGAGACGTCGGAGCGCGACCGGATACACGACGAGATGCCAAACGATGCTGGGCACGACACGATTGGCAAAGTCGGATACCCAGATGATCCGGAAGTTCGGAGCGGACACGTGCACGAGGTGCGCGTGACGCCGCGGCACGAACAGGAAATACGTATTGTCAGGATCGACTTCCTGAAGGGCCGCGATCAGGTTCGACAGATAGGTCATCAGCCCCTCGCGGGTTGGGCCGATACTCGATGAGGTCGACAGCGCGATCTTCAATCGGGCTTTTTCCGCGGCGCCTCGCCAACCACGCGTGCACCGACCATCATGAGAGCGCGGCGTCGGCGATGCGCTCACCCGCCTTGCCGTCGAGGAGGTAACACTGTTCATGGACGATACGGGCACGACCCGCGGCATCCAGAGCCGGATTCTGTAGGTAGCGGTCGATCGCGGCGAGCAGGCTCGCGTGGTCGCGGGCGAGCGCGACCCCACCCGAGGCCACGATCGGCGCGTAATGGGTGAAGTCGTAGTGCTTGGCGCAGGAGGCGAGGTAGGGCAGCGTCTCGTCCCCGTCGTAGGCGATGTTCACGATCGGACGATCCATGGCGGCGGCGTCGATGGTGGTCGTGGAAAAGCAGTTGATGAAGACGTCGGCGTGGCGGATGAGGTTGGCGAACCCTCGCTGGTCGGAGCGGCTCGCGTCCCACCCGGTGCGGCCGGCGATGGCGGCGTAGGCGACCGAAGGCGTGTCCACGTGGACGTGCGGGTAACGACGGAGGGTGTCAACCCCCGCCAGTGTCCGTCCGGGGTGCGTCCGCACCATGAGCTGGCTCGGCACGGCGAGCCGGTCGTCGCGGATGGCGCGGCAGATCGTCTCGATCACCGCCGTCTGCCCCGGGACGAAGTCGGGGGAGCCACACGCGAAGGTGATGAGACGCCGCGCAGGGTCGAGGCCGCGTTCACGGAAGAATACCGGCCGCGGCAGGAACGCCGAGTCGTCGACGACGAAGTCCAGCTGTGGGATGCCGGTGACCACGACCTCCCGGGGATCATAGCCGTACAGCTCGACCATATCCCGCTGCATGATCGTGTTCCAGACGAGCACGCGCTGAAACCGGGTCAGGAGCGTCCACTTCGTCGTGATGTTGTCCCAGCTGTGGATGGACGCGACCCGCCGCACGCCGTGCGCCTCCGCCACGATCGCGAGCGCCCGCTCCTCGATCGTGTAGGGATGCGTGAGGAAGACGAGCGATGCGCCGCTCCCGGCGACCAGCGCCTCCCAGGCCGGGCGACGCACGAACCGCGGCAGGACCCGCTCGCGCAACCACCGGCGCACCTGGGGTCGACGGCTCAGCACCTCGCTGCGACGCGCGAAGACCCCCGCGTGCATGCGGATCGTGGGATCCGCCACGCCGGCGGCCAGGGTGCGCCCCATGATGTCGAAGCTCGCGATGTGATGGCGCCGCGCCCAGGCCAGGGTCTCCGCGTCCACGATCACGCTCACGAGGGCGCGCGCGACCTTCGGCAGCGACGGATAGGGACGGAACGTCACGCCCGGTCGCGCGAACTCCGCGGCGAAGCCCCCGTCGGCCGCGAACGGCGTGAGGACGACGATCGGCGCCGACGCAGCGAGGATGTCGAACGACCGCGACCGCAGGAAGTTGCGCGCCGACATCCCGTAGGGCAGCGAGACGACGATCGGCCCCGCCGGCATGGGGCGTCGCCGCGGAGGCTGGCTCACGGCACCCCCGCCGGCGCGCCCGTGATCAGCGCACGCACATCGCGCGCGGCCCGCTCGCCGCTCACGATCGAGTCATCGGTCCAGAGATAGGCCCAGTCGCCGTACCGGCCGCACACGACGATCCCCTGGGCCCGCAGATAGTCGTGGACGAGCCGCGTCGCCGCCGCCCTGGCCGTGTCGAAGATCACGTTCGCGTAGCGGATGTCGCCGCCATGCACGGCGACGATGTCGGTCGTCCGCTCGAGCAGCCCGACGCGCGTCAGGCTCTCCAGCGTTCGGGCGACAACCGCCTCGGCGTCGCCGAGCGGACGATGGGGGGCGTGTACGATCTCGGCCTGCAGACTCCAGTGCCCAACCGGCCCATTGTCGGGCGAGAACTTCGTGGGGAAACTCACGCGCGAGAACGGGACGTCCTCGTCGTAGTAGTAGATCCAGTACGCCTCCGACGGATGGTCGCCCCGCACGCCCACGCTCACGAGGAAGTGCGACGTGCAGCGCAGCCGCGCCGACGCCTCGCGTACCGCTGACGGCGCATCCTCGATCATCCCGATCAGCTCGGGCAACGGCAGGGTCGAGACCAGCTGGTCGTAGTGCTCGACGGCCCCATTGCGGAAATCCAGTCGTCGCCGATGCGGATGCACCCGGATGACCTCGTGTCCGCACTTGATCGTCTTCCCCGCGGCGAGGCGCTGGAAGAAGCTGACAAAGCCGCCACGGACGGGGTACCGGAAGGTCGAGATGTAGGTATAGTCCTTGCCTGTTTCCCGCAGGGCGCCCTCGATGATCTCTTCCACGCTCGGGGGGTGGATGCGCGGCCCGACCCAGTCCGTCGTCAGCTCTTCCAGCTCGAGCGTCCAGTACTTGCGCGTATACAGCCGGACGAAGCGCTCGGCGAAGCTGCGACCGAACTGGTGGTAGCACCAGTCGCGATAGTTTTCGATCGGGGCCGCCTTGTCGAGCCGGGCCTGGACGAAGTCCACGAGACACGCCTGCTTGAGGTCGACGGGCAACGGGTAGAGGTGGCATTGCGCGGGATGGCGCAGGATGTGCCCGGCGAAGTAGTTGTGGGCGACCGCGGGGAACTCCCGGTATTCACCCGCCACGCCCTCCGCGAAGAGCTTGCGGATCTTCTCGTTGCGCGTGAACGAGATGTGCGGCCCTTCGTCGAAGCGGAAACCGTCGACGGCGAACGAGGACGCGTGCCCGCCGAACGATTCGCGCTGCTCGTAGAGGACGACGTCCTGATCGGAGAGCGCGGCGGCGGCGCCGAGGCCGGCCGCCCCTGCCCCGAGAACGGCGATGCGCTGGGTCGTCACGCGCGAGGCTCGCCGTGGCGGTCCCAGACGTTCCAGGGCGCCTTGCCGCTCTCCCAGAGTTCGCCGAGGAGCGCCACGTCGCGCAGCGTGTCCATGCACTGCCAGAAGCCGTGGTGCTGGTACACCATGAGCTCGCTGTCGCGGGCCAGCCGCTCCAGCGGCCCGCGCTCGAGCATGGAGCCGGGATCGTCGTCGAGGTAGCGGAAGACCCGCCGGCTCATGACGAAGAACCCACCGTTGATGAGCCCGCCGCGATGGACATGCGGCTTTTCGGCGAATTCCACCACCTGCTTGCCCTCGACGAGCAGCTCGCCGAAGCGCGACGGCGGCCACACGCCGGTGATGGTGGCGGCCCGCCCGTGCCCGCGGTGGAAATCGACGAGCGCGGTCACGTCGACATCGGCGACGCCGTCGCCGTAGGTGAGCAGGAAGTCCTCGGTGTCGATGAAGCGCTCCACGTGCTTGACACGCGCCGCGGTCATCGTGTGCAGGCCGGTGTCCACGAGGGTCACTTCCCAGTCGTGCTCGTCGCGGGCGGAGTGGATCTCGATCTGCTTCTCCCGACCGAGCCGGATCGTGAGGTCGTTGTTCATGACGTCGTAGTTCAGGAAGTAGTCCTTGATCATCTCGCCCTTGTAGCCGAGGCAGATGACGAAGCGGTTGAAGCCGTGACAGCTGTAGAGCTTCATGATGTGCCACAGGATGGGGCGGTTCCCGATGAGCACGAGCGGCTTGGGACGGAACTCCGTCTCCTCACGCATGCGCGTGCCGAGGCCGCCGGCCAGGATGACGACCCGTGGCGTCCGCTCACCCACGGCCGGTGCCTCGCAACTCCTGGCGCAGCGACCACATGTACGAGACACCCGCCCAGATCGACCGCGGCAGACGCGACAGCGCGTGGATGCTCTGCCCGCCCTCGCGCGGAAAGTGCTCGACCTCGACCTCCGCGACTCGCCAACCATGCTGGCGCGCGCGGACCCACAGCTCGGGCCCGAAGAAGTTGCAGGGCCGCGCCGCGGTCACGGCCTCGGCCACCCGTCGGGTGACGGCGCGGTAGCCGCAGTTGATGTCGTGGTGCGGCCAGCCGAGCCAGAGCCGCGACAGCGCGTTCAGGAAGAACGAGATCACGACACGCATGGCCGGGTCACGGCGCCGGCGGCGCCAGCCGTACACCACGTCGGCGCCTTCGGCGATGCGGTCCAGGAAGGCGGCGAGGTCGCGGAGCGTGAGCTGACCGTCGCCGTCGACCACGACCACTACGTCGCCGCGCGCGCTATGGAACCCCGTGAGGTTCGAGGCGGCGTAGCCGAGGTTGCGCGTGTGGACCACGAGGCTGACTTCCGGGTGCGTCGAGGCGAAGTCTTTCACGATCGCCGCCGAGCGGTCGGTGCTCGCGTTGTCGACGACGACGATCTCGTAGTTGCCGGCCAAGCCGAGCGCGGCCAGCTCGGCCACACTGCGCTCCAGCATCGGGCCGATCAGAGCCTGCTCATTCAGAGTCGGGATCACCACGCTGACCTTCATGCGCTGGGCGTTTCCAGGCTCGCGCCATGCCGAAACCCCTCCCGACGGGGCACCGCGGCGACCGCGCCCGCCCCGAGGAGCGCCTTCAGGCCGTCCGCGAGGGGCACGAGCGGCTCCCAGTCGAGCGTCGCGCGCACCTGGCTGAGGTCCGCGCACCGTCCGATCGGGTCGCCGGCACCGTCAGGGGCGTCGCCTTGGGTGGGACCGCCGGCCAGCCGGGCGGCAAGCTCCACCAGATCGTCGACCCGCATCGGAATCCCGCTGCCGACGTTGAGCACGTGGAAGCCGTCGCCAAGCACGCAGGCGCGCCGCACCACCTCGGCGACATCCGCCACCGCGACGAAGTCGCGCACGTCGCGCGGCCGGCGCACCGCCGGCACCTCGCCGCGCGCGAGCGCCGCGCACACGTCGGGGACCAGATAGCCGGGCTCCTGGCCGGGCCCATACGGATTGAAGATCCGGAGCACGGTCACCGTCATCGAATGATACGACGCGACGTCGCGGCACAGTCCCTCCGCGAGCTGCTTGCTGAAGCCATACACATCCGTCGGGCCCAGCGGCGCCCGTTCGTCGAGCGCGACATGCGCGGGGCGGTACACCGCGCACGTCGAAGCGAACACGAACCGCGCGCCACCGCGTCGGGCGAGGAGCAGCGCATTGAGCGTTCCGTTCACGTTGACCGCCACGCCCTCGTCGGGCGCGGACGCGAACGCGCCGCCCGCGCGTCCCGCGAGATGACAGAGGACATCGAAGCGCTCCGGCACGACGTGGAGGGCGGCACGCACGTCCCCGAGGACGCGCACGACCATGGCCCCGCTGGCCACGAGCCGCGCTTCGACGTGGCGCCCGAGGAATCCCGACGCGCCGGTGAGCGCGACGGTGAGCCCGCTGGTGTCCCAGCGGCCGTCCGGGGATCCTTTGGTTTGGCTGCGGGCCGCGATTTCGGTTGTCACGACACACTTCTCCGTGAGGGAGGGTCAGTTTCTGCGCGGGGCGAATGACTTGCCGATCTTCCGGCGTTCGTAGGACTGATCGGGCGTGCCCTTCGCAGCGCACGCAGCTGTGCGAAGGCCATGCCCCAAAAGAGTGCGCGGCACCAATTAATGTTCGTCCCACGCAGGTTACCCTCGAAGAGGCTGCTGAAGGCCCAGCCGGCGTACACGGCGATGGCGAGGCCAGCGAGCTCCTTGACCTCGGGTCTCGGCGCGTTGCGCAGCAAACGCACGCATCCGTGCAGGAGCGTCCCGGCGAACACGAGGAAGCCGATCCCTGCGAGCGGCCCCGCTTCGGTGACCATGCTCAAGAGATCGTTGCGACCATTGTCGTAGATCTCCCCGGGCCCGACGCCGAACAGCCACGCCGCCGGGCCGGCCTCGACCCACTGCCCGATCGCGTAGCGCCAGATGCCCAGCCGCTCGAACTCCTCGAAATGCTCGGACGACGGATCGACACGCAGGACCTGTCCCGGCTCATAGCCCACGATCTCGATCAGCTCGCCCGGTGCCGCGATGAAACTCGTCATGAACGGCACGGTCAAGAAACGGACACGCATCTTCTCCCAGTCCGCATAGACGAGCACGGCAACGATGACGAGCACTACCCACCCGTAGCGCCGCGCCTTGCGAAAGGCCGGCAGAAACATGCATACGAGGGCGAAGGCGATGAGGCTTCCGAGGAGCGCGCGCCCGTACGAGAACCACGTCGCGAAGGCCGTGACGCCCAGGATGATCCACGCGCTGAGCCGCCACAGACCACGCTCGCGGAGCGAGACGAGCACGACGAACGGCAACAGACCGACCAGCAACGTAGGCGCCGCGCGCGCCACGCGCGCGCCGAGCACTGGCGAGATGACGACATCCTCCGTGCTCATGTCGAGGCTGCCGAACCATCCCCAAAAGAGGCTCTCACCGGTGACGTATGACATCACGGCCAAGGCCGCCGGGGGCACCGTGGCCAGCAACGCCAACCGGGCGACCCGCCGGGGATCACCCGGCCGGTTCAGCACCAGCGAGGCGACGTGGAAGGTGCCGATCCAGCTGAGCACGCGAAACCAGTCGTTGACGGCGTCCATGAACCGACCGTCGAACCGGACGTACGAAAGGAAGGTGAGCATCAAAACCGTCGACGGTACCACGAGCGGATCACGGAAGGCCCGTCCGTGCCGGAGCAGGAGCGTCAAGGCGAGAAACCCGAAGAAGAGGTACAGCAGCGCCGAAATTGTCAGCCGGTAGTTATAGCTGCCAAGCGGCGGGGTAAGGTAAAGGAGGTTCGCCGATAGCCATATAAACGTGATGAACGGCAGGCACAGGAAGATCGCTTCGCGGGCCAGCGCGGGCGCCGCGTCCGCGCGATAGGTTCCCCGCACCGTCACGCGCGCTTCCCGAGGAACCGCTCGTACCATTCGATCGTCTCGCGCAGCCCGTCCTCGAGGGAGAAGCGCCGCCGCCAGCCCAGTCGCGTCTCCGCCTTGGCCGAGGCGAGCGCCTGATGGAGGATCTCGCCGGTGGCGCGGCCGAGGACGAGCGGAGCCAAGTCCCCGCGCCCCATCACCGAGGTGATCTTCCGGGCCATGTCCAGCGCGCTCAGATTATCGCCGCTGAAGTTGAACGCCTCGCCAGCGAGCGCGCCGTCCGTCATGTGCTCCGCCAACAACAGGTAGGCCTCCACCGCCTCGCGCACGAACACGTAATCACGCCGATAGGTGCCGTCGCTGCGGATGATCGGGCGCTCGTCGCGAAGCACGGACTGGATCGTCCCCGGCACGATCCGGTCGAAATTCAGGTCCCCGCCCCCGTAGAGATTGCCGCAGCGGGTCACGCACACCGGCAGGCCGTAGGTCCTGTGGTAGGCCAGCGCGATGAGGTCGGCGCAGCTCTTGGAGACGTCGTACGGATGGCGGCCCTGCAACGGCGTGTCCTCGGTATACGGCAGCGTCTCGTGGTCGCCGTAGGCCTTGTCGCTGGACGCGACCACCACCCGGTGCACGGTCGGGCAGCGTCGGCACGCCTCCAGCACACTCCACGTTCCCGCGATGTTCGCGGTGAACGTCGAGACCGGATTACGGTTGGCGATCGTGACGAGCGTCTGTGCCGCCAGGTGGAAGACCGTGCCCACCTCGTACTCGTTGATCGCCCGCTCCATCAGCGCCTGGTCCTCGACACTGCCGTGCACGATGCGCATCCGTTGGTCGAGGCCGGCGCCGTAGAGCCGGGAGGCCGGCACCGCATCGCGCACCACGCCGACCACGCTCGCCTCGCGCTCGAGGAGCGCCTCCGTGAGCCAGGCGCCGAGGAAGCCGCTGCATCCCGTGACCAGTACGCTCTCGCGGCTCCAGTCGGCGCTAGTGCGCGCCATGCCAGGCCTCGGGGGCAGGGACGCGGCGCGGGACGAGGTCCGCGACCAGCGCGCCGACGAGCAGCAAGTAGACCCAGTGCGCCGGCAGGATGTAGCGGCCTTCCACGTTGATCACGGCATGGACCATCACGACGTAGGCCGGCACGGCGAGGAGTACCGCGAGACGCCAGCCGGCTTTCCGCACGTGCCAGGCGCCGGCGGCCGCGGCGGCGAGCACGAGAGCATCGAGCGCTTTCGTCACCAGGAAGCCGGGGTTTCGGCGGGCGAGCCACGACACGTACGTCATGATGCTCCGCTCGTGTCCCTGTCCCACGAACGCCGTGTGGTAGCCGAGGCGATGATCCTGCAGGACCCCCCAGGAGAGCCGATGAACCAGCAGCGCCCGTGGGATCCGGCGCAGGACGACGGAGGCGTACCAGAGCGGATGGTCGCGGATGACCGCGATCGCCCGGGGCTTGACGAACTCTTCATACTCGAGTGTGGAGTTCGACCTCCCCGGAAAGCCCTCCGCCTGCATGTGGGCCAGTGTCTTCTCCTCGGAGTTCAGCGCGCCCACCGGGTTCGAGAAGCTCCCGAATCCAACCCAGAAGCTCTGATACAAGTTCGCGCGCGTGAAAATCCACCGCCCGTAGGCGGTATAGTTGCGGGCCGCCCACGGCAGCAACGACGCGTGGGCCACGATCACCATGACGCCGGCGGCGAGGATCGCCCGCCTCAGGCCGAGATGCCGGACGGCGGCGATGGCGAGCGCGACCGGCAACAACAGCACCATCGGGCGCACGTAGCCCACAAGACCGACGACCACCCCCGTCGCCACGGCATAACGCCAGCGGCCATCCTGCGCGAAGGTTAGAAACAGGAAGGTGACCACGACGACGCCGAAGGTGCCCCACGCGTCCCGGCCGACGCTCGCCGCGGCAGTCGCCTGCGGCAGATAGAGCGCGTAGAGGAGCGCACCGGCCAGCGCCGCGCGTGCGCCGACCGTGTCGCGGCCGATCCGGAACACCAGCAGGCACAGCAGCGCGTCGATCGCGATCTGGAGGAGGCGAATCCAGACGGTGGAGTCGCTCCCGGTGACGAGCCACGTCGTCGCGAGCAGGATCGCGTAGCCCGGCACGTCGTAGACCGACGGAACGTCGTGGGCGCTTCCGTCCAGCTCCCGGATCGTCAGAGAGTAGCCACGGCCTTCGAGCAGGTTGCGGGCTTCGCCCTCCAAGGTCATGCCGCCGGGCGGATCGGCGTCGAGATGCACCGCGAGCAGCAGGCGCACGGCCACGGCAACGACGACGACCGCGACCAAGAGACCGCGCTCGCGATTAGGCACGCCCGTGCTTCTTCATCGCGCGCGTCAGCGCGAGCGCGTGCGTCTGTCGACGCGCGGCCGCGGCGCGGTCGTGGATGGCCGAGAAGGGTCGCCGGCCCAGCAGGCCGGCGCCGAGCGCCAGGACGTTGACCGGCCGCATCGGTGCGCACCGCACCGCCTGCCAGAAATATCGGAGCGCCTCGACGCGCCGGCCGGCGCGAGACCAGAGGACCCCGATCCGCCGTAGCACCATCGCCATCGCGTCCGGGTGGCGCTCGAAGTCCGTGCGGTACGCCTCGAGCACCCACAACCGGTCCGGCACGCTCTTGGCGGGATCACCGACGAGCTCGCCGGACTTGTGATTGGCGTGGAAGTAGTAGCGCGTCAACGGCTCCTCGCAGAAATCGAAGTCGGACACCCGCGCGAGGCGGATCAGGAGGTCCCAATCCTCGCCGAACGTGCGCAGCCGCTCGTTGAAGAGCCCGGCCTCGTCGAACAGGCGGCGGCGGATGAGGAACGTCGACGCGTTGCCGACGACGTTCTGCCCAAGGATGGCGCCGAGGACCCGGCCGCGATGGCGGGGCCGCCGCGTGCCGATCACCTCGCCGTCCTCCGCGAAGTCGATGCCGCAGTAGACGACGCCGACGCGCGCGTCGGCGTCGAGGAGAGCGAGCTGGCGCTCGAGCTTCCGCGGGTACCACTCGTCGTCGGAATCCAGGAAGCCGACGACCTCTCCCTTCGCGAGCCGGATTCCCTTGTTACGCGCGCCCGGCAGTCCGGTGTTTTCGATCCAGCGGTGAAGATGCAGCCGCGGATCGGTAAAGCCGCCGACGACCCCTTCGATGTCGTCTTTGGACGCCTCGTCGATCACGATGACTTCGAGGTCGCCGAACGTCTGCGCGAGCACACTGGCGATCGCACGGCCGGCCGTGGCGGCGCTGTTGTACGTCGGGATGATCACGCTGACCCGCGGCGCGCTCACGAATGCGCCTCCAGGACGCCGGAGGCGCGGATGCGAACCGACCAGGCCCGCACGTCAGCTGGCGTGATGTAGGTGTCCGGACGGCGGTGGATATGAGAGGGCTGAAGGCCCGTGACGCGCTGGATCTCGCGCCAGACCGACGCGGCCCGGCCCAGACGCCGTTCGTTCGCGCTGAAGCGCGGGTCACCGGGGCTCAACTGCACGAGCCTCCACAGCGCGTCGGCGCACGCCGCGGTGCGCTTGCCGTCGATGCGGTGAAACCACGTCTCGATGAATCGCTCCCGAGCCTGCTCCTGCTCGGAGGGGATCTTCCCGCCGGCGAGATAGTGGTCGAGCGCGCCCTCGAGCTCCTCGTAGGTGCGCACCACGTCCATTCCGGCGTCGCGCAAGGGGTTCGTGTTGATCTCGTCCGGGTTGAACTGCATCTCGATGACCGGAAGGCGCATGATGCAGCCCTCGACTCCCGTCGTGCAGCACCGTTGCGCAAGCACGTCAGTGGCCGCGAGCACGTCCCAGATGGGCTCGCGCGAGGCGGTCACCACACGCGGTCGACCCTTGGCGGCGAGATCGGCGACGACGGCCTCGTAGTAGTCGCGCTTCTCGCTCGGGTGCGGACGCACCACGACGTTGGCGTCCGGGTGCGTCAGGCACCAACGCGTCACCCGCTCACGCGCAAGCTCGCGCGAGTCGATCTCGTTTTCAAGATAGCGAACGGGGTCTCGCAGCGCCCGCACCTGATCCAGCTTGTGCAGTCTGGCGCCCCGAAGATGCTGCTCCGGGGTCAGCGAGGTGCCGCCGTAGTTCGTGGTCCACGTCACGATCGGCTCGCGCGGATCCAGCCCGTAGCCACGGCAGAACGCCTCGCGGCTCGGTCGCAAATCGCGAAAGGCGGAGTGGTAGAAATCGAAGCGGGGCACGCCGATGAGCTCCACGCGCTCGGGGCGGAGCCATCCGTTCCGAACGGAGCGATCGTGGATGTCCTGGTTCCACACCAGATGGAGATCGACGGGCCGCAGATCCGCATGACGGCCGGCCATGTAATCGAGAAAGTCCTCCTCCAGCAGGACCGGCACACCCTCGGTGGGGACGAACGCCACCAGCACACCCCGGCTCTTGAGGAAGAACGCCCACTGGATCTGCTGCGGGGAATTGACGCTCGACAGCACGGTGAGGTGAGGCTGAAAGCTCAGCGCGACCGAGCGGTCGCGGCCCGCCGGGTACAGCGCGACGGAGCACGGATAGCGAGTCTCCAGCGTCTCCTTGAGCAGAGCATACCCCGGCAGGTCCCGCTGCTTGACGTCCACGAGGATCGAGATCCGGTAACGGTCGAGTGTCATTCGCTTCTCCGAGACGAGGCCACAGCGCCCAGGCTAGGCCACGGCCCGGCGGAGGCGCAGGGCGTGAAAGAGGGCGGCCCGGTCGGAGGCGTCGACGACCGTGAACCACACCAGCGCGGCCACCAAGATCGAGATGAAGGCCCCTTCGGCGGCCGATCGTGCGAGCGACGAGATCGGCACGAACCGGTCCGTCTGTTGTGCGGCCATCACGAGCACGACCGCGATTCCACCCACCCGCCAGACCGGCAGGAGACTTTCGCGCAGGTACGTGAGCGCCGACAAGGACAGCTCGCGCAGGGCCACGGCCGTATAGACGATCGTCATCAAGAAGGTCTTCGCGATCGCCGCGACGACGACGGCCGCGGGCCCGAGCGGACCGATCAGCAGCAACGCCACTGCGAGATGGAGCACGCTGCCGATTGCCTCCCACTTCACGAGGCGCTGGTGGACACCGGCGCCGATCACGATCACTCCACTCACACCCTGATGGTTGCTGATGACGAGATGCGCCATGAAAAGAACGATGAGGGTTGCCGCCTCGTCGAAGCCCGGACCCACCCAGGCCCCCACGAGAGCTACCCGCAAGGAAATGATGGTGGCGGCTATCAGCATCGCGACGGCAAGCACGTACTTCGAGCTCTTCAAAAAGAAGCGCCGGGTGTCGTCGCGATCTCGCATGAGGCTCCCGGTGACGGC
>Ga0207646_10001458_pt1 | contig 29273 bp, 29 predicted proteins | sample KBSK5502metaG_FD_184343 | JGI IMG/M metagenome (GOLD analysis project Ga0207646, IMG submission 184343) | Corn, switchgrass and miscanthus rhizosphere microbial communities from Kellogg Biological Station, Michigan, USA - KBS K5-50-2 metaG... | ecosystem: Host-associated > Plants > Roots >... | reverse complement strand
GCGCCCATCGAGAAGCAGCTACAGAGGCTGATGAAGCAGAGCAGCGCGGTGCTGCTCAAGGCGAGAACGGCCCGCTCATCCCCCACGGGTGAAACGACGGCACGTCCGCGCCCGGGCGCATCGCGAGGCGCGGCGGACGCTTCTCGAGGAACGCGGCGACGCCCGCGCGGGCAGCCCGACCGGTCATCAACTGCGATCGTGCACCGGCGACCGCGGGGCAGTCAAGACGAGTCCTGCGAAGGCGGGGCTGGCCCCGGAGAGTCCTCCCGGTGGAGCAGGCCCAGGTGCGCGAGGATCTTGCCCACCACGGCGAGCTGCTCGGGCGGTGACGCCGGCTATCCTGTCACCCGACTGTCGACCCGCTCTCTCCGCCATAGCGTTCGGCCCACGCACTCTGCATTTTTCGAATGAGGGCCGGATAGACGACCAGACGGCGGAAGGGCGCGATTGCTCCCATCTACAGCCCCGTGCCTGGTGCGGCTCGGATTCGAGGGGTGCAGGCGCGACTGACCGGCACACACCCGCCGCCCGCCAGCCCGGCCTGCCGGTTTGACTTGCACCGCCCGCTCTGACAGGATCGGCGCGGGATCGACGACTCGAGCAGGCCCTCATCCACGCCAGGAACCACGACTTCTTTGGGAGGCTCACCATGATGCAGCGTCACCTTGCCGCGATGGCGGCAGCCGCGCTCCTCTGCGCGGGTCCCGCGCTCGCCCAGGACAAGCTTCCACCGCTCCGGACCGGCGTCGACGGCACCTTCGCCCCGCACGCCATGCCCAAGCTGGGCGGCGGCGTCGAGGGCTTCCAGATCGACCTCTTCACCGAGGTCGCGCGCCGCCTGAAGCGCGAGATCACGATCGACGCGGTGAGCTTCTCGACCCTGATCCCGGGCATGCAGTCCGGCCGCTACGACTTCATCGCCGCGCCGACCACGGTGACCAAGGAGCGGGCGGAGAACATGCTGTTCACCGCGGGCTACCTGTGGACCGCGTACCAGTTCGGCATCAAGAAAGGCTCGGAGCCGATCAAGGACTGGGCCGACCTCAAGGGCAAGGCGGTGGCCGTCAACAAGGGCACCCCCTACGAGACGCTGTCCAAGGTCAAGGGCGCCGAGCACGGCTTCACGGTGCAGGTCTACGATACCCAGCCGGACGCCACCCAGGCCGTCCTCTCGGGCCGCGCGTACGCGACCCTCGGGGGCAACACCACCATCGTCTACGCCGCGTCGAAAAATCCACAATTCGTGGCCGACCTCGAGCTCAAGGACACGCGCGCCCACTGGGCGGCGCCGGTGCCCAAGAGCAACCCGAAGCTCCGTGCCGAGCTCCAGGACGCGCTCGACTGCATGAAGAAGGACGGCACGATCGCCAAGATGTCCGAGAAGTGGTTCGGCCGCAAGCCGCCCCCCGACGGCCTCGAGGTGGTGATCACGCCGGGCTACGGCGTGCCGGGCATGCCGGGCTACGATCCGACACCGCACGAGCTCAGGTGCAACTGACTCCGATCGTCGACGCGCGCGGTCTCCACAAGCACTTCGGCGCCCTCCACGTCCTGAAGGGCGTCGACCTCCGGGTGGCCGAACGCGAGCTGGTGTTCGTCATCGGGCCGTCGGGCTCGGGCAAGTCGACCCTCCTGCGCTGCCTCAACCGGCTGGAGGAGCCGTCCTCCGGCAGCGTGGTGGTGGACGGCATCGACATGCTCGACCCGCGGACCGACATCAACCACGCCCGCCAGCGCATCGGCATGGTGTTCCAGTCCTTCAACCTCTATCCGCACATGACCGCGCTCGGCAACGTGACCCTCGCGCTCCGCAAGGTCGCGGGCCAGTCGCGGGCCCGGGCCGAGGCGCTGGGCCACGCGGCCCTGGAGCGGGTCGGCCTCGCCGACCGCGCCGGCCACACCCCGGGCCAGCTCTCGGGCGGCCAGCAGCAGCGGGTCGCGATCGCGCGCGCGATCGCGCTGGAGCCCCGGGTCATGCTGTTCGACGAGCCGACCAGCGCGCTCGATCCGGAGCTGGTGGGCTCGGTGCTCGAGGTCATGCGCTCGTTGCGCGAGAGCGGCATGACCATGATCGTGGTCAGCCACGAGATGGGCTTCGCGCGCAACGCGGCCGACCGGGTGCTGTTCATGGACGAGGGCGTCATCGTGGAGCAGGGCCCGCCCGCCGCCATCTTCGAGAGCCCCGCTCACGAGCGCACGCGCGCCTTCATCGGCCAGATCCAGCGGCACTGAGCCGGCGGCCCATCCCGTGTCGAGCTGGGATCGCTTCACCGATACGTTCTTCAACGGGAAGGTCATGCTCCGGTACCTGCCGGACATCCTCTCCGGCGTGGTGGTCACGATCGAGCTCGCCCTCCTGATCGTCGTCACCGGCATCGCGGCCGGCCTGGCCCTCGCACTGCTCCGGAGCCTCGCGATCCGGCCGCTCAACTGGCTGATCGTCTTCGTCGTCGACCTGTTCCGCTCGCTCCCGCCGCTGGTCATCATCGTGCTGATCTATTTCGGCCTGCCCAGCGTCGACCTCTCGCCCTCCGGCTTCGTCTCGACCTGGCTGTCGCTCGCGCTCGTGCTGATGGCCTTCTCCGAGGAGATCTTCTGGGCGGGCATCACCTCGGTGGCCAGGGGCCAGTGGGAGGCCGCTCGCTCGACCGGCCTCTCGTTCGGCCAGACCCTGATGAACGTGGTGCTGCCGCAGGCCTTCCGGCTGACCATCCCGCCCCTCACCAATCGCACCATCGCCATCACCAAGGGCACCGCGCTCGGCACTGTCGTCGCGGTCACCGAGATCCTGGGCCAGGCGAGCTCGGCGATGTCCAACTCCTACAATCCCTCGCCGCTCATGATGGGCGCGGCGGCCTACGTCGTGCTGTTCCTCCCGGTGGTGGTGGCGGGACGCTGGATCGAGACCCGGTTCGCGTGGAAGCGATGACCCAGACCTTCTTCAACCCGGAGATCATCGTCGCCTCCTGGCCGATCGTGCTGGCCGGGCTGCGGAACACCGTGCTCCTGTCGCTGCTCGTGGTACCGCTCGGTCTGCTCGGCGGGCTGATCCTGGCGTTGCTGGCGAGCGTGAAGGCTCCCGCGGTGCGCTGGCCGCTGATGGCCTGGGTCGACTTCTTTCGGGCCTTCCCGCCCCTGGTGCTGCTGGTCCTCCTCTTCGCCGGGCTGCCGTTCGCCGGGCTCGAGCTGGGGGGCTTCGTCTGCGTGGCCGTCGCCTTCTTCCTCAACACCGGCGCCTACTACGGCGAGATCCTGAGGGCGGGGATCGATTCCGTGCCGGCCGGCCAGGTCGAGGCCGCGCGCTCCACCGGCCTCTCACGCCTGCAGGCGATGGCCTACGTCGTGCTGCCCCAGGCGGTGCGCAACGTGCTGCCGGACCTGCTCTCCAACACGCTCGAGGTGGTGAAGCTCACCTCGCTCGGCAGCGTGGTGGCCGTGCCCGAGCTCCTCTACCAGGCGCGCCAGGCGCAGAGCATCACCTACAACCCCACCCCCATCGTGGTGGCGGCCATCATCTACTTCGCGATGCTGTGGCCGGTGGTGCGGCTCCTGAGCCGGCTGGAGAACCGCGCCCTGGCCGGACGGTAGCGGGACCGCCGGGGGCGAGCCCCGGCCCGACCGGCTTCCGGAGGCGACAACGCGAGAGTAGAGTGTGGGGCCACGACCGAGCGCGAGGCCGCCTTCCGGCCGGCGCGCATCGCGGCGAGGGAGGCCATGGGGGCACGATCGGGCGAGCAGTTTCTCCAGGGGCTGCGCAGCACCAAGCGGCAGCTGTGGCTCGAGGGAGAGCGCGTGGACGATGTGACCGCGCACCCCGCGCTCGCGGGCGGGGCGCGCACGCTCGCCGGGATCTTCGACCGGCTCCACGCCTTCCCCGAGGAGTGCCTCATCCCGGACCCGGAGACCGGCGAGCCGCTCAACATCGGCCACATGATCCCGCGCTCGATCGAGGACCTCAAGCGCCGCAACCGGGGCCTCGCGCGTATCGCCGAGGCCACCGTCGGCCTCATGGGCCGCACCCCCGACTACATGAACGTGAAGTTCGCGAGCTTCGCCGGACGCTGGAAGGATTGGCTCGGCGCGGACGGGCGGAACGAGGAGGGCGCGCACAACCTCGTCGCGTTCCAGAAGCAGCTCGCGCGAGAGGACATCTCGCTCACCCACACCATCATCCACCCGACCATCGACAAGTCGACCGACGCCCAGATCGTCGGGAACCGCGTCCCCGTCCACCGGATCGCCGAGACCCGGACCGGGGTCGTCCTGCGCGGCGCCCGGATCCTCGCGACCCTGGCGCCGTTCGCCGACGAGATCGCGGTCTACCCCGCGCACCCCCTGCCCCCCGGCGCCGAGGCCTATGCGCTGGCCTTCTCGATACCGGTCGACACCCCCGGGCTCGTCTTCATGTGCCGTGACAGCGCGGCCGCGCCCGGCGCGTCGGTGTTCGACCGGCCCCTGTCGACCCGGTTCGACGAGCAGGACGCCTTCGTGATCTTCGACGACGTCGAGGTTCCCCGGGAGCGGCTGTTCATCAACGGCCGGATCGACCTCTACAACAGCGTGACCACGACCGGCCTGCGCGAGAACCTGACGAACCAGACCACCATCCGCGCGCTCACCAAGCTCGAGTTCGCCTACGGACTCGCGACCCGCATGGCGGAGGCGATCGGCGACGCGAGCCCGGCGACCCAGGAGATGCTGGGGGAGCTGCTCGACTACGTCGAGGTCACGCGCAGCGCGGTCCTGCTCTCCGCCGAGCACGGCCGGCACGTGGGGGACGGGGTGTGGTTCCCCGACCCCCGCCCCCTCAACCCCATGCGGTCACTCCTCGCCACGTGGTTCCCGCGGGTGAACGAGATCATCATGCTCATCGGCAGCCACAACCTCCTGGCCGCCCCGAGCCGTCGCCAGCTCGACGACGCCATGCTCCGGCCGCTGATCGACGAGTTCCTGCACGGGGCCAACGGCGTCGACGCCGAGGAGCGGGCCGCGCTGTTCCGGCTCGCGTGGGATTTCGTCGGCTCGAGCCTCGCGGGCCGGAACGTGCTCTACGAGCGCTTCTATCTCACCTCCGCGGCGCGCAACCGCATCATCCACCACCTCCGGAACGTCGACCGCAGCCGCGCCCATGCGCTCGTCGACGAGATCCTGGCCGCCGGCCGCAGGGCGGGTGGACCGACCGAGGCCTGATCGCGCGACATCCATGACAGGAGACGGACCATGCGGACCTTCGCAAGCCTGGCCAGCGGGCTCGGCCTGACCGCGCTCATGACCCTGACCGGCCCCGCTCACGCGGCCACGTTCGTCTACGTGTCGAACGCGGAGGACGGCGACATCGGGACCTACACCCTGCTGCCCGACGGCAGCCTGGTGCCCGGCGCGCGCGTCGCGGCCGGGAAGCCGGTGATGCCGATGAGCGTGAGTCCGGATCGGCGCTTTCTCTACGCGGCGGTGCGCTCGAAGCCCTTCGCGGTCCTCACGTATGCGATCGACCGGAAGACCGGCGAGCTCCAGAAGCGGTCGGGCGCGGCCCTGGCGGAGAGCCTCCCGTACATCACGGTGGACCGGACGGGACGCTTCCTGCTCGGCGCCTCCTACGGCGGCCACCTCGTCAGCGTCAACGCGATCGGCAAGGACGGCAAGGTGTCCGATCCCCAGCAGGTGATCCCGACCGCCCGCAACGCCCACTCCATCATCACCGACAAGACCAACCGCTTCGTCTTCGTGCCGCACCTGGGCACCGACCAGATCTTCCAGTTCCGCTTCGACGCGAAGACCGGCCGGCTGACCGCGAACACCCCGCCGGTCGTGCAGATGAAGGCGGGGTCCGGCCCGCGCCACATCATCATGTCGACGGACAACCGATTCGCCTACCTGCTCAACGAGCTGACCGCGACGGTGACGACGCTCTCGCTGGACGCCAAGACCGGCCTGCTGACCGAGGTGAGCTCGGCCTCGGCGCTGCCGGCCGACACCAAGCTCGTCCCCGGCGTCCCGCGTCCGTCCCCTGGGCGCAATGTCGACAACGACATCTGGGCGTCCGACCTGCACCTCACGCCGGACGGCAAGTTCCTCTACGCCGCGGAGCGGACCAGCAGCTCGCTCGGCGCGTTCAGCGTGGATCCGGCCACCGGCAAGCTGACGTATCTCTCGAGCACGCCGACCGAGACTCAGCCGCGCGGTTTCGCCATCGATCGCACCGGCCGCACCATGGTCGTGTCCGGCGAGAAATCGGAAACGATCTCGGTCTACTCCATCGACCCGGCGAGCGGCGCCTTGTCGCTGCGGCAGAAGTACCCGACGGGCAAGGGCTCGAACTGGGTCGAGATCGTAAGTTTCGACTAGCGGCGGGATGAATCGCGCCCCCCGGTCAGCGCGGGCGGTCGAGCGCGGCTGCGGCGGCCGCGACGGCGGCAACAATGCCCTGATAGCCTGTGCAGCGGCAGAGGACGGCGGAGAGCCCGTGGCGGATCTCGTCCTCGGTGGGCCGAGGATTCGTGCGCAGCAGGTCGAGCGCGGTCAGCAGCATGCCCGGGGTGCAGAATCCGCATTGAAGCGCGTGGTGCTCGCGGAACGCCTCCTGCAGCGGGTGAAGCCGGCCGGCCGGCGCCAGTCCCTCGACCGTCATCAGCTCGGCGCCGTCGGCCTGGACCGCGAGCATCAGGCAGGAGCGGGCTGCCTCCCCGTCGACGAGCACGGTGCAGGCGCCGCAGATGCCGTGCTCGCAGCCGACGTGGGTGCCGGTCAGGCCGAGATCCTCTCTCAGGAAATCGACCAGCAGCTTGCGGGGCTCGCAGTGGCCCTCGCGCGGTTGGCCGTTGACGGTGAAGTGGACGGGGAGGTGGTCGGACACCTGAACCCCCTCACCCCGCCCTCTCCCCCGCGGTAGGGGAGAGGACATCCAGACGGGCGATTGCACGCCGCAACGCGCGGCCCGTCAGCACGCGGGTCAGGTTGCGGCGATAGTCCGCGGACGCGTGGATGTCGGACGGGGGATCGACCAGCTCGGCGGCCCGGCGAGCGGCGGCCTCGACGGCCGTAACGGACAGCCCGTCGCGCTCCAGGATCTCTTCGGCCGCGCGCAGGCGCACGGGCACTGGTCCGGCTCCCGCCGTCACGAGCCGGGCGGCGGCGCAGCGGCCTCCTGCCTGCCCGACCACCATGGCGGCGATCCCGACGATGGCGAAGTCGCCATGGCGCCGGCTGAACTCTTCGAAGGCGAACCCGGCTCCGTCGGGCATCATCGGCAGCCGCACTTCGACGAGCATCTCGTCCGCCGCGAGGGTGGTGGTGAGATAGGTCTGGAAGAGCTCGCCGGCCACCAGGGTGCGCTCTCCCCGTGGTCCCCGGACGATCACCTGTCCCCCCAGCGCGGTGAGGGCCGCCGGGTACTCCGCCGCGGGATCGGCATGAGCGAGGCTGCCCCCGATCGTGCCGCGCGTGCGGATCGGGAGATGCCCCACCAGGGTGGTCGCCTCGGCCAGGAGCGGCAGGCGGCGGCGGATCACCGGCGAGAACTCGATCGCCCGCTGGCGCGTCATGGCCCCGAGGCGGACGTGGCCCGCGTCCTCACGGATGTAGGCGAGGGCCGCCACCCGGTTCAGATCGACGAGGGCCGCCGGCCGGCTCAGGCGGAAGTTGAGGAGGGGGACGAGGCTCTGTCCTCCCGCAAGCAGCTTGGCCTCGCCGCCGTAGCGCGCGAGCAGGGCGACGGCCTCGTCCACGCTCGCCGGGGCGTGGTAGGCGAAGCGGGCCGGCTTCATGAGGTGCGGCCGGCCCGCCGCGCGGACTCGATCCGGGCCCAGAGGAGGGTCGGCGACATGGGCAGCTCGGTGATCCCGATGCCGAGCGGCGCCAGCGCGTCGCTCACCGCGTTGGCGATGACCGCCGGTACCGTCATGGAGCTGGATTCGCCCAGGCCCTTGGAGCCGAGCGGCGTCAGCGGCGAGGGCGAGACCACGTGGGCGATGTCGATCACGGGCGCCTCCGATGCCGTCGGCACCAGGTAGTCCATGAAGGTGCCGGTGAGGAGCTGGCCCCCCTCGTCGTACTGGAGCTCCTCGTAGAGCGCGCCCCCGAGCCCGTGGAGAGCTCCGCCGTAGATCTGCCCCTCCGCGATCATCGGATTGATGATGGTGCCCGCGTCGTGCACCGTGGCGTAGCGGAGGATCTCGATCGCGGCCGTCTCCGGGTCCACCTCCACCGCCATCACCTCTGCAATAAAGCCGTAGGTGTTCGAGGAGTTCACGCGGTCCTGCTCGTCCACCGGCTGCGCCACCCCGAAACCGAACACCGCGGTGGCCTGCAGCCCGGGCTCCATGGACTCGGGGAGCGACGTGGTGTTCCAGTGTGCCCGTCCCGCCAGGTCCTTGATCGAGTACGTGGCGCCCTTGCCGCTCTTCGGTCTCACCGCCCCCGCCCGGAACTCGAGCTGGTCGACGGGGACCTCCATCAGGTGCGCGGCGTAGTCGATCAGCTTCGCCTTGAGCTTCCGGGCGGTCAGGGCGACGGCGCTCGTGCCGACGGAGCCGAAGCGGCTCGAGTAGGTGCCGGAGGAGATGGACCAGAGACGCGTGAGGGTGTCCATCTCGTCGACCACCGTCACGTCCGCCGGCGTGAGCCCCAGCTCGTCCGCCACGATCTGCGCCACCACGGTCTGGTGTCCCTGCCCTTGCGGCGCCGTGCCGAGGATCGCGGTGACGCGTCCCTGTGGGTCCACCTTGATCGTCGCGGCCTCGACGGCGCCCGACTTGGGCAGGTACTCGGGCTTTGCCCGGAGCTGCGGATCGAGCGCGATCGCCACGTATCCCATGTTGGAGACGGAGGGATCCACCGCCACGGCCACCCCGATCCCGAAGAGACGCCCGGCCGCCCGCGCCGCCGCCTGCTCGCGCCTCAGCTCGGCATAACGCGCAATCTCCACGGCCCGCTCCAGCACCGCCGGGTAGTCGCCGCTGTCGTAGAGACCGCCCGTCGGCGTCCGGTACGGCATCTGCATGGGCTCTATCAGGTTGCGCCGGCGCAGCTCGACGGGGTCGAGCCCGAGCCGCTGCGCGAGGAGATCCATCATCCGCTCGGTCTCGAAGTAGAGGTGCCCGCAGGCGTACCCGCGGTTCGGGCCGGTGAGGCTCTTGTTGGTCATCACCACCGAGGCGTCCACCTCGAGGTGCTGGAAGCGGTACGGGCCGACGAAGTTGCCGGTGGGGCGGAAGCTGCAACCGGGCTCCGGGCTGCGGATATAGCCGCCGACATTGTCGAGCCAGCGGTAGCGCATGCCGACCACCGTGCCGTCCTTCTTCGCCGCGACCTCTCGATGAGCCACTCTGTCAGTCCCGCTGGAAGACGCCAGGAGATGCTCGCGCCGATCCTCGATCCACTTGACCGGCACGCCGGTCCGCCGCGCGGCCAGCGAGATCAGGGCGATGTACGGGTACATGGCCGACTTGATCCCGAAGCTGCCCCCGATGTCCGTCGACACGATGAAGCGCAGCCGATTCTCGGGCACCCCGAGCACCCGCGCGACGAGCCCGTGCATGATGAAGGGCCCCATGAAGTTCGACCAGACCGTGTAGGCCTCGTCCACCTGGTCCCAGCGGGCGATCACCCCGTAGGTCTCGATGGGGGTGGACCCGTACTTGGGGAAGCGGAAGCGCTCGCGGATGACGACGTCCGCATCCGCGAACGCCCGGTCGGGATCTCCGTAGACGAGTCGCCGGTGTCCCGCCAGATTCGTGCCCACCGCCTCGTGGAGGATCGGCGCGTCCGGCTCGAGGGCGCGCTCCACGTCCACGACGGCAGGCAGCGGCTCGTACTCGACGACCACCGCCTCCGCCGCGTCCTCGGCCAGGTAGCGGCTCCGGGCCACCACCACCGCCACCGGCTCCCCGACGAAGCGGACCTTGTCGGTGGCCGCACAGTAGTAGTGGACCGGCGCGGTGACGCCGACCGGGAAGGGCCGGGTGAAGCGCGCCACGTCCTCCCCGGTGATGACGCCGACCACGCCGTCCATCCGTAGCGCCGCGGAGACGTCATAGCCCACGATGCCCGCGTGCGCGTGCGGCGAGCGCACGATGGCGGCAGCGTGGATGTCGCCGATCGGGGGATGGTCGTCGATGAAGTGGCCGCGGCCGGTGAGCAGGCGAGCGTCCTCGACGCGCGTGACGCGGCGGCCGATCCAGCCCGGCGGCTCTTCGCTCATCGTCCGGTGTACTTCGGGGGACGCTTCTCGAGGAACGAGGTGACGCCCTCGGCATAGTCGTGGGTCGAGCGCAGCCACGCGTAGGCCTTCCGCTCCAACTCCAGCGCGGTCTCGAGCGACGCGTCGGCGCCCCGGTTGAGGACCATCTTGAGCGTGCGGAGCGCCAGCGGCGCGCGCTCGGCCAGCTCGCCCGCGAGTGCTCCCACCGCGTCGTCCAGCTTGTCGTTGGCCACCGCCTGGGTGATGAGCCCCCACGCCTCGGCGCGCTCCGCGGTGATCCGCTGCCCGGTCATCATGAACAGCTTGCCCCGGGTCATCCCGATCAGGCGCAGCGCCCGCTGGGTGCCGCCGCTACCCGGGATCATCCCGAGCCGGATCTCGGGGAAAGCGAACTCGGACCGGAGCGTCGCGATCCGGAAGTCGCACGCCACCGCCAGCTCGAGCCCGGCGCCCATCGTGAACCCGTCGATGGCCGCGAGCACCGGCTTCCGGCATCGCTCCGCGGAGGTGAGGGTGTCGCCCCACAGCTCGAGATCCGCCGGGGCCTGGGTGAGGAACTCCGCGACGTCGCCCCCGGCGCTGAAGGCCTTGCCGCCCGCGCCACGGATCACCACGACCCGCACCGCGTCATCGGCCTCCAGCCCCCGGAAGATGCCCGGGAACTCGTTGCGCATCGCCACCGTCATCGTGTTCATCTTGGCCTGGCGGTCGATCCAGAGCGTGGCGATGGCGCCGCGCTGCTCCGTTCGCAGGAATTCGCTCATCCTTGAACCTCCGTGTATTGCCCCTCCCGCAGGAGTCGGCGAAGGATCTTGCCCGAGGGCGTCTTCGGGATCTCGCTCACGAAGACGATCCTCCGCGGCCGCTTGAAGTTCGCGAGGTCCGGGCACTCGCGGCAGTGCTGATCGAGCGCGCCAGCGGTGAGCGCACCGGCGCCTGGCACCACGAACGCGACTACTCGCTCACCCCAGCGTTCGTCGGGCTCGCCGACCACCGCCACGTCCCGCACCAGCGGGTGGCGGGCCAGCACGTCTTCCACCTCCACCGGGTGGACGTTCTCGCCTCCGGTGATGATCATGTCGTCGACCCGCCCCGAGACGAACAGCTCGCCCTCGGCGTCGAGGTAGCCCATGTCCCCCGTGAAGTACCAGCCGTCCCGGAGCGCCCACTCATCGGCGTCGGGCCGCTTCCAGTAGCCGCCGAACGCTTCGTCCGAGTCGAGGCACGCGATGATCTCGCCCTTCTCCTCCGGGGGGACCACCTCGTCGGGTCCAACGCGGCGTTCGGCGCTGGCGGTCACCACCCGGAGCTTGCCGTGGATGCCGGCGCGGCCCGCGCAGCCCGGCTTGGCGTCGACCGCGGGACGCACGGAGAACGTGTAGATCTCGGTCGAGCCGTAGTGGTTCACGAACACCTCGGGACGGAACGCCTCCACGCAGGCCCGGGTGAGCGGAGCCAGCATCGGCGCCCCGGCGTAGGCGAGCTTGCGCACCGACGCGACCTGCGCCGGGGCGAATCCCGGTGCGCGGACGAGGTCGTAAAACAGGGTGGGGATCAGGTAGAGCGCGGTCAGCCGCTCGGCCTCGATCAGGGCGAGCGCGCCCTCGCCGCTCCAGTCAGGCTGGCAGACGAAGCAGCCGTTCACCGCCGCCATGCTGGTCAGCGAGTGGATGCCCATCGTGTGATAGAGGGGCATGACACCGAGGGTCCGCTCGAGCCACCCGTAGCCGCACTGGATCACGTGGGCCAGCGCCCCCGCCACGTGGTTCTTGTGGGTCCGCGGTACGCCCTTGGGCCGGCCGGTGGTGCCGGAGGTGTACAGGATCAGCGAGAGATCGCCCTCGGCGAGTTCACGATCCAGCGCGGGGCCGCTTGCTCCGCAGGCCAGCAGCTCGTCGAACGGCAGAGACCCCGCCGGCCCGTCGTCCCCCACGAACACGAGACGGGCCTCGTGCCCGGCGACGGCCTCCAGCACGGCGTCGGCGGTCGCCGCCTCGAACAGGACGACGGAGGCCCCGCAGTCGTCGAGGATGTACCGCACCTCTCGCGCGGCCAGCCGGAAGCCGGCGGGCGTCGGCGCGCCCCCGATCAGCTGCAGGGCCCAGTAGGCGAGCACGTGCTCGAACCGGTTCCGGAGCACGATCAGGACGCGGTCGCCCTTGCCCACGCCCAGGCGCGCGAAAGCATGCCCGAGTCGGGTCGCCTGATCCACCAGCTCCGCGTACGTCAACCGCCGACGCCCGTCCACGACCGCGTCGGCCGAGGGTCGTCGCAGGCTGGCCTGCTCGAGCATCTGAGCGAGGGTCACCGGACGAGCATCTTATGCGGGAGCAGAGTCTCGATCAAGGCGCGCATCTCCGCGCTGTTCCATTCGCGGGCGCCGGTGGCCATGCCCGCGACCTCGCCGCCGGGCCGGACGACGAACGTCGCCGGGATGCCGGTCACGCGCCACGCGCGGGCGATGCGGCTGTCGGGGTCGAGCAGGATCGGGAACGTGAGGCCGTGATTGCGGACGGCGTCACGGGTCCCGCTCGCGGCCGCGGCCCGCCATCATGAGCACCGCGAGCGCGACGAGGCCGACGATGGCGGCGCTCCCGAGCGGGGCGAGGACGTAGCGCTCCGCCATCTCGATGCCGGCCTCCCGACCCCGCTCGAGGGCGGCGATCGAGTAGGCGAGATAGCCCAGCGGGAAGAGCGCGCCCAGTCCGAGCAGCGCGGCGACCGCACCGCGGGCCAGGCGCCACCGCACCGTGCTCGCGGCCACCGTGCCCGCGAAGATGACGAGGGGGCCCAGTCCCTGCGCGTGGGTGTGGAAGAAGGACAGGCCGGCCTCGGCGGCGTAGACCGCGCGCGCGGTGACCTCCGCATCGTACTCGGCGGAGCCGGCCAGCCCGTGCGCCTGCGGATTGGCCGCGACGCGCGCCCGCGCGTAGCTCGTGATCTGGGGCCGCAGCTGCGACATCAGCGCGCCGGCGGTCTCGCCGAGCGCGATGATGACGAGGCCCACGAAGACCACCACGAGCGGCGGACGTCTCATGCCGATCCGCGGCGAGCGTACTCGGGCCGCGTCTCCCCTGTCAACACACCCCACAGGCGGGCCGGCGTGACGGGGAGGTCGTTCAGCTCGATCCGGAACGGAGCGAGGGCGTCCGCCACCGCGTTGGCCAGCACGGCCGCGGGCCCGAGCGTGCCGCCCTCGCCCACCCCGCGCACGCCCGCCAGGTTGTCGGCCGGCTCCTCGATGTGGTGGAGATCGAGCGCAGGGATGGAGGCCGCGGTCGGCAGCGCGTACTCCATGAATGTCCCGGTGAGGAGCTGGCCGGCGGCATCGTAGACGATGTGCTCCATGAGCGCGCCGCCGATCCCCTGCGCGATGGCGCCCTGCACCTGACCCTCGACTATTAGAGGGTTGATCATCCGCCCTGTGTCCTCGACAACCACGTAGCGGAGAATCGTGAGCGCCCCGGTCGAGGCATCGACCTCGACCACGGCCGCCTGCGATCCGGCCGCGAACGTTCCGCGGATCGGGTCGTAGAATCTGGTGGCCTCGAGGCCCGCCTCCATGTCCGGGGGGAGCCGGTGGGTCTCGAGGTGCGCGACCCGGGAGATCTCGGCGACCGTGATCGCGCGCCCCGGCGCGCCTTTGACCGCGACGCGACCGTCCAGCACCTCCAGATCCCCGGGCGCAGCCTCGAGGAGGTGGGCCGCGATCCGGACGGCCTTGTCCCGCACGGCTCCGGCGGCCCGCATCGCGGCGCCCCCGCCGATCACGGCCTGCCGCGAGGCGAAGGCTCCGAGGCCGAAGGGCGTGGCGTCGGTGTCGCCGAGGACGACGGACACCGTGTCGAGCGGTACTCCCAGCTCGGACGCCACGATCTGGGCCACCGTCGTCTCGAGCCCCTGCCCCTGCGACGTGACCCCCGCCAGCACCGTCACGGCCCCTCCAGGATCCACCCGGACAGTGGCGCCCTCGTGGCCGGTGCGAAAGGGCATGCGCGGGCCCGCCGAGGCGGCCTGACCGAGGCCGGTCAGCTCGTTGTAGTTCGCGAAGCCGATGCCCACGTAGCGGCCCTGTTTCCGAAGGCGGGCCTGCTCGGCCCGGAACGCGCCATAGCCGATCGCCTCGACCGCCTTCTCGAAACACACCGGATAGCTCGGGCTGTCGTGGACGAGACGAGTGGCCGCGGTATAGGGCAGATCGGCGGGACCGACCAGATTGATGCGCCGGACCTCCACCGGATCGAGCCCGAGGGCGCGCGCGCCGAGGTCCAGGACCCGCTCCATCACGAAGGTGGTCGCCGGACGGGCGACGCCGCGGTAGGGCCCGGCCGGGGCGGTGTTCGTCGCCACCGCGACCACCTGGCACCGATAGTGCTGCAGCCGGTAGGGCCCGGCCAGGAGGCCACCGGCCATGAGCGCTTCGATGCCAGCCGTCCACGGGTACACGGAGTAGGCGCCGGCATTGCACGCGACGCGCACGTCCATCGCGAGCAGGCGGCCGGCGGGATCGAAGCCGGCCCGCACCGCGTAGTGGTGATCGCGCGCGTGCGCGGAGGCCAGGAATCCCTCGCGGCGCTGCTCGACCCACTTGACGGGACGGCCCAGACGGATCGCGAGCAGGCAGAGCGCGACGTCCTCGGGATAGAGGATCGCCTTCACCCCGAACCCGCCACCGACATCGGACGCCACGACCCGGACTCGGTTCTCGGCCAGGCCGAGGATCCCGGCGAGGCCGTGGCGCGCCAGGTGCGGGACCTGGGTGCCGGACCAGAGGGTGAGCTTGCGCTCGGCCGGGTTCCAGTCCGCGACCCCGCCGCGGCCTTCCAGCGGCGCCGCGGTCTGCCGGTTCGTGCGGAAGGCGCGCTCCACCACGACGGCCGAGCCGGCCAGGGTCGCCTCCACGTCACCGTTCTCGAACCGGCGCGACAGGAGCACGTTGTCCGGCGCCACCTCGTGGACGACGGCCCGGTTGCCGCGGGCGGCGAGGAGGTCCACCGCCGCCGGCAGCGGCTCGTAGTCGACCTCCACGAGCGCGGCGCCGTCCTCGGCCGCGTAGCGCTCACGGGCCACGACGGCGGCGACCGCCTCGCCCGCGAAGCGAACCTTCGGCCAGGCCAGGATCGGCTGCCCGGTCTCGACATAGGTCGGCAGGGCCGACAACGCGCGCACGCAGTGCTGAGCGAAGGTCGGGTCGGCGCCCGTCACCACCGCCACGACCCCGGAGGCCGCCGCCGCGCGCGTCGTCTCGACGGCCCGGATCCGGGCGTGGGCGTGAACGCTGCGCACGAAGGCCACATGCAGCATGCGGGGCAGCTCGACGTCGCTCACGTACCGCCCCCGCCCGGTGAGGAGGCGCGCGTCCTCCTTGCGGGGAACGCGAGCCCCGAACAGGCTCGAAGCTCCGGAATGTGGGCCGCTGTCCACCGGGCGCGCTGGGGCTCCTCACACCATGGCGTAGCCGCCGTTGACCGATACCACCTGGCCGGTGGTCCAGCCCGACAGCGGCGAGGCCAGGAGCAGGATCATCGGAGTGACATCGTCGGGACGACCGACCCGCCGCAACGGATACTGGGCCAGTATCTTCTTGCCGGACTCGCCGACCCGCCCCGAGTCGCCCATGAGGTTGACGATGGCCCCCGAGCCCCGCGCGGTCATGGAGCGCGCCACCGCCTGCGTGATGCGGAGCGTCCCGGTGACCGTCACGTCCACCTGCGGCGCCCACTCCTCGGGCGTCGTCTCGAGGAACGGCTTGCGCTGGGTCGCGGCGGCGTTGTTGACGAGGACGTTTCCTCCATCGAACCGGATCTCTTCGATATCTGAGATCTCAGGTCTCAGCGCAGTCATATAGGGCAGCCGTCACCCCTTTGTCAAGAGAGGTAAGATGTCCCGGTGCCGTCCAAGGTCATGACCATGCGGGAGGCGATCGCCCGCTTCGTCCCCGACGACACGTCGATCTGCCTCAACACGGCCCTCGAAGCCTTGATCCCCTTCGCGGCGGGACATGAGCTGATCCGTCAGCGGCGGCGGGACCTCACCTTGATCGGACCCATCTCCGACATGCTCTTCGACCAGCTCATCGGGGCGGGCACTGTCCGCCGGATCATCGCGGCCTGGGTCGGCAACGTGAGCGCGGGGCTCGGCCACAACTACCGGCGCGCGGCGGAGAAGGCGATCCCGGCGCCCATCGAGGTGGAGGATCATTCGAACCTGACCATGGCCTTCGCGCTGCAGGCCGGCGCGCTGGGCATCCCATACCTTCCTGTCCGCTCCCTGCTCGGCACCGGGCTGATCGACTCCAACCCGACCTTCAAGCGCTCTACCGATCCCTGGTCCGGGGAGCCGTTGCTGCTGGTACCCGCCCTCGTTCCCGATGTCGCGATCCTCCATGTCCAGCGAGCCGACGAGGACGGCCGCGCCCACGTCTGGGGCACGCTCGGGGTGACCCGCCCGGCGGCTCTGGCCGCGCGCCGCGTGATCCTCGTGGCCGAGGAGATCGTGCCGCGGGAGCACATCCTGAGCGATCCGAACCTCGTGCTCACTCCCGAGATCAAGGTGGTCGGGGTGGTGCGCCAGCCGCTCGGGGCCTTCCCGTCTCCGGTCCAGGGCTACTACGCCCGACACCACGACTCGTTCCACCGCTTCCACGAGGAGAGCCGCACCGTGGAGGGCTTCCACCGCTGGCTCGACCACTGGGTGCTGGGCGTCCCGGACTGGGACGGCTTTCTCGCCCGCGTCGGGCACCAGATCCTGGAAGCCGTGCGCATCAAGCACCCGCTGCTCTCGAAGCCCCTCGACTACGGAGCCTGACCGCCATGAAGATCACCGCCATCGAGGCCATCACGCTGGCCATTCCCTTGAAGCCCATGGACCCCCCGTCGGCGTGGACGGGCGGCACACGCAAGCAGATCATTGTTCGAGTGATCACCGACCAAGGGCTGGTCGGCGTCGGCGAGGCCTTCGCCTACGGAGCGCCGCTCGCGGTCGCGAGCGTGATCGAGGAGAGCCTGGCCCCGCTCCTGGTCGGCCAGGATCCGCTCCGCATCGAGGCGCTCGTGGACCTGATGCACCGGGCGACCATGATCTACGGTCGCCGGGGCCTCGCCATGTTCGCGATCAGCGGCGTCGAGATCGCGCTCTGGGATCTGCTCGGCAAGCTCCGTGGGGCGCCCGTCTACGAGCTGCTGGGCGGCGCGGTGAGGCCGCGCCTGCCGGTCTACGCGAGCCTCCTGCGCTACGACTCGCCCCCGGCGGTGGCCGGAGCCTGCCGGCACTTCGTCTCCCAGAGCTTTCGCATGCTCAAGCTCCACCAGACCGACGTGGCGTCCGTTCGCGCCGCGCGCGAGGCGGTCGGCCCGGACGTGGAGCTCATGCTCGACACCAATTGCCCGTGGACTCCCCTCGAGGCTGTCGCGATGGCGCGGGCGCTCGCCCCCTACCGCCTCTTCTGGCTCGAGGAGCCGGTATGGCCACCCGAGGACTATGCCGGCCTCGCCCGCGTCGCCGCCGACACGGAGACGCCGATCGCGCTCGGCGAGAACGAATCGACGCTCTTCGGCTTCAGCGAGATCGTCCGCCAGCGGGCCGGCGACATCCTACAGCCCAGCATCACCAAGGTGGGCGGCATCTCCGAGTTCCGGAAGATCGTCGCGCTCGCCCAGGCCGCGAACCTGCCGATCGCGCCGCACTCGTTCTATTTCGGACCCGGCCTGGCCGCCACTCTCCACGTGGCCGCGACCTTCGGGGGTAGCCTGCCCGTCGAGTTCCCGACGGGCGAGCACGAGACGCCGTTCCTCACCCGCCCGCTCCAGGCGCGCGACGGCTGGATCGAGGTGCCGTCCGGTCCGGGTCTCGGCGTCGAGATCAACGAAGAAGCCGTCCGTCGCCACCCCTTCGTCAAGGGCACCGCCAAGCCCTTTGTTCTCACGTGAGCCGCGATTACACCGAGCGCGAGCTCATGGTCATTGCCGCAGGTCGCGAGATCCGCGACGGCGAGGTGGTCTTCGTGGGCATGCGCCTGCCCCTCGTCGCCTTCGCCTTCGCCAAGCGCACCCATGCGCCGCGCGCGCTCGGCTTCTTCGAGAACGGCATCGTGCGGGACCGGCCGACCCTCGAGACGCTCCTGACCATGAGCGATACGCCGAACGTGCCGGGGGCGGTGTGGTCCGGCGGGACGGTGGACGTCATGGGCCTCCTCCAGCAGGGGCTGGTGGACCTGGGCTTCATCGGCGGGGCCGAGATCGATCGCTTCGGCAACCTCAACACCTCCTACATCGGGGACTGGCGCCGCCCCACCGTCCGCCTGCCGGGCAGCGGCGGCGGCGCAGACATCGCGAGCCTGGCGCGCCGCTTCGTCGTGATCATGCCGCAGGAGCAGCACCGCTTCCGGGAGCGCGTGCACTACATCACCTCCCCCGGCTTCGGCGAGGGCGCGGGCTGGCGCCAGCGCGTGGGGCTGCCGGGCGGCGGGCCCGCCGCCGTCATCACCACCCTCGGGGTCTTCCGCTTCGATCCCACCACGCGCGAGATGTGCCTCGTCTCCTACCATCCCGGGCAGAGCGCGGAGAGCGTCAAGGACGCCACCGGCTGGGCGCTGCGGGTGGCGCCCGATGTCGGGCGCACGCCCACGCCGACCGCCGAGGAGCTTGCCGTCGTCCGCGAGTGCGATCCGGCTGGGTTCTGGACCCGCTGATCCGGTGGCTTCGACTCGGCCCGCGCCCGCCGCCCGCGCCTGGCTCATGTGGGGTATCCCCGCCCTCATCTTCCTCATCGCCTTCCTCCATCGCGCGGCCCCGGGGGTGATGGCCAAGGACCTGATGCAGGCCTTCAACGCCACCGGGACCGTGATCGGCCTGCTTTCGGCGATGTACTTCTACTCTTACGCGGGCTTCATGGTGCCGGGCGGCGTGCTCATCGACAGCCTCGGGCCCCGGTGGGTGATCGCGGGCGGCGGCGCGGTCATGGGGCTTGGCTCGCTGGCGATGGGCATGGCCTCGGGCCCCGCCGTGCTCTTCGGCGGGCGCCTCCTGGTCGGCCTGGGCGCCGCCGTCACGTTCACCGGGACGCTCAAGATCGCGGCGAGCTGGTTCCCGCCCTCGCACTTCGGCACGATGTCGGCGGTGACCGCGACGGTCGGCGTGCTCGGCGGCCTCGTCGGGAGCGCGCCTCTCGCCGCACTGGCCCAGGCCGTGTCCTGGCGTGGAGCGCTGGTCGTGATCGGCGTGCTCACGCTGGCGATCGCCGGGCTCTCCGCGGCGCTCGTCCGGGACGAGCCGGTCCGCTCGGCCGGCACGACCCCGACGACGGCCTCTTGGCGCGAGGCCCTCGAAGGGACGCTCCGCGTCCTGGGCAACCCCTACACGTGGCCGCCCTTCCTCTGCTTCTTCTTCCTCTATGCCTCCATCGGCAACTTCTTTCTGTGGAGCGTGCCGTTTCTCCGCGACGTCTACGACCTCACCACAACGCGGGCCGCGCTCTATGCCTCGCTGCCGTCGGTGGGGCTGCTGGTCTCGGGACCGCTCACCGGTTATCTGTCCGACCGGGTGCTGAGGCGCCGCAAGCTGCCCTACGTGACTCTGGTCATCGCCCTGTTCCTGGTCTGGCTCGCGTTCGTGCTCACCCTGGGCACGCTCCCGCTCGCGGGCGTCTGCCTGCTCTTTCTCGCCATGGGGGTGGTCGGCGCCGCCTTCATGCTCACCTGGCCGCTCGGGCGCGAGGTGAATCCCCCGGCCCTGGCCGGGATCGCGGTGGCGGTGGCCAACCTGGGCGGCTTCGTCGGGGCCGCGCTGACCCAGGGGCCGCTCGGGGCCATCCTCGACGCACGCTGGGCCGGGGTCATGGTCGAGGGCGCGCGCGTCTATCCGGTCGACGCGTACCGCGGCGCCTTCGCGATCTGTGCGCTCTGCGTGCTCGCCGCAGCCGGCCTCAGCCCCTTTCTGGTGGAGACCCGGGGCGAGAACGTCTATCACCGGCTCCGTCCGTCCCGGCCGGCCGCGGGAAGCGCGCCCCGTACGTCTCGAGAGGAATCCTGAGCGCGTTGGTGAGGAAGGAGATCAGATGATAGAAGCCGGTGAGCGCCACCAGCTCGACCAGCTGTTCATCGCTCCATTGGGCCCGCAGCGCGGTCCAGAGTCCGTCGCTCACCTGCGCCCGGTCGTGGAGCTCGTCGACCAGGTGGAGGAGCAGGCGCTCCCGCTCCGGCAGCGCCGCCGCGGCAGCCACGTCCCCGCAGGTGGCGGCCGCCTGCTCGGGGGTCAAACCCACGCGCTCGGCGAAGAAGGCTATGTGCACGCCCCATTCGTACTCGGAGCCGCAGCGCGCGCAGGTGCGGTCGATGACGATCTCCCGCTCGCGGAGGCTGATCGAGCCCCGGTCCAGCAGGCCCCCCGCCATCACGCGCAGGAACACCCGCTCGTTGACGGCAAGGGTCCGGAAGAGGGTGAGCGGGGGCACTCCCTCGGGCATCACGCGATCGAGGGCGGCCGCGACGGCTTCCGAGTAAGGGGGCTCAACCGGGGCGATGCGCGGTCCGTTCATGGTGAAACCCTCCCGATCCGGTCGTGTGCTATCATTTACGTAGCATTCAGCCTACCGCTACTGATTCGATAGCGCAAGAGAGCGATGGCCAGGACGCCGAGGCCGGGACGGCCGGTGCGGGGCTCGCGGACGGGGCGGCCGATCATGGCGCTCATGGACCTGCTCGGCCGACGCTGGGCGCTTCGCGTGATCTGGGAGCTGCGGGCCGGGCCGCTCACCTTCCGGGCGCTGCAGGAGGCCTGCGGCGGGGTGAGCCCCACCGTGCTCAACGAGCGGCTGCGGGAGCTACGGGAGAGCGGGTTGGTGGACCCGGCGGAACCCCCGGGCTACCGGCTCACCGCGCTGGGGCGCGGGCTGATCGAGCAGTTCCTGCCGCTGGTCGACTGGTCGACGCGGTGGGCCGCCGCGGTCACTCGCGCTCGAGGAAGCCCTCGGTCATCGCGTTGACCTCGGGGATGCCGTTGCGGGCGATGGCGTTGATGCGCGCCTTCATCTCGGCGAGCGGCCGGAAGGGCTTCTTGGCCAGCATCAGTCCGTAGTCGCGCGCCGCGATCGCCAGCTCGGCGCCCGCGACGACCCGGTGAACGAGTCCCCAGGCCTGGGCCTCCGCCGCGGAGTAGCGGGCGCAGCCCATGATGATCTCCTTCGCGCGCGCCGGGCCCACCATCCGGACGAAGCGGGTCGTGGTGGCCACCCCGAGCGGGACGCCCAGCTCCACCTCCGGGATCCAGAACTGCGCCTCCGCCGCCGCGATGCGGAAATCGCAGGCGAGGGCCAGGCCCCAGCCGCCGCCCACCGCGTGGCCGTTGACCGCGGCGATGGTGGGCTGCTCGAGCCCTTCGAGCGTGGTGTTGGCCCGCTCGAAGAGGCGGCGGAACTGGCTCTTGCGCGAGAGGAAGAGCCGGCGCCGCTCCTCCGGGGTCGCGGCCTTCGCGTGGCCGGCGTCGGCCCCGGCCGAGAAGACGGGGGGCGCGCCCGTCAAGATGACGACGCGAATGGTCGCGTCGTCGCGCAGCTCGGCGAAGGCGGCGGCCAGCTCGGTGAGCATCTCGTCGCTCAGCGAGTTGCGGCGGTCGGGCCGGTCGAGGGTGACGGTGGCAACCGCACCCGCGCGGGTCAAGAGGACGTTAGACATTCGGCCCCGACGCCCTCTCCCCCGAGGGAACCGTGGCGTGCTCGTCGGCGAGCATGCGCTCGCGGCCCTCGCGGACGAGCTCGATGGCGTGGTCGAAGCCGCGGCCGGCGCGGCGGTCGGCTTCGATGGCGGGGCGCACTGCTTCGTCGAGGAAGCGCGCGACCGCGCCGGAGAGCCGCCGCCTCACCTCGCCGTAGCCCTTGACGACATTGGCCAGCTCCGCCACCTCCGAGGCCAGGCGCTCGTCGACGGCGGCGGCGGCGAGCACCGTCTCCTCCCACCGGCCCATCAGGGCGAATTCGCGCTGGCGGCGCAGCGACGATGGCCGCAGCCCGCGCAGCCGGGCGAGCAGCCAGACGCGCAGGAAGCCCAGCACCGAGGTGGTCTTCACGTGCTGCCCGATCGTCGGGCGGCCCTCCGGCCAGCGCCGCTCCGCCCAGCGTGCGATGGGCCCGCCGATCGAGGCGGGGAGGATCCCGTACATCTCGTCCAGATCGGGCTTGAGATAGTCGGTCACGACGAGCACCGCGCCTTCCGGCGTCCCCTGCTCCCGGCGGATGCGGTCGAAGCGGGCGCGCCGGGTCTTGAGGTCGGCCACCCGGATCGCGTCCTCGTAGGTCATCCACACCGCGAGCCGCCGCGCGAAGATCCCGGTCAGCCGGGTGCCGGAATCGAGCGCGCGCACGCGCCGGACGCGCTCCAGGAACAGTAGGGCGTAGCGCGCGTCCTGGTAGTCGATCAGCCGCGCGAGCGCCTCGCCCACGACGGCATGCAGCGCCTCCGGGAACTCGGCCTCGGCCCGCGCGGCCAGCGACCCGAAGACGGCCGCGCGCGAGCCCAGCGCGGCGGCCCGCTCGGCCTTCGTCTCCGCCCACGGCCGCTCGCGCCGCGCCCCTTCCCTCACTTCACCGGCGGCCACCAGCTCCATGCCCGCCTTGAGGCCGCGGACGTTCCGATCGACGGCGACGCCCCCTTCGCGGATCGCCGCCTCGAAGTCGGCCGCGGTCATAGGCACGACCTCGGTGGCCGCGAGCGCGCCGAGCAGCAGGGCATTGACCTCGGTCTGGTGCTGGCGCGCGAGGGCGAGGGCGTCGAAGCCGACGAACCGGTGGCTGAGCTTGCCAGCGGCCGCCTCGAGGCTTTCGCGCGGATAGATCCCGTCGCCGGGGACCGACTTCTCCGCGATCGAGAACAGGCGGTGTGTGCTCGCGATGAGGGTGGTCCGTCCGGGCGAGGCGTAGTCCATCTCGATGGTGCGACCCGCCTCGAGCAGCTCCGAGGCGATGATGACGTCCACGTCCCCTGGCGTCGGATAGAGCGAGAAGACGGGCTCGGGCCGGCCGGCCTCCAGGCGCTCGGGGAAGATCTCGACGTAATAGGTCGTGGCGCCGGTGCGCTGGGCCACGCCGGGGATCGAGGTGGACTGGGCCGCGTAGCCCGCGTGGGAGGCCGCACCCACGATCCACTCGGTGAGCACGCCGCCGCCCTGCCCGCCCAGCGCGGCGATCAGGATCGAGACGGGACGGTGCGCCATCACGCCGGCTGCAGCCAGCCGATGACCCGGCGCCGGGTCGCGGCGAGCCCGCGCGTCCACGCGCCCGGGTTGTGCACGACGCGCGCCTCGTAGAAGGACGGGCAGAGGACGGCGGCGTGCGCCACCTCGCCACAGAGCCCGCAGCCGACGCAGCTGCCGTCCACGTGGGCCACCGGATCGTCTCGCAGCGGGTCCGGATTCTCCTTGAGGGTCAGCGACGGGCAGCCGTTGAAGCGCATGCACGACTTGTCGCCGGTGCACACGTCGGGGTCTACCCCGAAGCGCGGCGTCTCCACCCGCGCGCCCGCCTTGAGCCGCGCGGCGGTTTCCGGCTTCACGCGCCGCTGGCGCTCCAGCTGGCACTCGGCCCGCGCGATGATCACCTTGAGCCCGCCCGCCGCGGTGGTCATGGCCTCCTTGACCACCTTCAGGGTGTCGCCCACGCGGTAGGGGTTCACCGTCTTGATCCAGGACACCCCGAGGCTCCGGATGGTCTCGGCGATGGACATCCGCACCTGGTCCCCACGCGGGTTCTTCCCCGAAGAGGGATTGGCCTGCTGGCCGGTCGCCGAGGTGTAGAAGTTTTCCAGGATCACCACGATCGAGTCCTGCTTGTTGAAGACCGCGTTGGCCACCCCCGCGGTGAGCCCGGAGTGCCAGAACCCACCGTCGCCCAGGATCGAGATCACCCGCTTCTTGAAATTGGGGGCCACCGCGCTCGCGGAAGCCAGGCTCATGCCGTAGCCCAGGATGGTGTTGCCCTGGTTGAACGGCGGCAGCGTGGCGAAGGCGTGGCAGCCGATGTCGGCCGCGACGTGGGTCTCTCCCAGCTCCCGCTGCGCGATCTTGAGCGCGCTGAACACCGGGCGCTCCGGGCAGCCGGTGCAGAACGCGGGCGGGCGCTTCGGCAGGGGCGTGCGCAGCAGGGCCCGCCCCTGGCCCGCGTGCCCGGTGAGCGCCCGCCGACGCCGCTCGGCGTCTTCGCCCAGGAAGCGCGCGAGGGCGGCCAGCACCACCTCCGGCACGTACTCGCCCTGCGCGGCCACCACGTCCTTGCCGTGGATGCGCGTGGTGAGCCCGTGCTCGTAGGCCAGCGCCTTCAGCTCCTGCTCGATGAAGCTCGGCATGCCTTCCTCGAGCACCATCACCCGCTGCTTGCCCTCGAGGAAGCTCAGCAGCTGATCCGGCACGAGCGGGTGGATCACGTTCAGCACGAGGAGCGGGATGCGGCTCTGGCCGAAGGCGTCGGCCCACCCGAGCAGCTCGAGGGCGCGGAGCGCGGTCGGGGTGAGGCCGCCCTGCAGGATGATGCCGAGGCCCTTCTCCTCGCCGGGGCGCACCTCGTTGAGGCCGCGCTCCACGATGTAGCGCCGCGCGCTCGGGAGCCGGCGCTCGAACTTCTGCGCCTCCTGCGTGTAGGTGGAGGGCGGGTGGCTCAGCCGGCCGTAGTCGAAGGAGTGGCGCTCCAGCGGGGTGTTCATGCCGATGGCCGGCCGCACGTTGTCGCGGCAGACCATGCTGCCGCGCATGTGCGCGGCCCGTATCCGCAGACTGATGACCGTTGGAAGATTGGAGGCCTCGGACATGCCGAAGCCTTCCTCCACCATGCGGGCCAGGTTCTGCAGGGTCGGGCGCGGGTCGATCAGCAGCAGCGAGGACTTCAGGGCGAAGGAGTGGGTGCGCTCCTGGATGACGCTGGCGCCCGCCCCGTAGTCCTCGCCCACCACGATCAGGGCACCGCCGATGACGCCGGGCGAGGCCAGGTTCGACAGCGCGTCCGCGGCGACGTTGGTGCCCACGATGGACTTCCAGGTCACCGCGCCACGCATCGGATAGTTGATGGACGCGCCGAGCAGCGCGGCCGCCGCCGCCTCGTTGGCGGAGGCGTCGAGGTAGACGCCCATCGGCCGGAGCAGCGATTCGTTGGCGTCGGCCAGGACGTCGAGGAGATGGGAGACGGGCGCGCCCGGGTAGCCCCCCACGTAGGAGACGCCGGACTGGAGCAGGGCCTTGGTGATGGCCAGGATGCCCTCGCCCCGCAGCACTTGGCCTTCTCCCATCGCCAACTGCTTGACTTCCTCGGCAAAGGACCGTTCCATAGAACCCTCTTGTACCACAATCCCGCAGGGAGGGGCCCGTGGCGCACTTCACCACCAGCGACGGCGTCCGGATCTACTACGAGTCTCACGGCGATGGCGACCCGGTCCTCCTGGCTTATGGCATCGGCGGCAACGCGCGGATGTGGCAGCCGAATATCCACGCGATCTCCGCGGGCCACCGGCTGATCCTCTGGGAGCCCCGGGGCCATGCCCGCTCCGAGAGCCCGGCCGATCCCGCCAAGGTGACCTTCGGGCACTGGGTGCTCGACCTCCGCGATCTGATGGGGCATCTGGCCCTGACCCACGCGGTGGTGGGCGGCCTCTCGCTGGGCGCGGGTATCGCCACCCGCTTCACCCTCGCCCATCCCGAGCGCGTGCGGGCCCTGATCGTGGTGGACTCGTCCTCCGCGGTGGGGCTACCGCTCTCGGTCGAGAATCTCGTGATGCGTGCGCGGTCGATCGAGGTGACGCTCAAGGGCGGGATGGACGCGATGGCCGAGTTCGCCATCACCTCCAACCCGAACGTGGCCGGACGGCTCAAGCTCGACCCGGGGGCCCGCCAGGAGGTGTTCGACTACTACCGCATGCTGACCCCGATCGGCTACGCCAACGCGCTCCGCGCCCTGCTGCAGATGGACTACATCACGGAGCGGCTGCCCGAGATCAGCGTCCCGACGCTGCTGGTATGCGGCGACGAAGACCCGTCGCTCCAGCCGATGCGGGTCATGGAGAAGAAGGTCAAGCAATCGCGCTTCGTGCTGCTCTCCCCGGCCGGCCACTTCGGCAACCGGGACCAGCCGGAGGCCTTCAACCGCGCCGTGCTGGACTTCCTGGACGAGCTCGACCCCGCTTGACGGTGACCTCCGCCCCCCGGACCGCTTCCCCGCAGTCCGGGCAGTAGTAGCCGACCGACACCGGGTGACCGCACCCCGTGTGCACAAGTTTGGCCTGCTTGTGCACGTGGCGGCCGCCCCACGCCGCGAGCGCGCCCACCACCATGCCGAGCTCCCGTCCCTTGTCGGTGAGCCCGTACTCGGCCCTCGGCGGGTGATCCGAATAGAAGCGCCGCGCGATCAGCCCATGCTCCTCCATCAGCTTGAGCCGCGCCGACAGGATGTTGGGGGCGATGCCGGGCAGGGTGGCCAGGAGATCCTGGAAGCGCTTGGCGCCGGATAGGAGGTCGCGTACCGCCAGGAGCGTCCAGCGGTCGCCGATCACCTCGAGCGTCTTGGCCACCGGGCAGGACTGATTGTATCGCTTCGGCATGGATGCAGTATAGACGGCGGCTTGACATCGGAGCAAGTGACTATTATTTTAGTAGTCACTTGTCACCACCTCGGGAAGGAAGGGTCCGATGCCGAAGGCGATCGACTTCATCCGGATGGTCCAGCGCGGGGAGGCCCCGCCGCCGCCGGTGGCCCGGCTGATCGGGTTCACCCTCACCGAGGTCGAGCCCGGGCGCGCGGTGATCGCGCTCGACGCAGACGGCCGCCACGCCAATCCGATGGGCACACTCCACGGCGGCGTCCTGTGCGACATCGCGGACGCGGCGATGGGCATGGCCTACGCGGCGACCCTCGACGAGAACGAGACGTTCACCACGCTGGAGCTGAAGATCAACTTCCTCAAGCCGGTGCGCACCGGCCGGCTCGTGGCCACCGGTCGCGTCGTCAAGGGCGGTCACACCGTCGGCCTCGTCGAGTGCGACGTGCTGGACGACAAGGAGCGCCTCGTCGCGCGCGCGTCCAGCACCTGTATGACCCTCCGGGGCGAGCAGGCGGTGGGGCGCTAGGGTGAGCCTGACCGCCGCGGCGGCCGTGGCTACGCCCAGGACCGCCGTCCTCTCTCCGGGCACCCGGCTCCTCCTCGAGGGGCCGGTCGCCGGGACCCTGCTGCGGCTGGCCGCGCCCAACGTGCTGGTCATGGTGCTGCAGGCCGCGGTGAGCACGCTCGACGCGGTCTTCGTCGGCTGGCTCGGCTCGGACGCCCTCGCGGGCGTCTCGCTGGTCTTCCCGCTCATCATGCTGATGCAGACCATGTCCGCGGGCGGCATGGGCGGGGGCGTCGCCTCCGCGGTGGCGCGTGCGCTGGGGGGAGGCCGCCGCGCCGAGGCCGACGCGCTGGTCGGCCACGCCTTCGTGGTCGCGCTCGTGATGGCGGCCGGCTTCACGCTCCTGCTCGAGCTGGGCGGGCCCGCCCTCTATCACGCCATGGGGGGCCGGGAGGCGGTCCTCGACTCCGCCGTCCTCTACTCGCGGGTGCTCTTCGGCGGCGCGCTCGCCTACTGGCTCTTCAACACGCTCGGCAGCGTGATTCGCGGCACCGGCAACATGGCGCTGCCCGCGTCGGTGATGGTGGGGACCGGCCTGCTCTACCTCGCGCTGTCGCCCGCGCTGATCCTCGGCTGGGGGCCGCTGCCCCACCTCGGGATCGCGGGCGCCGCCATCGCGAGTGTGGCGTCGTTCAGTCTGGGGAGCCTCGCGCTGCTCGTCTTCCTGTTCTCGCGACGCAGTCTGGTGCGCCCCACCCTGCGCGGCCTGCGGTTCCGGCGCGCCCTGTTCTGGGAAATCTTGAAGGTCGGCGCCCCCGGCTCGCTCAACACGATCCTCACGAACCTGACGGTGGTCCTGCTCACGTCGCTGGTCGGGCCGTTCGGCGGCGCGGCGCTGGCCGGCTACGGCATGGGCGCGCGGCTCGAGTACCTGCAGATCCCGATCGTCTTCGGCCTCGGCTCGGGGCTCGTCACCATGGTCGGCACCAGCGCGGGCGCGGGCGACCGCGCGCGGGCCCTGCGCGTGGCGTGGGTCGGGGCCGCCATGGCCGCCGCCATCACGGGTACCATCGGGATCCTGGCCGCGCTCTTCCCGCATGCTTGGCTTGGTCTTTTCACCACCGATCCGGAGGTGCTGGCGGCCGGGACCCGGTACCTGAGAGTGGTCGGGCCCTGCTACGGCTTCTTCGGCGCGGGCCTCGCCCTCTACTTCGCCTCCCAGGGGGCCGGACGACTGCTCTGGCCGCTCCTCGCCGGCCTCACGCGCCTCATCATCGCGGGCGTGGGGGGCTGGCTCGCCACCCGCTGGCTCGATGGGGGGCTCTCCGGATTGTTCGGGGCGATGGCGGTGGCCCTTGTAGTCTTTGGGACGATCAACGTCTTGGCGGTCCGCCTGGGCGCATGGCGTAGCCGCCGCAACCGGAGGGCATCATGACTGGCCAACAGATATTCGGGCTCCAGGTCGTGCTCAGCTTCGTAGTGTACGGGCTCGTGGCCAAGTGGTACGTGAGTCCACGCCTCGCGACGCTCCCGCTCGGGATCGCGCTACCGCCCTTGCTCGTGCTGCACGCGCTCCGGCACATAGGGCTCGTCTTCCTGGTGCCGACCGTGGTCGGCCCGGCGCTCCCGGCCAGCTTCGCGGTGCCCGCCGCCTACGGCGACCTGCTGGCCGGGCTCCTCGCGCTGGCCGCGATGGGGGCGCTCCGCGCGAGATCGAGCATCGCGATCCCTCTGACCTGGCTCTTCAATGTCGTGGGCCTCCTCGATCTCATCAACGCGTTCTACCAGGGGCTGTCGAAGAACGTGCTGCTCGGCGCCGCCTACTACATCCCGACCTTCATAGTGCCGGCGCTGGTGATCACGCATCTCATGATCTTCCGCATGCTGGTCCGGCATCCCCGCTGACCGCGCGCACCGGGCATTGCCCGGATCGTAACAGGTGTGAAACAATCGCGGCGTGAGCCGCCGCGCCCGCGCCGTCCTCGCCACCGCCTGCGGGGCGC
>Ga0207646_10001457_pt1 | contig 29313 bp, 24 predicted proteins | sample KBSK5502metaG_FD_184343 | JGI IMG/M metagenome (GOLD analysis project Ga0207646, IMG submission 184343) | Corn, switchgrass and miscanthus rhizosphere microbial communities from Kellogg Biological Station, Michigan, USA - KBS K5-50-2 metaG... | ecosystem: Host-associated > Plants > Roots >... | reverse complement strand
TGGCCATCGCGGTGACCGTGACGTGCGCCCTGCTGGCGTTCCCGGTCGCCTACTACATGGCGCGGGTCGCGTCGCCTCGCGTCCGGGGCCTGCTCGTCGTCGCGGTCCTCATGCCGCTCTGGTCGAGCTACCTGATCAAGGCCTACTCGTGGCGCCAGATCCTGTCGAACGACGGCGTCCTGAACTGGGCTCTCTCGCCGCTGGGCATCCACGGCCCGGGTCTCAACGAGGTCGGGCTGTGGCTGGTGCTGACCTACCTCTGGCTGCCATACATGATCCTGCCGGTCTTCGCCGGCCTCGAACGGATCCCGACGTCGCTCCTCGAGGCGTCGGCCGACCTCGGCGGACGCGGCCTGATGACGTTCCGGCGGGTGACTTTGCCGTTGGTGTTCCCGGCGCTGGTGGCCGGCTCGATCTTCACGTTCTCGCTCACGCTGGGCGACTACATCGCACCGTCGCTCATCACGACGACGCAGTTCATCGGCAACGTCATCCTCGCCAATTTCGGCGTCCCCAACCTGCCGCTGGCGGCGGCCCTGTCGCTCGTCCCGTTGGTGATCGTGACGATCTACCTGCTGATCGCGCGGCGCCTCGGGGCGTTCGAGGCGCTGTGACGAGCGGAGCCCTGGGCCGGGCCCTCCTCCGGATCGCGACCGGCGCGGTCCTGTTCTTCATGTACGCGCCGCTGGCCCTCGTGATCATCTACGCCTTCAGCGACACCGGGACGACCGCCTGGCCACCGACATCGCTGTCGTTGAAGTGGCTTGAGATCGCGGTCGCCAACACCGGCCTGCGCGACGCGTTCCTGACGTCGATCGCGGTCGCCCTGGGGGCGACGGTCATCGCCCTCCTGCTCGGGTCGCTGGCGGCCCTGGCGGTCGCGCGACACGCCTTCTTCGGCCGCGAGGTGGTGTCGTTCGTCCTGATCTTCCCGATCGCCCTCCCGGGCATCGTCACCGGCATGGCCTTGAGCACGACCTTCGCGACGATCGGGCTGCCGCTGGGCGTGCTCGCGATCATCGTCGGCCACGCGACGTTCTGCATCGTGCTCGTCTACAACAACGTGATCGCCCGGCTGCGGCGAACGGCGGCCAGCCAGGAGGAGGCATCCTCCGACCTCGGCGCCGATTCCTGGCAGACGTTCCGATTCATCACCCTGCCGGCGCTGCGGTCGGCGATGCTGGCCGGCGCGTTGCTCGCGTTTGCCCTGTCGTTCGACGAGGTGATCGTGACGATCTTCGTCGCGGGCGGCGTGAAGACGCTCCCGATCTGGATCTTCCAGAGCTTCCGCCTTGCCAACCAGGTCTCGCTGGTCAACGTGGCCGGGCTCGTGGCGATCCTCCTGTCGGTCATCCCGGTCTACATCGCGACCCGGTTGACGCGGGACACGGGCGCGATCGGACGGACCTGACGACCGCCCTCACGCCCCGGGATTTCGTTCCGGGTCGCCCCTAATCCCAGCGCATGCCGGCCTGTCCGGCAAGGGCGATCGCCGCCAAGGTGACGACCGGGATCGCAATCCTGAGACCGGTACGGATACGCTCGAGCATGCCTGGCACTCCTCCGGTCCCGGCGCCGGTGATCCGCGACGTCCGACCCCAACGAGGAGTGCCCGGTCGGAGGACGCCGGGTGCAGTGTCGCCGACGGCGCTTATCTGCGGCTCACCAGCGACTCACCGCCGGGCCATCCGCGACTCACATCGACGGGGTGTGGTCGGGGTCCAGGAACCGCTCCGGGTCGTCGCGGAACTCGAGGTAGCAGCCGCGTCCGCAGAACCAGTAGGTCGTTCCGTCGTGCTCGATCTTCAGGTCCGTGGCCGTCGTGTCGACCTCCATCCCGCAGACCGGATCCGTCTCGATCGCCATTGTGGACAACTCCGTTACCGGGTACTCCCCCGGAGTATACGTCGCCGCCCTTCGTCGGCCCGTTCGACCTCGCCTGTACGATCAGCCGGTGTCCGAGATTCCGTTCGACCCTCGCGCGGCCCTCGTCGCGGAGCGCGATCGCCTGCGCGCCGAGCTGGCCGAGGGAATCGTCGCGCCCGACCCGATGACGTACGGGTCCCAGGCGGCCGCCGCGACCCAGGTCTTCGAGCAGCAGCGCGACCTGGCCCTTCGCGAGCGGAACGAGCACCAGCTGGTCGCGGTGGAGGCGGCGCTTCGGCGACTCGACGACGGCACGTTCGGGACCTGCGCGCGCTGCGGCAAGCCGATCGCGTCCGAGCGCCTCGCGGCGCTTCCCTGGGCCGCTCACTGCATCGACTGCCAGCGGATCGTGGGCCGCGGTGGCTGACGTCGCCGAGGGCCCGGCGCGCGTGGGCGCGGCCGCCGGCCTCGTCACGATCGAGGCGATCCGGGCCGCCGCAGCGACGCTCCGTGGCGTCGCCACGCGGACCCCGCTCGTCCCGTTCGGGCCGACGGCGGACCGACGATTCCTCAAGGCCGAGTCTCTCCAACCGATCGGCGCCTTCAAGATCCGCGGCGCTTACGTCGCGGTGTCGTCGCTCACGCCCGACGAGCTCGTTCGCGGCGTGATCACCTACTCGTCCGGCAACCACGCCCAGGGCGTCGCCCGGGCGGCGCGGCTGCTCGGGACGCACGCGGTCGTGGTGATGCCATCCGACGCGCCGGCGCTCAAGAAGGCTCGCGTCGAGGCCGACGGCGCCGAGGTCATCGTGGTCGGACCGTCGAGTGACGAGCGACAGCGTGTCGCCGAGGAGCTGGCCGCGGACCGCGGCCTGGCCATCATCCCGCCGTTCGACGACGACCGGATCATCGCCGGCCAGGGAACGGTCGGGTTGGAGATGGGGGAGGACCTCCCGGACCTGGCCGCGGTCCTCGTTCCGATCGGCGGCGGCGGGTTGATCAGCGGCGTCGCCGCAGCGATCAAGGCCACGGTCCCGGGCGCGCGGGTGATCGGCGTCGAGCCCGAGCTGGCCGCCGACGCGCGGCAGTCGTTGCGCGAAGGCCGGATCGTCCGCTGGTCCCCGGCCGACGTGTCGCGGACCATCGCCGACGGCACCCGCACCGCGGCGGTCGGGATCCGGACGTTCGCCCACATCGCGGCCCTCGTCGACGACATCGTCACGGTTTCCGAAGCGGAGATCGCGGCGGGGGTCCGGCTCGCCGCCGAAGAGAGCCGGCTCGTGGTCGAGCCGTCGGGCGCCGTGTCGATCGCCGCCTTGGCGTTCCGAGCGCGAGAGTCCGGGGTCGCCGGCCTGGTGGGCCCGGTCGTCGCCGTCGTCTCAGGAGGGAACGTCGACCCCGAGCAGTACCGGGCGTACCTGGAGGCGCCGGTCCCGCCGCGCGGATGAAGTTCGTTGGCGGCGGACGCGCGCGCTCTACCGACGCTCTCGCTCGGTCGCGAGTCGCTCAGCCAGCTGGGCCTCGCGGACGCGGATGGCGGCCCACTCCGCGTCGAGCCGGCGGTCGACCGCCGCCTCCTGGCGCTTCTCGTGGGTCATCCACCCGGCGATGATCGCGGCCATCGCCGCCAGGAACAGGAGGTCGCCGCCGATCCACATCACGCCGCCGGCGACCTGCTGATCCTCGAGGACGCTCGGTCCCCACGTTCTGACCAGCGTCGCGTAGTGGTGATACAGCGGCACGGTCGAGCTCAGGATCGTTACCGCCAGGAACGTGTTCTGCGGCATCTGCAGGACCACGTACATCGCCCGAACCGGGTGGGTCATCCGCCACGGACTCGGGTCGACTCCGACGGCCGGCCACCAGAACAGCAGCCCGGCCGCGAGGTAGATGGCGTGCTCGAAGTCGTGGATGACGGGGTTCTCGAGCGATGCGTCGAACAGCGGCGAGAAGTGCGTCCCCCACATCACCGCAGCGAACGCGATCCAGGCGACCACCGGGAAGCTCAGCACGCGCATCACCCGCGAGTGGAGGATCGGCAGGATGAGCCGCCGTCGGACGTCCGGTGAGGCGACGCGGAGGAGGGTCGTGATCGGGGCGCCGAGCGCGATCAGCGGAGCGGCCACGAGCGTCAGCAGCAGGTGCTGAACCATGTGGATCGAGAACAGCGTCGTGTCGTAGTTGTCGATCCCGGACATCAGGGCGACGGCGATCACGGCGAGGCCGGCGAGGAACGACGCCGTCCGCCGGCGCGGGACCGGGTTGGACGGATGGGCCCGGTCGATCCGCCGGACGATCCGGACCCAGGCGATCGCCGCGGCTGCCAGCGGCAGGAGGACGGCGGGCTCGATCGTCCACCCGAGCGCGAGGTTGACGGGGTCCGGCGGCACTGGCGGGACCGGCCCGTGCGCACTCGCCGTACCGGCGACGGTCAGTGCCGCGACGACTCCGGCGGCAGCGGCGGCGGAACGACGCATCGCGGCCCATCGTCGCACGAACCCCGCGATCAGCCCAACGCCGCCGCCTCGGAGCAATGCCCGCGCCTCGGATCGACCGGGAGCGCCGCGACGGCGTGCCGACGCGCGAGGTCCCGCTATCATGGATGGGCTTCAACCCTCGTGGTTGGGCACGGCCGTCCCCGGCCGACTCCGATCTCCATCCGGCGCCGGCGCCAATCCGGTTTCGGCGCGCCGCTCGAGTTCGAGGACCGTCGATGTCGACCGCCCCCAGGAGCAGGCCCTCCTCGCTCGCGATCGTCGGCTGGCTGGTCGCGGCCGCGATCGGGATCGTCCTCGCCGCCTGGGTCGTCCTCCATGCCGGGACGATCTGGAACAGCTTCTTCCCGCCCGAGGCGAAGAGCGTCGAGGGCCAGGAGATCCGGAACCTCTACGACATCGTCTTCATCTTCGCCGTCGTCATCTTCGCGGTGGTGGAGGGGCTGATCATCTGGTCGGTCATCCGCTACCACAGGAAGCCAGGCGACGACGACCTCCCGCCCCAGACCCACGGCAACAACCTCGCCGAGATCACCTGGACGCTGATCCCGACCGTCATCGTCCTGTTCCTGTTCGTCGTGTCGTGGCAGACCCTCAACAGCGTCGAGGCGGTCTCGCCGGATCCCGGCCTCAAGGTCCGCGCCGTGGCCGGCCAGTTCCAGTGGTCGTTCGACTACCTCCCGGCCGACGCCGACGGCAACACCAAGGCACTGTTCACCGTGACCGCCCCGGTCGGCCCAGACGGCGGCCTCGTCCTGCCGGCTGGCGAGGTGACCCACCTCTACCTCAAGAGCCCCGACGTCATCCACGCCTTCTACGTCCCGCAGTTCCTGTTCAAGCGTGACGTGGTTCCGGGACTGATCAACCAGTTCGACCTCGACATTCCGGCGAGCGACGCCGGCCAGACGTATCGCGGCCAGTGCGCCGAGCTGTGCGGTGTCGGCCACCGGATCATGCTGTTCGAGGTCCACGCCGTGTCCCCGGCGGACTTCAAGACGTGGATGGACAAACAGATCGCCGCTGCCAACGCCACGCCGCCGCCCGCGCCGTCCGGCGCCGCGGCCGGACCGAGCATCCCGCTTGTCGCGCAGAACGTGAAGTTCGACCAGACGACCCTGACCGCGCCGGCAAGCGGCTTCACGATCCACTACGACAACCGGGACAACGGCACACCGCACGACTTCGTCGTCCTCGACAACGGCGGCGCCAAGGTCTACGGCAGCCCCACGATCACCGGACCGAAGGTCGCCGACTTCCCGGTCCCGCCGATCCCGGCCGGAACCTACAAGTTCGAGTGCTCGATCCATCCCACCCTGATGTTCGGCACACTCACGGTCCAGTAAGGGAGCTCCGATGGCGACCACGACGCTGACGCCCGCCGCCTCCGCCTACCGAACCGGGCTCTATGAATGGCTGACGACGACCGATCACAAGAAGATCGGGATCCTGTACATCGTCAACTCGTTCATCTTCTTCTTCATCGGCGGGCTGTTCGCGCTGGGCGTCCGGACGGAGCTGGCGCAGCCGGGCCTCCAGTTCGTCCACGATGAGCTGCTCTACAACCAGCTCTTCACGATGCACGGGACCGTGATGATCTTCCTGTTCATCATCCCGATGCTCGTCGGCTTCGGGAACTACGTCGCCCCGCTCCAGATCGGGGCGCCGGACATGGCCTTCCCGCGGATCAACGCCCTGTCGTTCTGGATGCTGCCGCTGGCCGGGATCCTGCTGCTGATGGGCTTCCTGACCGGCGGCGCGGCGCAGGCCGGCTGGACGAGCTACAGCCCGCTCGCCCAGGATCGACCGCTGGCGTCGACCGGGCCGGGCGAGGACCTCTGGATCATGGCCCTTCTCCTGATCGGGACGAGCTCGATCCTCGGCGGAATCAACTTCCTCGTGACGATCTTCAAGATGCGGGCGCCCGGGATGACCATGTTCCGGATGCCGATCCTCGTCTGGACCGTCCTGGTGACCAGCGTCCTCGTCGTCATGGCGACGCCGGTCCTGACGAGCGCCCTGATCATGTTGTTCATCGACCGCAACTACGGCGGTCATTTCTTCGATCCGGGTGGACCGAACGGCGGGGGCGGCAGCGCGATCCTCTGGCAGAACGTCTTCTGGTTCTACTCCCACCCGGCCGTCTACATCATGGTCCTGCCGGCGATGGGCATGATCAGCGAGATCCTGCCGGTGTTCAGCCGGAAACCCCTCTTCGGCTACAAGGCGTTCGTCTTCGCGACGGCGGGGATCGGCGCCCTCGGTTTCTCGGTCTGGGCCCACCACATGTTCACGACCGGCCAGGTCTTCCTGCCGTTCTTCAGCCTGATGACGTTCCTGATCGCCGTCCCGACCGGGGTGAAGATGTTCAACTGGATCTTCACCCTGTTCCGCGGGAAGCTCACGTTCTCGACGCCGCTGCTGTTCGCCCTCGGCTTCCTGTCGATGTTCCTGATCGGCGGGATCAACGGCGCGTTCAGCGCCGCGGTCCCGGTCGACTTCGCCCTCCAGGACACGTACTGGGTCGTCGCCCACCTCCACTACGTCCTGTTCGGCGGCTCCGTCTTCGGGGTCATGGCCGGGCTCTACTACTGGTTCCCGAAGATGACCGGCCGGATGCTCAACGAGACGCTCGGCAAGGTCCAGTTCGTGCTGATGTTCGTCGGCTTCAACCTGACCTTCTTCCCGATGCACCAGCTCGGGTTGGCCGGCATGCCCCGGCGGATCGCCGACTACGCCAGCGACGCCGGCTGGAACGACCTCAACCTCGCCGCGACGATCGGCGGGTTCACGATCGCCGCCAGCACCCTGCCGCTGATCTGGAACGTGTTCTCGTCGCTCCGCGCCGGCAAGCCGGCCGGTGACGACCCGTGGGAGGCGAACACGCTCGAGTGGGCGACGAGCTCGCCGCCGCCGCCGTACAACTTCGACCACCTGCCGGAGATCCGCTCGGAGCGGCCGCTGTTCGACCTCCGCCACGGCCGGACGGTGGTTCACTGATGGCGGCCGACACCCGGGCCCTGACCTCGACCGGTCACGCCTCCGTCGACCACAGCCCCGTCGGCGGGCTGGCCCACGACGCTCGTGGCGGGATCAGCAACCCGATCCTCGGGATGATCCTGTTCATCTGCTCGGAGGTCATGTTCTTCTCGGGCCTGTTCGCCGCCTACTTCAGCGTCCGGGCGTCGTATTCGAACTGGCCGAAGATCAGCGCCGATGCCGGGCTCAACGAGCATTTCAACCTGCACGCCGAGCCCTTCTACGCCCTCGGCCTGACGATCATCCTGGTGATCAGCTCGTTCACCTGCCAGATGGGCGTCTGGGCGATCCGGCGCAACGACCGGACCGGGCTCACCCGGGCGATCGGGGTCACCCTCGTCCTGGGGATCGTCTTCCTGATCGGCCAGGCGTACGACTACGCCACACTCGGCTTCGGCCTGTCTGACACGCCGTTCGGCACCACCTTCTACACGCTCACCGGGTTCCACGGCGCCCACGTCTTCGGCGGCGCGGTGATGCTGTCGGTGATCCTGTACCGCGGCCTCGCGGGCCAGTTCAGCTCACGCCATCACGATGCGGTCGAGGCCGTCTCGCTGTACTGGCACTTCGTCGACGTCGTCTGGATCGCCCTGTTCTCGACGCTCTACATCCTGTAGGCAGGAAGACGCCATGCACCCGCTCCAGCACCCTCGGAACGCCGCGCTCGTGGGGATCATCTTCATGGTCATCGCGGTCCTGTACTGGGCGCTCCCGCCGCTCGACCACTTCCACATCGACTACGCCGGCGTGACGATGCTCGCCGTCCTCGGCGTCGCGATGGGGATCATGTTCTACGTCCTCGTCGCGGGCTCCAGCGACGACTAGGTCGAGCAAGCCAGACCGCGGCCCCTGATCCATGGAGATCCTCCAGAAGCTCTGGAACACGATCCTCGACATCACGAAGCAGTTCGTGATCCCGGACTGGGGCGCCCTCATCGCCCTGCTGCCGGTCTTCATGGGCGTCGTCCTGATCCTGTTCCTGCTGTGGGCGGTCGCGAGGTATCGCGGCGTCAACCCCCGCCGCCGCCGGCCCGGACGGGTCGCCCCGATGACGCCTTCGGGTATCCACATGCCCGGCCCGACGTACGCCCCGTTCTTCGGCGCAGCAGGCACGTTCCTGCTGTTCCTGGGCCTGGTGTTCCCCGGCCCGCTGCTCGCCCTCGGCGTCGTCTCGATGATCCTCGCCCTCCTGTTCTGGGGCCGAGAGGGGCTTCGCGAGTACGACCACCTCGAAGGCGACCATCCCGCGCTCCCGGCGGTCATCCATCCCGGTCCGCCGCCGGGCGTCCACGTCCCGGGCCCATCGTTCCGGCCGATCCTGGCCGCGCTCGGCCTCTTCCTGCTGTTCGCCGGCCTCGTGTTCCCCGGCTGGCTGCTGGCGGTCGGCCTGATCGCGATCATCGCGGCGCTCCTCGGCTGGCTGAACGACGCCCGCAAGGAGTACATCCGAACCGTTCAGGCCGACTCGACCGGGCATCTCGAAAACGGCCCGGCTCCTGGCTGGCCGAAGGCGCTCGTGTCGATCTTCGCCTTGCTCGTCATCGCGGCGATCTTCATCACCAACGGCTGGTTCCCGCCGCGCTCGGCGGTCGGCGGAACAGCCGGCGGTTCTCCAGCGCCGTCGGGCGCTCCGGCCGGCTCGGGCGGGCCCGTCGGCCTCAAGGTGGTCGCGAAGAATGTGTCGTTCGACGTCAAGACGCTCTCCGCAACCGCCGACAAGGCCTTCACGATCCTGTTCGACAACGAGGACGCCGGGACACCTCACGATATCGACATCCTCGACGCGTCGGGCGCGAAGGTATTCGACGGCAAGGACTTCCCCGGCGTCGCCCAGAAGACCTACGAGGTGCCGGCCCTGAAGGCCGGCACATACAAATTCGAATGCTCGATCCATCCGGCCCTGATGAACGGGCAATTGACCGTCGGCAGCTGAGCCTGGGCGGCGATCCATGACCGAACCCGCCGCGCCGCCGGCCGCCCTCGAACGGCGGCGGCCGGACCGCCGCATCGCCGTCCTCCTGGGGATCGCGCTCGCGACGACGGGTCTCCTGGTCGGCTTCATCTGGCTGACCAAACCGCCCGGCCCGACCATCGCCAGGGGGCTGCCGGTCCCCGAGTTCAGCGGCACGACGCTCGACGGCTCGGCGGTCGACATGGCGACCCTCCGCGGTCGGCCAGTCCTGGTCAACTTCTGGGGGCAGACGTGCGCCCCGTGCCGCGAGGAGATGCCGCTGCTGGCAAGCAAGGCGCGGGAACACGCCACCGACGGCCTCGTGATCGTCGGCGTCCTGACCGACGACCCGGTCGACGGCGCCCAGGCGTTCGCCTCCCAGTACGGCGGGACGTGGCAGACCGTGATCGACCCCGGGGCGAAGATCAAGGCTGCCTACCACGTCGTCGGGCGGCCGCAGAGCTTCTTCGTCGATCGGACCGGCGTGCTGCGATCGATCCAGCTGGGCCCGCTCACAGACGCCGACTTCGAGCGCCAGTTCGCCCTGATCGCCGGAGGCTCGTGACAGCGTCGGTCGACCGGGCTGGGCCAGTCGTCGAGGTCGCCGGCCTCCGGAAGGGCTACAGCGGCCGGCGGGTCGTCGACGACGTCACGTTCCAGGTCGACCCTGGCGAGATCTTCGCCCTCCTCGGTCCGAACGGGGCTGGCAAGACGACGACAGTCGAGATCGTCGAAGGCTACCGGGCGCCCGACGCCGGCTCGGTCGCGGTCTTTGGTGTCGATCCGCGGCGAGCGGGCCGCGACGGCCGGGCGCGGGTCGGGCTGATGCTCCAGGGTGGCGGCGGGATCGATCCACGGATGACCGCTCGCGAGGTCGTCGGCCTCCACGCCGGGTTCCACGCCCGGCCGCGGAACCCGGACGAGACGCTCCGCCTCGTCGGCCTGACGGAGGCGGCGGCACGAACCCGCTACCGGCGGCTGTCGGGTGGCGAGCGGCAGCGCGTCGGCCTCGCCCTGGCGCTCGTCGGCCGGCCGGACCTGGCCATCCTTGACGAGCCGACGGCCGGCATGGACGTCGAGGCCCGGGCCGCGACGAGGGACATTCTGGGCCAGCTCCGAGCGGACGGCGTCGCGATCCTCCTGACGAGCCACGACCTGACCGACGTCGAGCGGCTGGCCGACCGGATCGGGATCCTCGACCGCGGCCGGCTGGTCGCGCTGGGCCGTCCCTACGAGCTGTCCGCGGGCTCCGCACCGTTGATCCGGTTCCGGCTCGCGGCGCCTCTGGCGGACGCGGATCGCGCGTCGCTCGCCGCGCGGCTGGCGGACAGCGCGGGCGACGTCGCGAGTGGCGGTCCCGGTGACGTGACGGTCGTTCCCGACGGCAATGCCGGCCGATACCGCGTCGACGGGCTGCTCCCGTCGCCCGCCGCTGTCGCCGCGCTCGGCGCCTGGTGCGAGGTGCGTGGCGCGCTGATCGTCGAGCTGCGGACGGCCGGCGCGAGCCTCGAGGAGCGCTACCTCGAGCTCACCGGATCTGCTGCCGGGGACCGCACCGCAGGCAACGCGACGTGAGGCGCGCGGCTCCCGCGGCTCAGGCCATCGCCGCGACGACCGCGATGGAGCTGCGCCTCGTCCTGCGCCGGCCCGAGAACCTGTTCGCCACGATCGTCATTCCGACGATCGTGCTGGTCCTGTTCTCGTCGGTGTCGATCCTGCCGACAGGGACGGGTCAGCCCGTCGACTTCCTGCTTCCCGGCGCGATCGCGCTCGGGATCATCGCGACGAGCCTGGTCAGCCTCGGGATCACGACGGCGTACGACCGGTCGTACGGCGTCCTCAAGCGGCTCGGCGGGTCGCCGCTCAGCCGGGCCGAACTGGTCGTGGCCAGGGTCCTGACGGTCCTCGTCGTCGAGGCCGTCCAGGTCGCGCTCCTGATCGGGACCGCGGTCGTCGTCCTCGGCTGGAGTCCGGGCCCGGGCTCGTCGCCGCCCCTCGCCGTCGTCGCCGTCCTGCTCGGCACCGCGGCGTTCACGGGCCTCGGCCTGCTGCTGGCCGGCACGCTCCGCGCGGAGACCGTCCTGGCGGTCGCCAACGTCCTGTTCCTCGGCTTCCTGGTCGTCGGCGGCGTCATCGTCCCGATCGAGCGCCTGCCCGGACCGCTCGCCGCCGTCGGAGCGGCGCTGCCGGCGGCGTCACTGTCGGACGTTCTGCGATTCGCCCTTGGCACGGCGACGGGAACGGGCGCGGACCCCGCCGGCTCGCTGGTCCTGCTCGGCGCGTGGGCGATCGGAGCTCTTGCCGCCGCCTCCGCGACGTTCCGCTGGGAGTAGCCCGCGGCGCCCGGAGCCGCGTCTTGCTGGATACGGCTCACCGCCTTGCAAACGACGTGCTGGTCGCATCGTCGTCTCAGGCAGGGCTCCACGCCATGGATGACACGATCTGGATCCCGGCTCATGCGGGCACCGCTCTGCCGCACCCGCGCGCCACCGTTTTCCATGGCTCTGGGCCATCAGCAAACGATGACGACCGCGCGCGCCGGAGTGCGACCGAAAAGGATGAACCCCGGGCGGTCGGACCCGGGGTTCTGGTGAATGCGATGGTTGCGGGGGACGGATTCGAACCGCCGACCTTCGGGTTATGAGCCCGACGAGCTGCCGCTGCTCCACCCCGCGACCGCCAATGGTATGGCCGGACGCCACCTCGGTCAAATGGCGGCTGCGGTCGGAGCGCCGCCGCCCAGGAGACCGTCGCCATGGACGCCGACCGGGGTACGGAAGTCATCTCTGCCGCCCGGACCAACGATCGGGTTGCCTGGACGCACCGGGTGGCGCACCGTGCCGGACATGTTCGGACGCCACCGCACCGCCCCGGACCAGGACCTCGCTGTCGTGGCTCAGTCGTTCCACGACGGCCTCGCCCGGTCGGCGGTGACCCGCCGCACCGATCCGCCGCGGATCGACCCGCGCAACCTGCGCGGTCGGCTGGCGGCGTCGCCGTCGATCGGCCTGCGCGCGCGCCTCGATCGTCGAAACCATCGCCGGTTCGACCGGCGCCTGAGCGCGACCTGACCTACGCCGGGGCCGCGGCCATCGTCGCGGCCCTCTCTCGGAGTCGCGGCCAGGCGACGAGGAACGCCGCGCCCGACATGACGGACATCACCACCGCGAACAGGTAGAACGGCAGCCGGATGTCGATCTCCGCCGCGGCGCCCGCCGCGAGCGAGGCAACGACGAAGGCCAGCGTGCCGGATGCCCCAACAATGCCCTGCGCGGTCGACGATTGCCCGATCGGGCTGCCCGAAGCGATCACGGTATAGACGGCGGGGCTGCCCACGGCGGCGCCCGTCGACTCGACGAGGATCAGCGGCACCGACAGCCATGGATCGCGGATCAGCGTGTAAGCCAGCGCCGCGACGACCGGCAGGGTCGTCCCGGCGACGAGGAACGGGGTCAGGCCACTCCGATCGACCCGCCGGCCGAACCACGGCGACAGGACGAGGATCGGCAGGGCGAACATCGCGAACGTCAGCCCGATCAGCCCGAGACCGGCGCCGAGCCGCTGGAGATAGAGCGACCAGATCACCTCGTACGTCCCGAACGCGAAGGAGCCGCCGACGGTGAAGAGGATCGCGGCGACCAGCCAGCGATTGACGAGCGATGCCGGGGCGGCGGCCGGACTGTCGGACGCCGCGCTGGCGGCCTCCGAGGCTTGCGCCGATCGGGCCTGAAGGTGATCGGGCTGCGCGCCCATCTCCGTCAGCTCGAGGGGCCGGGATCGCTCAGCCGCGACGTGCGGGCGTTCGCGGACGCGGATCGCGATGGCGGCCGCCGCGATGAATGACGCAAGCGCCCCGAAGACAAAGATGAACGCGACGCCCCCGAACACGCTCGCGCCGAAGCCCCCGATCGCCGGGCCGAGCAGGAGGCCGCCCATCTGCGCCGCGCCGTACAGGCCGAACGCCTCGCCTCTCCGGTCGGACGGCGTCGCGTCGGTGATGTAGCCGCGCGCGGCCGGGTCGTACATGGCGGTCGCGAGGCCCGCGGCCGCTCGCAGGATGGCGAAGGGGACGACGCCGACGAAGACGAGCGGCAGGAACATGAACACGCCGGCCGAGACGTTGCCGAAAACCATCAGCGGAACCCGTCTCGTGCGGTCCGCCAGCCAGCCGAAGATCGGCTCGCCGAGCAGGCGCGCGGCGGGCCACGCGGCGACGACCACCCCGAGCGTCTGGAGCTCGACGCCGTGCGCGGTGAAGTACAGGGGCATGATCGGGAGCAGCGCCCCGAAGCCGAGCCAGACGATCAGCTCCGCGGCGAGGAGCGGGAGGATCGCCTCCCAGCGGCGGGCCCAGGCGGCGATCCTGGCGGGGACTTGGCCCGGACGGACGCGCATCGGGGGCCATCGTAGGCGCGACGGCCTCGAGACGACCCCGTCGTATCATCGCGCGGTGCCTGGCTCGAACGGCAACGTGCTCACGGCCCGGCTTCGAACCGACCGTGCGCAGTTGATCGTTCGGGGGTAGGTATGAGCGGTCCGATCGGGCTGCACGGAGGAGGCGAGTACCTCGCCGGCGACGAGCCGTTCCTTGACGCCCTGCTCGCGGCAGCGACACGGTCCGCCGAGGGACGAGCCGCCGATCTCGACGTCACCGGTCATTCCATCGGCGCGCCGGCGACGACGATCCGGGTCGTGGTCGTCCCGACGGCGGCCAGCCGCGGATTGCCGGATCGGGCGGCGTCCACGGGGATCGAGGCGTTCGAGCGTCGCGCCGCGACGAGCGGCCTGGTCGCACGCGTCGATTCCGCTCGGGTCGTCGACGCCACTTCCGCTGCCGACGCCGAGATCGTCGACCTAATCGAGGCCGCCGACCTCGTCCACCTCCCGGGCGGCGATCCGGACCTCGTCCCGACCATCCTCGACGGGAGTCCGGCTCTCGCCGCGATCCGCCGCGCCTGGGACCGCGGAGCGGTGGTCGCCGGCGCGAGCGCCGGGGCGATGGCGCTCGCCGAATGGACCTGGACGCCCGACGGCGGGATGCACGGGCTGGGCTTCGTTCACGGCCTGGCGGTCGTTCCGCATTACGACGAGATCCGTCGGACCACCTGGCAGCAGACGATCGATCGGCTGGCGCCGGGTGGGATCGGCTACCTCGGCCTCGACGAGCGGACCGGCGTGATCGCCGAGCCGGAGCGTGACGGGCACCGAGGCTGGGTGGTCTCCGGGCCCGGTGCGGCGTGGTGGTTCCCGCGGGGCGGCGGCGAGTCACTCGTCGCCCACTCGGGAGAGGTCCTGCGCCTCCCGATCTAGGCTGCCGCGCCGGCATGGGACAGTCCTTACCTACTGCTTACACGGCGCCGTGGACGGCGCCGACGGGGAGACTCGAAGGTGGCTCGACTCGGGGCCGGCCCGACCACCACCGACATCCACCTCTCGAGGGTCACGACGATGACATCGACGCTCCGCCGGATCACCGTAACGGCCGCCGCCGTCCTCCTCCTCGGCCTCGCGGCCGTCGGACTCGTGGAGTCCGGCGTGGCGATCGGCTCGAACGCGCCGGGCTCCGCTCCCATCGGTGCCTCCTCGTCGAACGCCGATCCGGCCCTTGCCGCGGAGATCGACGCCCTCCTGGCGGCCGACCAGTCGTCAGCGCCGACCGCCGCCGCGCCCACGAAGACCCGGATCAACGCCGCCGTCCGCGGCCTTCGCCGCCTCGCGGCCGCCCGACGACTCGTTCACGCCACGGTCGTCGTCGACCTGCCGAACCTCGGGCTCACGACCGTTCAGCTCGATCACGGGACGATTTCCGCCGTCAGCGCCACGTCGCTGACCGTGAAGGAAGCGGGCGACGGCACCGCGTCGGTGACGCTTGGCGATGAGACCCGGGTCCGCAAGAACGCCGCGAAGGCCGCGATCGGGGACCTCAAGGTCGGCGACGAGGTCTTCGTGATGAGCAAGGTCGACGCCGGCGGGACGGTCGCCTACCTCGTGGTCGTGCCGGCGACCTGACGAGCCGACCACGTGTCTGCGACGCGGTGCCTGCGGCCGGCCCACCGAGGTCCGAGGCGGAGCTCCGCGACGCCATCGGCCCGAGGTCAGCCAGTTCGCTGGAGGCCGGCGGCGATCCCGTTCACGGTGAGCTGGACGAGCCGGAGCAGCCGGTCCCGCCCCGGCTCATCCGGCGGAGTCGCCCGGAGGCGGCCCAGCAACGTGACCTGCAGCTCCGAGAGCGAGTCGACGTATGGGTCGCGCAACCCGAGCCGGCGGCGCAGCTCCGGGTCGTGGTCCAGGAGCCGGTCCCGCCCGGTGATCCGGCCGATCCAGGCAACCGTCCGGACGTACTCGGCTTCGATGGCCGTCCAGAACGGCGCGCCGCGATCCCCGGCCAGGGCAGCGTACTGGCGGCCGACGCCGAGGTCGGCACGGGCGAGCGACAGCTCCGCGTTGTCGATCACGCTTGCGAGGAACGGCCACCGGGCATAGAGACGGGCGAGCTGCCGGGTGCCCCCGGCGCCGTGCGCCGCGCCGTGTGCCTCCAGCGCCGTTCCGAGGCCGAACCAGCCTGGCAGCTCGATCCGCGCCTGGGACCAGGCGAAGACCCACGGGATCGCCCGCAGGTCCGAGATCGAGGTCGCGGCGGCACGACGCTCAGCGCCGACCCGTCCACGCGCAGCCGGACGGGAGCCCAACCGCAGGGTCGCGATCTCGTCGATGGGGGTGACGAGTCGGAAGAAATCGACGAACCCGGGCGCCTCGACGAGCGCGCCGTACGCGGCGCGCGACGTTGCTGCGAGCTCGTCGAGGATCGGGCCGCCGGCCGCCTCGGCGGCCTCGAGCGACGCGACGTGCGCCGGCGATGACGCCACGAGCGTCGCCGCGGCGAGGCCCTCCAGGTGGCGAAGCGCGATCCCCGGATCGGCGTAGTTCGCGGCGATGACCTCGCCCTGCTCGGTCAGCTTCAGCCGGCCGGCCACCGCGCCGCCGGCGAGCGCGAGGATCGCCCGGTTGGCCGGCCCACCACCCCGGCCGATGGCGCCGCCCCGGCCGTGGAACAGCGTCAGCTCGACCCCTCGATCGCGGGCGACGTCGGTCAGCGCGGCCTGCGCCCGGTGGAGCAGCCAGTTAGCCGCGAGATAACCCGACTCCTTGTTCGAATCGGAGTAGCCGAGCATGACCTCCTGGCGATCGCCGCGGGTCCGGAGGTGGCGGCGATAGGTCGGGTCGGCCAGGATTGCGTCGAAGATCTCGCCCGCCGCCTCGAGCGTGGCCGCGTCCTCGAACAGCGGAACGATGTCGAGGATCGGCGGCGTACCGCCGCCCGTCGACGTGGCGGCCCGGGCGAGCCGGAGCACGCGGAGGACGTCGTCCCGGCTCGACGTGAATGAGATGACGTAGCGCCCGGCCGCGGCCGGTCCGAACCGAGCCTGCGCCGCGGCGATGGCCCGGAACGTCTCGACGACCTCGCCCGCGGCCACGCCCGGTACCACCTCCGCGTCCAGCGCTCCGGCCGAGATCGCCGCCTCGGCGGCTCGATGGGCGCCGCTGTGCTGGCGGACCTCGAGGGCCGCGAGGTGGAACCCGAACGTCGCCACCTGCCAGCGCAGGTCGGCGACCTCGCCCCACGCGACGCGGCCGAGGCCGTCGGCGACGAGCGCCTCCTGGATCTCGCCGAGCTCGGCGTCGAGCTCGGCGGCGTCCTGGTACCGGCCGGTCAGCGGCGCGGCCTGCCCGGTCAGATGGGCGCGTGTCCGCCGAAGGCGCTCGGCGATGAACCCGAAGCGTTGCCGGTACGGCTCATCCGGGAATCGGCGTCGGAGTGTCCGGTCCAGGTCCGGCAAGAGCTCCGCGTCGCGGGCCAGCCGGGTCGCGAGCCCGCGCCCGAGGTTCTCCGCCGTGACGGCGGCCGCGATCGTCTGGGACAGCCGAGCCGCGACCGCCTCGTAGCCGTGGAGGACGTGGTCCGTGTGGATGCGGAGCGTCAGCTCGGTGATATCCGAGGTGACCGACGGGTTGCCGTCGCGGTCGCCGCCGATCCACGACTCCCAGGCGAGGAACGGATGGACCCGCGGCGGCCGGGTCCCGCTCCGGCCCGCGTCGGTCGCTTCGCCGCCCGCCGGCACGTGGGCGTCGAGGGCCGCGTCCGCCTGGCGGAAGAGGCGCGGCGCCACGATGAACAGCGTCTCGTCGAAGAACGCCAGCGCGGTCCGGACTTCGTCGAGCGGTGACACGGCGGTCGCCCGGAGATCGGCGGTTCGCCACAGGAGCGTAATCTCCTCTCGCAGGCGGCGGCGCACATCGCGGTCATCCGCCGGGCCGATGTCGCGCTCGGCGAGCCGGGCGAGCAGTCGATCCACGCGACGAAGGGCGATGAGCACGGTCCGGCGCCGGGCCTCCGTGGGATGTGCCGTCAGAACGGGGGTGATCCGCAGCGCTGCGAATGCCGCCGCGACGTCGTCGTCGGACGCTCCGGAGGCGAGGAGCCAGGCGGCTGCGGCAGCGAGGGAGTCGTCGGGGCGATCCGCCGGGGCGAGCGCGGGCCGCCGACGCCCGGCGCCTCTCACCGCCCGCCGGTCGCGCTCCGCCCGCCGGGCGTCCCGCACGAGCTCGCGCTCCTCGGCGAGGTTGACAAGGCGGAAGTAGAGGCTGAAAGCGCGCACGACAATCTCGGCCCGGTCGGGATCGAGCCCGGCGAGCTCCGCCACGAGATCCGCCCGGAGCGATGGATCGTCGCCTCGGCGGAGGCGGATCGTCGTCCGGCGCACGCGTTCGACCAGGTCGAGCAGGTCCCGCCCGGCCTGCTCCGCGATCACCTGGCCGAGGAGGGATCCGAGGAGCCGGACCTCGGTCGACAACGGATCGCGGACACGGCCGGTTCCGATCGTGGCGGGCTCTGCGCGGACCGCCTCGTTCGGTCCATGTCGGCGGGTCGTCACCATCGGCCGCCACCGTTCCGCAGCCGTCCCGTTTCGCCGCCGCAACGGTTCCGGCGGTGATCCGCTCCTAGGCTTGTATCGTGATCGACATGGCGGCACCCGAAACCGACACGCGAGGCGTGCGAGACCGCGACGCGCGTGAGAGCCCGGAACTCGATCAGCTCCGGTTCCTTCGCGACGTCGCGCGCCTGGCGACGACGGCGCGGACGTGGGACGAGCTGCTCGAGACCGTCGTGGACGGGACTCGCGACGCGCTCCACGCGGACGTCTCCTCGCTCTACCTGCTCGATCGCGACGGAGCCTACCTGACGCTGGCGGCGACGAACGGGCTCGACCGCTACCAGATCGGCCGGGCGCGGGTTCCGTTCGGCGAGGGTGTCACCGGCCGCGTCGCCGCGAGCCGTCGGCCGCTGGTCGTGCCGGACGTCCGGTCCGACCCCCGCTTCCTCTGGGTCCGGGGCATCGACCAGAAGCGGTTCGTCGCCTCGATGCTCAGCGTGCCGCTCAGCTGGAACGATCAGGTCGTCGGGGTCCTCAACGTCCAGACTGAGCGGGAGCGACGGTTCAGTCGAGCCGACGTCGCCCAGCTCCAGGCGATCGCCGACCTCCTCGCCGGGATCGTCGAGAAGGGCCGTCGCCAGACGGAGGCGGAGGAGCGGGTGGAGCAGCTCCGTCAGATCGACGAGGCCCGGTCCGAGCTGATCGCGGTCGTCACCCACGAGCTGCGGACGCCGCTGGCGATCGTCCGCGCCTACACCGAGCTGCTCGCCGACGATCCGCCCCTCGAGGGCCGCGAGTCGCGCGACCCCGACCGGCGGGCCCAGCGAAAGCAATGGCACGACGCGGCGATGGAGCAGGTCGAACGCCTGGACCGCCTGGTCGACTCGATCCTCGCCTCCGTCCGCATCGTCCCCGCCGAGGCGGCCACGGTCACCCCGACCGACGTCGCCGCGGCCATCGCTGAGGTCGTCGAGTCGATCCGGCCGATCGTCCGCCAGCACCACCTCGACGTCCGGCCCGGCCTCGGCCTCCATGCTCTCGCCGACCCGCCGCGCCTCCGCCAGATCCTGGAGCACCTGATCGAGAATGCCGTCAAATACGCGCCGCCCGAGACGACGATCGCGATCGACCATGCCCTCGTCGAGGGCTTCGTGCGGATCGGCGTGAGCGACCAGGGCCCGGGAGTGCCCGAAGAGTGGCGGGAGCGGATCTTCGAGCCGTACGCTCGGCGCGAGACGCACACCGCTCGCGGCTCCGGCATCGGGCTGTACGCGGCGAAGCGGCTGGGCGAATCGATGGGCGCCCGGCTGTGGGTCGAGCCGGCCGAGCCAACCGGCGCCCGATTTGTCGTCGCGCTCCCGGCCGCGGCAGCCGTCTGATCCGCGGCAGCCGTGTAACGTGACGCCCTGATGCTCGCCAGCCGCCCGCTCCGCATCCTCGTCGTCGACGACGACCCGGCCATGGTCGGGGCGATCACCGCGCTCGTCGGCACCGAGGGCCACCAGGTGATCACGGCCTATGACGGGCTGACCGCGGTGAAGCGGTTCCGTGAGGAGGCGCCCGACATCGTCCTCCTTGACCTCGCCATGCCCGGCCCCGACGGGTTCACCGTCGCCGGGCAGATCCGCGCGGCGGGCCAGGCCCCGATCCTCGTCGTGTCGGGCGAGAGCGCGGAAGAAGCAAAGGTTCGGGCGCTCGGGATCGGAGCCGACGACTACCTCGTCAAGCCGTTCGGCAAGGCGGAGCTGCTGGCGCGGATCGCCGCGGTGATGCGCCGGGTCGACCGATCGGCCGGCGGCGTCGCGACGGGGCCGGTGTCGGCGGGATCGCTGGTCCTCGAGCCAGCACGCCACGAGGCCCGCGTCGAGGGCACCGCGCTGGCCCTCACGCCGACCGAGTTCCGGCTCCTCGAGGCGCTCGTCCGGGCGAACGGAGACATCGTCCCCCACCACCTGCTGGCGCGCGCCGGATGGCCGGCCGAGACCGACCCCGACCTGCTCTGGCTGAAGCCGCATCTCGCCCGCCTGCGGGCCAAGGTCGAGGGCGCCGGCGGACCGGCGATTCTGGCCGTCCGCGGCGTGGGCTATCGAATCGAGAGTGGGTAACCCTGTCCGCGGCTGTCGCGCCTGAGCGCGCCATCGCGTTGTTGCCGGCTGCGCTGCTCGCTCACGCACCTCGAAGTGCGCTCGCTGCGCTGCTCCCCGGCGCCTAGCGCTGCCGCACCCATCCGCGACGAACGCGGTGGCGCCTGTCCTCAGGCGAGGGCGAGACTCGGCGCGCGATAGCCGGCGACGTCGTGAGCCTCATCCACACAGTCCACGCGACAGCCGCGGGCGTCGCGCCCGCCAAGCGGATTGAAGTGGAACCAGGCGATGTCGTTGTCGGCGATGCCGGCGCGGAGGCGGCACCCGCACGTCGCGCAGGTGACCGGGGCGCCATGGCCGTCACGAACCGCCAGTGGTCGCTGGAGCTCGGGATCGGACGGATGGATCATCGGGGACCTTTCGTGCGCGAACAAGGAGACGGTGTCCGACGACGCCGTCGCCGCATCATCGGGCCCTGCCGCTCGACGAACGTCACCGAACGTGTTGCCCCTCGGTTGCGTTCCGGTTGCACGGGACAGGGTCGCGTTTGGTGCGCCCCACGTGCACATGCGACGGGTTCGCCCCGGATTCCGGCGATTCGTGGCCCGTTGGTGCGCCGGACGTCCCAAAAACCGGCACGACTCGGGCCTCCTCGGGATCCGAGCCGCGCAAACGTGTCCGATATGCACGTCCCACGCACCAGGCGTCGGTTACCGGGGCGTCGCCTTGCCGCTGGCCGCGCCTGTCAGGCGAACCGGGACGATCGGCGACGGGGTTTGAACCACTCGGGGGGAGACGACCTCAACCCCCGCCGGGACCATCGTCCCAGTAGCCCGTCCCTCGGGAGGTCCCGTCACGCCACGTTCGCCGTCCGCGCTGTCGGTCGGAGTGCCCAGGCTGGGAACGCTCGGTCGGGGTCAGGCGGCCGCCGCCGTCGGCCTCGCCCTCGTCGCCGGCTGGGTCGCGCTCCTTCTCGCGGTGCCCGGCGAACCGGTGGCGGACGCCGGCGGCGGGCTGATCGCCGCGGCCATCGCGGCCGCGATCCTCGTCGGGGCGCGTCGGGCGGTCGCGGCCGCACGGCCCTCGGGACCGGCCGTCCTCGACGCCCGGGTCGAGTCGGTCGTCCGCGACGCGGCGACCCCGGCCATGGTCCTCGCCCGCGACGGGACTCTGATCCACGCCAGCGCCGGCGCGGCGACCCTCCTCGGCTACGGCGTCGAGGCGCTTCTGAGGCTTCCCCTTCGGACCCTCGTCACCCAGGCCGACGCCGTCACGATCCTCGACCTCGCCGAGAGCGCGCCGGGCTCGCGGTCCACGATCGAGACCGCCATGCGGACCGGGACCGCGGACTGGCTGAGCGTCGAGCTGACGATCACGAACCTCGTCGCCGACCGGGCGGTCGGCGGCCTCGTTGTCGCTGTCCACGACGTCAGCCGCTGGAAGTCGCTCCAGGACGAGCTGACCCAGCTCGCCTTCCACGACACGCTGACCCGCCTGCCGAACCGAGCCCTGTTCATCGACCGCCTCGAGCATTCGCTGGGCCGCCGCCGGCGCCACGCCCGTGGCGCGGCGGTCCTGTTCATCGACCTCGATGACTTCAAGGTCGTCAACGACTCCCTCGGTCACGTCGAGGCCGACGTCCTGCTGACCCAGGTCGGCGAACGGCTCGTCGCGGCGATCCGGCCCGAGGACACGGCGGCCCGTCTCGGCGGCGACGAGTTCGCGATCCTGCTCGACGACGTCGACGAAGAAGGCGCCCAGGCCGTCGCCCGGCGGCTGCTGGCGGACCTCGCGGAGCCGTTCCCGCTCGCCCAGCGCCCGGTGCGGATCGGCGGGAGCATCGGCATCGCCCACAGCTCGGCCGGCCTGACCCGGGCCAGCGACATGCTCCGTGCCGCCGACCTCGCGATGTACCAGGCGAAGGAGGCCGGCAAGAACCAGTTCCGGACGTTCGAGCCGTCGCTCGCCCACGCGTCGACCGACCGCCTCGCCCTCGACACCGACCTGCACGGGGCGATCGAGCGCGGCGAGTTCGTCCTCCACTACCAGCCGATGGTCGACGTCCGCGATTCAGTGCCGGTCGCGATGGAGGCGCTCCTCCGCTGGGTCCACCCAGCGCGCGGGGTCGTGCCGCCTTCGGAGTTCATCCCGGTCGCCGAGAAGAACGGCCAGATGATCCCGATCGGGGAGTGGGTCATCCGCGAGGCCTGCCGCCAGGCGCGGGCCTGGCAGGAAGCCTCGGCCGGTCGCGGCCCCATCGCCGTCAGCGTCAACCTGAGCGGCGTCCAGCTCCAGCATCCAGGCCTCGTCGCCGCAGTCAGCCTGGCCCTCGAGGACGCCGAGCTGTCGCCGGAACTCCTGATGCTCGAGATCACGGAGTCCGTCATCGCCCGGGAGACCGATGCGACGAGCCGCCGCCTGCGCCAGCTCAAGGGCCTCGGCGTCCGGCTCGCGATCGACGACTTCGGGACCGGCTTCTCCGCATTGAGCTACCTCCGCCGCTTCCCGATCGACGTCGTCAAGATCGACCGGACCTTCATCGAGGACATCGACGAGGACGACGGCGCCCGGGCGCTCGTCCGCGGGATCGTCCAGCTGGCGCACAGCCTGAAGCTGACGACCGTCGCCGAGGGCGTCGAGACGGATGCCCAGCAGAAGCGGCTGGTGCGGATCGGCTGCGATCGGATCCAGGGCTTCTTCATCTCCCGCCCGATGGACGTCCGCGCCGCGACCGACTTCGTCCTCGGCAGCGCGCTGATCAGCCTGTGGGTCGGCCACGCCGGGCCGGAGCTGACGATCATCAAGTCGGTCGTGGCCGACTTCGAGCGGGCGAACCCGGGCATCCGCGTCGAGATCACCGGCGGAGTCACCGACGAGCGGATCCACGAGGCAATGGAGAGCGACGACCCGCCGACGGTCGTCAGCTCATTCGAGTCCGACAGCTTCGGGACAGCGCGGTCGCGGAACGCGCTGCTGAACCTCGAGCCGTTCATGCGCCGCGACGGGATCGACGAGTCGATCTTCACGACCGCCACCGCGGCGTACACCCGGGACGAGGGCGGTCGCTGGGCGCTGCCGATGCTCGCCGACACCTACGGCCTGGTCTACAACCGGAAGATCCTGGAGGCGGCGGGCGTTCGCAAGCCGCCCCGAACGATCAGCGAGCTGACCGAGCTGGCCAAGCGCCTGACCGTCCGCAACCCGGACGGCTCGCTCCGGGTGGTGGGGTTCGATCCGACGATCGGGTTCTACGAGAACTCGCTGGCGACGCTCGGTCATGCCTTCGGCGTGCGCTGGCTCGACGCGGACGGGGTGCCGGCGATCGACGGCGACGACGCCTGGATCCGCTTCCTGACCTGGCAGAAGGAGCTCGTCGACTGGTACGGCCAGGCCGACCTGGTGGCGTTCCACGAGGAGCTCGGCGAGGAGTTCGCGCCGAACAACGGCTTCCAGCAGGGCCGCCTGGCGATGTGCCTCGACGGCGAGTGGCGGGTCGCGTTCATCGCCGTCGAAGCCGAGGAGCTCGACTACGGCACCGCACCCCTGCCGGTCGACGACGGGCGGCCGGAGCTGTACGGGTCCGGCTACATCAACGGCAGCGTCATCGGGATCCCGGCGCGGGCGCGCCACGCCGAGGCCGGCTGGCAGCTCCTCCGCTACCTCGCGACCGACGAGCTGGCCCTGGCGAAGCTCTCGAATGGCCTCCGCAACGTGCCATCGACGCGCGCCTCGCTCCACTCGCCGGCGCTCGTGCCCGATCGTCGCTTCGCCGTCTTCCTCGACATCTTCGGCCACGAGAGGTCGACGACGGTTCCGCTCGGCGCCACGGGCCCGGCCTTCCAGGAGGTGCTCGACCGATTCGTCGCTGCGTGGCAGGCCGGCGAAGTCCCGAACCTGGCAGCCGGCCTGGCCCTCGTCGACCGGGTCATCCGCGACCGCCTCCGCGACGGGACCGACACGGTCGACGGGAGCGAGCCCGAGCCGGTTCAGGCCGCCTGACCAGGGTCGACGAGCGGCCCCTGTCGATTCTCAGCCAGCGACCGTGACGCCGGACACCTGAGCGGCGACCGCCACAACCGGAGGCGGTGGCGCAACCGTCGCCGCGGGGATCGGCTCGACCAGCCAGGTGTCGGCACACGCCGTGGCCATGTCGTGGAGCAGGTCCGCGGCGCGGGTCGACCCGGCGGCGCGATGGGCCTCGAGCAGCGCGACGAGCTCCTCGACGAGCGCCGCGCCGTCGTCCCGCTCGACCGCAACCGCGGCCAGCCTCGTCGCCTGAACGCTCCGCGTGTCGAGCGCGGCGAGGTGTCGCCCATCCGGGTCGTACAGGAACGCCCGGCCGCCGGTCATTCCGGCCCCGAAGTTCGCCCCGACCGGACCCAGGACCACGACCGAGCCGCCGGTCATGTACTCGCAGCCGTGCGGGCCGAGGCCCTCGACGACCGCCGACGCGCCGGAATTCCGCACGGCGAAGCGCATGCCGGCGCGACCGATGACGTGTAGCCGCCCGCCGGTCGCGCCGTACAGACACGTGTTCCCCGCGATCGCCTGGCGCCGCGCCTCCGCGGCGAGGTCCGGCTCGGGGGCCACCACGACGACGCCGCCCGCCAGGCCTTTCGCCACGTAGTCGTTGGCCTGGCCGACGAGCCGCAGCTCGATCGACCGACCGGCGAACGCCCCGAACGACTGGCCCGCCGCGCCCCGCAGGCCGAGCGAGATCGGGCCGGTCAGCTCGCCCCGTTCGATGGCGCCCGTCAGGCTCGCGCCGAACGATCGATCGGCGGTCGACAGTGCGAGCCCGTCCGCGCGGAAGCCGGACTGGCCGCCAAGCGCCGCCGTCAGGCGATGCTCGAGCGGGCTGGCAAGACCGTGGCGGACCGACCGGCCGGCCGACTCGGGCGCCCGGCGTCGCCCGAGGTCGGCGGGCCAGCCGGAGGCGCCCAGGACCGGCGCCAAGTCGAGCGTCGCGGCCCGTCGATCCGCGGCGAGGTAGCGCCGCGATTCGCCGACCACGTCCCCGACCTCGCGGGCCCCGACGGCGGCGAGCTCGGCCCGAAGTTCTTCAGCGAGCCCCAGCGCGAACCGTTCGACCTGTTCGGGCGTGCCGGCGAACTTCGCGCGGAGGTCCTCGCGTTGTGTGGCGATCCCGGTCGGGCAGGTGTCGAGGTGGCACTGGCGGGCCATGTCACAGCCGACGGCGACGAGCATCGCGGTCCCGAACGCGAACTCCTCCGCGCCGAGGAACGCGGCGACGATCAGGTCCCGGCCGGTCCGGAGGCCGCCGTCGGTCCGCAGCGCGACGCGATCGCGGAGACCGTTGCGGAGGAGCGTCTGGTGGACCTCTGCCAGCCCGAGCTCCCACGGCACGCCGACGTGCTTGATCGAGCTGAGCGGCGACGCGCCCGTCCCGCCGGCGTGGCCCGACAGGTGGATGTACGTCGCGCCGGCCTTCGCGACGCCGGCCGCGATCGTGCCGACGCCACGGGTCGCGACGAGCTTCACGCCGATCCTCGCGGCCGGGTTGATCGCGCGCAGGTCGGCGATCAGCTGGGCGAGGTCCTCGATCGAGTAGATGTCGTGGTGCGGCGGCGGGCTGATGTAGCCCATGCCCGGCTGGCCGCGACGGAGCGTTGCGATCCAGGCCGTGGCCTTCTTGGCCGGAAGCTGGCCACCCTCGCCGGGCTTGCTGCCCTGGGCGATCTTGATCTCCAGCTGCTCGCCGCGGGCGAGGTACGCCGCGGTGACGCCGAACCGGGCCGACGCGACCTGCTTGATCCGGGCGTCGTGGCGCTCGCCGTCCGGGCCGGGGACGTACCAGGCCGGATCCTCGCCGCCCTCGCCGGTGTTGGCGGCGCCGCCGGCGCGCTGAATTCCGATCGTCAGCGTCTGGTGCGCCTCCGGCGACAGCGCCCCGACGGACATCGCGCTGACGACGAAGCGCCGGGCGATCGACCGCGCGGGCTCGACCTCGTCGAGGGCGATCGGGACGACGCCGCGCGGGCGACGGACCCGCAACAGGTCGCGAATGACGGTCGGCGCGTGACGCGCGGCGGCCTCGTGCTGCTCGGCCACCGCCGCGAAGCCCGAAGCCGTCTGGATCTCGGCCACGATCTTCGGTGCGTAGCGATGGACCTCGCCGTCCGCCCTGAACCGGGCGAACCCCGGGTCCTGGAGCTTGTTCGACGGCGTCTGCGCGCCGATCGATGCCGCCGCCGCCCGTCGCTGGAGCTGCCGCTCCGCCAGCTCCCCGAAGCCGACCCGGCCCGGCCAGGCCGGTGCCGACGGGAAGCACCGATCGCGGACCTCGGCGGCCAGCTCGATCGTCTCGAACAGCCCGCCGCCGATGTACGAGGCCGCGGTGCTGATCCCCATCCGGGCGAGCGTCTTGCGGAGCCCGGCGTCGAACGCGTCGATCAGGTTCTCGACCGTCGCGGCGGTGTCGAGCTCCTCGGCGCCGCGGCTGCCCGCGAGCTCTGCCGCCAGCTCGACCGCGAGCCACGGGACGACCGCGGTGGCGCCCGACGCGAGGACCATTGCCGCGCTGTGGACATCGAGGATGTCGGCGGCCTCGACCGCGATGTCGGCGCGGCCGCGGAGCCCGGCGTCGGTCAGCGCGGTGTGGACCGCGCCGGCGGCGAGGATCGAGGGGATCGGCAGGCGATCCCGCCCGAAGCCCCGGTCCGAGAGAACCAATAGCTCCGTGCGGCCACGCGCGGCGGCCACGGCGTCGGCGGCCAGGCGATCCAGCGCGTCGACCAGGCCCTGGCGTCCATCGATCGCCCGCCAGGTCGCATCGAAGGTCCGGGTCGGCCCGGGGAAGGCGCGAAGGAGTGCCGGCAGGTCGGCGAGGAACGGCCGTTCGAGGCGGTACGTACGCGATCGTCGCGGCGGGCCACCGAGCAGAGGCGAACGCCGCCCCAGCTCCACCCGCAGGTCCATCACCGTCCGCTCCCGCTCCGGGTCGATCGGCGGGTTCGTGACCTGGGCGAACGACTGGCGGAGGTGATCGGTCACCGGCCGGTCGATCCGGCCGAGGGCGGGTGTCGGCGTGTCGTCGCCCATGCTCCACAGCGGCTCGTGGCCCTCGAGGGCCATCGTCTTGATGTCGAGGCGGGCGTTCTCGGCGTGCAGACCGGCGATGAACCGCAGGTCGGACGGCGTCGGCGTGACACCCGCGCCGACCGGGGCAAGGGACGAGTCCTCATCCCCGGGGGCAGGATCGAGATGGGTCGGTCGCGCCGCGTCGTGGATCGGCAGGCGGCGGAGCAGATGGGCCTTCGCCTCGGCGTCCTCCAGGACGAGGCCCCGCGACGGCTCCACGAGGAGCATCTCCCCGGGCCCGAGCCGGCCGCGCCGAACCGTCTCGGAGGGACGGAGCGGGATCGCGCCGGCTTCGCTGCCCACGGCCACCAGCCGATCGGCGGTGACGGCGAAGGCGGTCGGCCGCAATCCGTTGCGATCCGCGATCGCGCCGACTCTCCGACCGTCGCCGAAGACGATCGCGGCGGGCCCGTCCCACGGCGCGAGGAAGCCGGCCGTGCGTCGGCGCAGCGCGGCGACGTGGGGATGGGGCGCCCGGCGGAGGCCGGGCGCCTCTGGCATCGCGGTCAGGACTGCCGTCCCCAGGTCCCAGCCCGTCGCGACGAGGAGTTCGAGCATCTCGTCGAGCGACTGCGAGTCGGAGCCATCGGCAGCCAGGAGGGGGCCGGCGCCGGTAAGCTCGGGCCCGACCCCACTCGGCGCGGCGACGTCAGCCACGCGTCCCAGCACTTGGGCGCGGTTGCCGCGCACGGTGTTGATCTCGCCGTTGTGGGCGATCGTCCGGAACGGCTGGGCGAGCCGCCAGGTCGGCTGGGTGTTCGTCGCGTAGCGCTGGTGGAACACGGCGTATGGCACGCGGATGCCCGGCGCCCGCAGGTCCGGGTAGAGATCCGGCAGCCGCGCCCCGGCGACGAGGCCCTTATAGACGATCGTCCGGCACGACGCGGACGGCACCGCGATCACGTCGCCGAGACCGGCCGAACGGGCGGCGGTCTCCAGCCGGCGACGCATGACGACGAGTTGGCGCTCGAAGGCCGCGTCGGACAGCCGTGCGCCGATCCGGGCGTCCCACGGCCGATGGACGAAGACCTGGACGAACGATGGCCGACACGCCCGTGCATCGCCGCCGAGCGCGCCGGCGTTCGACGGGACCGTCCGCCAGTCGATGACCGTCAGGCCGCTCTCGCGGAGGACCTCGGCGACGAGGCGCCGGGCGACTCCGCCTCGAGCGCCCGCGCCCGTTCGCGGGAGGAAGAGCTGGACGACGCCCGGTCCCTCGGCCGCCCAGGTCGCGTCGAGGTCGAGCGACGCCAGGACCGACGGCGCCAGCGGCAGCGACACGCCCGCTCCGTCGGACGACGCCCCGTCGGCCCCGAACGCCCCGCGGTGGGCGAGCGCGGCCAATCCCCGCAGCGCGAGGGGAAGAACCTCCGCGAACCGCATCCCACCGGCGTCCGCGACGAACCCGACCCCGCACGCATCGTGCTCGAACGCGGGATCGTAGAGCGGGGCCGGGTCCCGGCGGCGGTCGGATCGTCGCAGCGGCTCGATGGGCATCGTCTCGTTCCGTGTCCGGGCGTCGATCACGCTCAGAGTCGATCGAGGATCGTCATCCGGGGACAGGGCGGCAGCAGCGGTGACGACGCGCTGACGATGCGATTCGGTGGCGATCCCAGCGCGCCGACACCGGCCCGATACCCGCCGTCCGACGCGCGACGCGGCTCATCGCCCTTCTCGAGGGAGCCGAAGACGAACCGACCGCCCGGGAGGAGCCGGGCGGGCGGTCGATGCTTGAGCGGAGCGGCGGGCCCGGACGGGAGTGGCCGGACCCGGGCCGCTACGCCTGATAGGCCACCTCTCCGTGGATCGCGAGGTCGATGCCGAGCTCCTCTTCCTTGGCCGAGATC
>Ga0207646_10001456_pt1 | contig 29336 bp, 26 predicted proteins | sample KBSK5502metaG_FD_184343 | JGI IMG/M metagenome (GOLD analysis project Ga0207646, IMG submission 184343) | Corn, switchgrass and miscanthus rhizosphere microbial communities from Kellogg Biological Station, Michigan, USA - KBS K5-50-2 metaG... | ecosystem: Host-associated > Plants > Roots >... | reverse complement strand
CACCGAGTCCCGCGAGGTACTCAAGATACTCGGTAACATTCATCGGCGGTGTGTCACTTCCCGAGGCTTCTCCCACGACATCAAAGAATTTTCCGGGAAATTCATTCATCATTACGCCGCCATTCTCGCCATCCCCAATCTGAGTCACGAGCGGATGAATCTGCCTGCCAGCAAGACTCACTCGCTTCAGTCCTTTCGCTTCGTAGTACGGCTGCATCTGCGCAACGAGCTTAGTGTCGCTGCCCTGAGTCTTAATGATGGCAATGATGCTGGTAGTCTCCCCCCGCGAGTTCCTCGCCATCAGAAGATGGGGAATGTGGCGATGGTGCAGGCTGTTGCCATCCTCCACCCGCTCAACCGCGTGTTCCTGCACCAGCAGCCACCAGTAGCCGCATTCTTTGAGGGTTTTGACGAATTCGTAGGCGACATCGGGATGGTTCGGAAGCGCCATCTCGGGCGGTGAAAAGCCCTTCACGCGGCTCAGTGAATCGAGACCGAAGATCGCGGCAAAGTGATGCTGCCATGCCTTCACATGGAGGTGGAAATCTTGCACGGGGGTGCTGGGAGCTACTGCATGGCCCCAGCTCGTCCCCAGCCACTCGACGCAATGCCGATAGGCCGGATCGCAGGTTACCCGCTTGAGGGAGTCGAATACATCATGCGACCCCATCTGCCACAGCCCGTGGAATAGGCAACCGGAATAATCAAGCATGACTCGTGGCCGCTTGCCCTCCTGTACGAGCGCGGGGATAAACTCGCCTATCCGTTTGTAGCACCAGTGAAACACCGGCGCATTGTGGTTGTCGCCGATGTACTGATTGTCCATCATGTACTTGAGGTTGCTGATCACCGCAGCCGTAGAAAGATTGCCTCCGCCCGCCGGGATCAACGGTTGGTGCATGTGCAGTACGATTCCGAATGCGCTCTTGATGCGACCGAAATCGGTAGTACTCGCTGGGGGATAGATCTGGCGAGTCATCTTCGTGGCCATGGAAACTTTTTCTTCAGCGCCGCAGATGTCGGGCAGCCCATCAAGGCATTCAGGCAGTTCACCCATAGCGTTTGCACTTCTTTATTCCCATTTCTAGAATTTGTAAAGAACACGCCATGGCCGCAGTCTGAACAATTTCAGGACCTGCTGCGTCGCCTGAACCTCTGCCCGTAAGTCCATCTGCGCCACAATTTTGCGGTTTCGGCACCCCGTTACAGTAGCACCATGCTGCCATTTGAAATGAGCAGCTTGAGACATATGTGTCGACGAGCGTTTATGGCACACCACAACCGCACCCGGTTCACCAGCTGGCAGCGTTGCGTTACCTGCGGGCAGAAGGTTGGGGAGTGCGCGTGTTCCAAGGCTGGAGTGGGTATAATGAACCCCAAGAACAATAGATGCCGAGCGCGATACCTCTTTCCGACTATACGCCCAAGAAAATGCGGGCAGCGCGGGTTTTCAGGCTGGACGCCGCCCCGAAGTCATCCCCGATTGACATAAACCTGCCAGCATCAATACAGGAGTCCGGCTGGAACCTGTCCGACCGGCTGCGCTTCTGGCACTCCCTTGCGGGGATGGTTCCCCACACCGGGCTCACCATCCGCAAGCTGGATCTGGACGACAAAGCGCTGGTGCATTGCAACGTGGGCATCGGTGGTGCGCTCTCAATTCTCAGCAACAATCGGGAGTACGCCACTCGTTTCTTCCGCACTGTCTTCCTGAACAGCCCACCCACGTTCGCTGGTGCTCGCAACTGGAAAGTCAAACGGGGATGGACTGCGGACAAAGCCACGGTAGCCTTCTTCGTTGGCTCGGTTGCGGGAGCACTCGGCTGGGGACCGAAAGTGCCGCACGAAATTGGAACCTCGTTGAAAGAAGCGCTGGATAACCTTGAACGCCGAAACTGGAAATCCTGCGTGGTAATGTGCAGGCGTGCCCTGCAGGCTTTGATGGAAGTAGCTTACGAGAAGCAGTTTGGAGTTAAGCCGGGCAGACTCGACCTGAATGCCATAATCAGAAGGTTTGAGGCGCTCACACCCCAGCTGATACCACGACACTGGTTAAACATCGCTGATTCAGTTAGAAATATCGGGAACGTGCCCGGCGCTCATCCTCGGGCAATTCCCGGCTACCGATTCTCTAAGCAGGACGCAGAACTGGCCTACACCAACACGTCCAGCTTTGTCGCCGCGTACTTCGAGAAGATAGCTCACCCTACAATTTAAGGTCTGGAACCCTCTCCCTGGGCCAAAAGGGGTCGAGGAATAGCAATCCCAAGTTGTTGATTTCGGCGGGCAGATTTCCGAGATTTGACCTGTGCGAGAACCACATGGTTTCGAGACAGGGAGTCACCTGCCCGATTACCGCGTTTATCAGGAGTTAGCCCTCGGCCTCTCTTATCCCAATCAGAACTGCTTGACCTGTGCCAGGCACGATGGTACTCATGCAGCCCGAGCGTCCGTTGGAGACCAGTCCACTCGATACCGCCCTTTCGGTTTTTGTCAGTGTGCGCCCTCGTTTATTCGGCATCGCGTACCGCATGCTCGGAAGTGCGGCCCGAGGCCGAGGACATTGTGCAAGACTCAGTTCTGGCAAGTCGAAACCTTCGAAGAAAGCGAAGTCCTAAGGGATTCCGCCCCTGAACAGGTCCGACATCGGGGTGGCGGAGGTGTCGTTCCGCCCGAGCGTACCCAGGTTGAAGATGGCCTCTAAATACTCTTTCGGTATTATGCCTAATAGGACGGCCCGCGCCCTGAAATGAGGACAGACGGAAAAGCGGAAGTACAACATTACGTGCCTCAAGTGCTGTTGCGGCCGCACGCCAACGACCCATCGGCAAAAAAGGGAAGCCAGCAAGTCTGGTGCTTCGACAAGCAGACCGACAAGGTTTTTCCCGCGAATATCAGGGGCGTGCTGTCGGGCACACGATTCTACGAGGTCGAAGTCGACGGCCAGACGCTAAGCCTCGAAGAACCGCTCTCGGAGATCGAAGGCATGCTGAGCCCGATACTCGCTCGGCTGGTCCGCGACCAGAAATTGGCCGCTCTTACCAAAGAGGACCGTTTCATCATCGCGAGCTTCTGCGCTGTGCAGCTGCTTCGAACCCAGGGATTTCGCGATCGCATCAAAGACTTGAACGAAGGCGTCGCGGAGGCCCTCCGCAAGCGCGGTATCGACCCTTCCGAAGTCTCGAATTTCAAGATGCTTTCCGAGGAGGAGATCAAGGCGTTTTCGATGGATATGCTGGCCGAGGCGCCGCGGAAATATGGGCCTCATTTTCTCTCGAAATACTGGCACCTCATTGGAAGTACGCCCGACGATCCGTTTCATGTCGGCGATCATCCCGTTGTTGTGGATAACGATTTTAGAAGCGGGCCCGGCTCGCTGGGCCTCGCATCGCCGGGTGTGACGATCTATCTGCCTCTGAGCCCTACGCTCTGCCTAGCGATGACTGATCCGGCGTTGATCGAGGAATTGTTCGAGGGCGCGCGAAAGGTTAGAGCCGGTTACGAGGGGTTTGAACAGAGGATCGCTGCAGACGGGTTTCCGGCCCGAGGCGTGGCCATTCTCGGGCAGATGAAAGCGGATCGCGATCGCATGAACCAGCAAGTCGAACCGATGGAGGCGGGCACCCCCTCGGCCCACGAGCCTCAGGTTGTGACCCGCGTGAACTCGTTGCAGATGCTCTACGCGGGTCGGTGGATTGTTTCTTCGAAGCCGGATTTTTCGCTGCCGCTGAAGATGCTTGCTGACGATCCTGGCCATCGTGCGCGGCGCAAGTTGGAGGTTGAATGATCCAAACGCGATCGGCGCGGATGAATTTCCTCTGTGGCCTTTGGACCTGCATGTCTTGGCAGGTTATAAACCGACTCCACAGAGTTTTGACACGGCTCATCGCTTTTTAGATTACCCTGACCAATCTGGTGGAAGTCGGAGTCTTGGAGAAAAAGAACATGGTTCATCTAGAATTGGATTCTGCCGCCTGACACAAGGCCCGAGGCTAGGGCCGCGTGTCTTAAAAGGACGCGCCATAAAGATTTCTTTTCGGCTAGCTCTCCCGGCCAAATCAATCTAAGTCACGGACTGTTCTCGCAATATGCTTGTTCAAAAGCGTTAATGAGGCCGTTTCGGGTGGGTTCGTCACAAGGTCGCAAACGTTACGTACGTACGTTACGTCACGCGACCCTGGAGCGGCAGAGTTTATCGGGCGAGACTAAGGGGAAAACTTTAGCAAGGGAATGAAGATCTCCTTAGGACCGCACCTGGGGCACCTGCCGTGGAGCGAGTGTCCTTTGTATCCGCAGCTGCAAACAATGTAAGACTCCTCGCGGATGATCTGATGCACCTTTTTCTTGCGCTCCCGCTGGCAGATGTCGCGGGACCGGCGGAGACTAACCACACCTCGCCCCGCCAGAGAGTCTGCCAGGAAAATGATTCGGGGATTTGATTTGGATTTGCGAGGCTTCAGTGTGCCCTTGCGAGGCTTCGGTTCGCGTTTCGGGAATTTCGGGTCACGCAGCACTTGCAAGATGAGCGGCGCTAGCGGTGGTACGAATTCCCTCGCGTAAGGTTTAGCGTTTTCCTCAAAGGCCTTCATTACGTCTTCCTCGGTCTGCGCCTGCAAGAGCGGCCCGCGTAGGCGTTGCCAGACTTCCCCCAAGCTGAAACGATAATTCTCGGCATGACCGAAAACCTCTGATGCAGGCATCTTTGCGGGCCGTCCCTTGGCCCTTTTTCCAAAAGCCCTGTCAAGAGGCATCGCGGGCTTTTTCGCTGGTTTTCTCCCCTTCGGCATTTGTGCGGAAAGTCTCCGACAACCCAACTTGAATTTTACGGGAGCTTCCTGACAAACGGGGCGGAATTATGCGGGAACTCTGGAATTGTCTCCGTAAACCCCTAAAGCGGCTCAAAGGTCGATCCGAAAACTGGGCTTACGATGAGTTCGATTGATGGGCGGAGTACGCCCTTCGAGAAGCTGGAGGCTTCCAGGAATGCCTGTCCTAAACGGCAAGCCAGTGTTCCCCTGCCCCGTATGTACGGAGCCGCGCGAGGTGCGAATCACGAAAAAGGGCAAACCCTATCTTGTCTGCGATCCGTGCGGAGTCCAGGTATTCATTCGCGGTCCAGCCGGTATTGAGGAATTTAGCCGACTGCTCGAACGCGCCAACCGCGATGGTCTTCTTACTCGCCTCGCGGAAATGGAGGCTCGCTACCGACTTACCTGTCCTGAGTGCGGGTGCCGGTTCTGGGCTGAGCGGAGATTGGTCAAGACGAGCGGCTTTGATGGAAGTTTCAAGGGGTTTCGTTGTCCGCAGAAAGAATGCGGCGCAATTGTTCCGTGGGAGGAAAAACAATGAGGATCACGGTTGTAGGGGCATTTCTAATCGCTGTGGCAATCATAGGGGCGATCGCCCTGATTCACTATCTGGGCGCTAGAGCCAATCGAGGACTGCAGCAAACCGGCAGCTAAATGGTCATTCGAGACCAGACGGCCGAACTCGCTTCCAACTCGCAACTCCCTGAGGACTCTTGTGGAGAAGGCCAGTTTGAATGATTTATTAAAACCCGAAGAAGTGGCTAACCTCACGGGGCTTTCCCCAGAGACGCTGGCCCAGTGGCGGTCGCAGAAGCGTGGCATCCCCTATTTGAAAGTTGGGCGAGCGGTGCGGTACGATCCTGCTGACGTTCAAGCCTACCTAGAGGGTTGCAGGGTTTCTGTCTCCGTTCCCAAGGAAAGGAGACAGAATTGAGCGTCTACAAACGAGGCAAGAAGTATTGGTATGAATTCTGGTTCCGTGGACATCGGATTCGCGAATCCACGGGACTCCAAAACAAAGTTGCTGCCCAAAATGCAGAAGCAATCCGCAAAGCAGGGTTGGCGGAGGCCAGAGCCGGGATTGCTGCCCCGAAGCCTGTGGTCAACTTCGGAGATTTTGTGAGAGACGAATTTCTTCCGTGGGCTGAGAAACAGTATCAGTCTCATCCAAGAACCCACCAACGGTATCGGGAGAGCACGAAGCCGTTGCTGACGTCCCTTGAAAAACTGAGACTTGATTCCGTTTCGATGGCCCTGGTGGAAAGATTCAAAGTCACTCGTTCCTCCGAAGTATCGGCCGCAACGGTGAATCGGGATCTTGCAGCACTCCGGTTGATCCTGAACTTGGCGATTCGGAAAGAGTACGTTGCCAAGAACCCCGTCAAGGAGGTGCAATTCCTTGACGAGGGGCCAGGGCAAATGCGGATTGTTTCTCACGAAGAACAGCAAAACTATATGGAAGCGCCTAGTCCTCTACTTCGAGATGTGGCTACTTTGATCGTGGAGACGGGAATGCGGCCCGAAGAGGTGTTCACCATCCGCAAGGAAAACGTTCACCTCCAACCGCCGTATCTCTTTGTTCCGAGCGGAAAGACACACTTTGCCCGGCGCAGTGTTCAGCTGACCGACGCCTCGATAAACATTTTGAGGCAGAGGCTCGCCCAGGCAGAGGGGTCTTTCTTGTTTACTCGCAAGGGAGACCACAACAAGCCTCTCACCACCGTTCGCAAGGCGCATCAAAGGGCGTTGCGGGCGGCAGGCATTGAACCACCGTTTCGGCTCTACGATTTCCGTCACACATTTGGATCGCGTATGGCCATGGCCGGAGTGGACCTCCCAACGCTCAAAGAGCTGATGGGACACTCCGACATTTCGACCACCATGCGTTATGTGCATCCGACACTGGAACACAAACGGGAGGCAGTACGGAAGCTAGAGGATTACAACCGCGATCAGGTGTTTGCTCTCTATGAGCCGGACTTGGGGTCCCCACAAAAGTCCCCACAGTGAGGATTAGGTGGGTGGGAGCGGGCGTGTAAATAATTGAAAAGGTGGCGCGCCTGAGAGGATTTGAACCTCCGACCTCTGGTTCCGGAGACCAGCGCTCTATCCAACTGAGCTACAGGCGCGCAGCGTGCCCCTGACCTGGCCGGGGCACTCGACAGCAGCAAGCAGAGAAATTGTAGCGCGATTCGCGGCCGCGGGCTAGTCTCCTGGCGCTCGACCAGCGACGGCCGGGTCGGTGGCCCAGGTGAGGTCGCGGTAGAGCTTCGGCTTCTTCAAGCGCGCTTCGGCCAACTCGTCGGCGATGTGGGCGGTCGAGATGCGCCGCTCACGGGCAAGCTCCAGCACGCGCCACAAGCGGTCGTAGATGCGCTCGAGGCTCGGCCGGCTATCGGCGCGCTTCAGCAGATAGAACTCTGCGCCGCGGATCAGGCCCCCGGCGTTCACCAGATAGTCCGGCGCGTAAAGGATGCCCCGGCGCGCCAGTTCGTCGCCGGCTTCGGCCGAGGCAAGGACGTTGTTGGCCGAGCCGCAGACGATGCGCGCCCGGATGCGCGGGAGCGTTTCGGTTGAGATCACTCCTCCGAGCGCGCAGGGCGCCAGCACGTCGCAGTCGGCCTGCAGGATTTCGTCCGGCGGGACAATGCGCCCCCCCAGCTCGCGCTCGGCCTGCTCGGCCCGCTGGGCGTCAACATCAGCCACCAGCAGCTCCATTCCTTCTCGCCGCAGGATGCGCGCCAGCCACAGGCCCACGCTGCCCACGCCCTGGACGGCTACGCGCGCCTTGAGGAGCCCGGCGAACTTGAGGCACGCGCGCATCCCATGCCAGATGCCGAGGGCGGTATGCTCGCTGATGTCGCCGAGCGCCGGCGAAGACTCGCAGGCGACATAGTGCGTGCGGCGGCCGACGGCGGCAAGGTCGTCCTCAGTGATCCCAACATCGCGTCCGGTGAAAAACCGCCCGCGGAGGCTTTCGACCAGTTGCCCGAGCGCTTCAAATGCCTCGGCGCGCTTCAGCCCGGGATGCAGGATCATGACCGCTTTGCCGCCGCCGCAGGGCAGTTCGGCGAGCGAAGCCTTATAGGTCATGGCGCGGGAGAGCCGCAGCGCATCGGCCAGCGCATCAACCTCGGTGGCGTACGGCCAGATGCGGATGCCGCCCAGGGCCGGGCCGAGCGTCGTATCGTGGATGGCGAGAAAGCCGCGGAGCCCCGTGGCGCGGTTCTGCAACGCGATCACCTGCTCGTGATCGTGCGCTGCCATCTGCTCAAACAGGTTCATCGCCGCTCTACACTTCCCCCAAACAGGATGCCGAGGAGTTCGCCTGGCGAAGGCGGTCGCTCTCAGCCGCGGGCAAGGCTGCGGATATGCTTGGCCAGCTTCTCGATCTCTTCGGTCTTGCGAACCAGCGAGACAGAAAGCACCTCGGCGGAATTGGTCTTGTCCACTTCTTTTTTGAGCTCCTCGGCAAGTTCGAACAGGCGCTGGACATCCCGCTTGATGTCCTTCTGATTCATCTTCAGCAAGGGGCGCGGGTCGAGCTTGGGAGGAGGCTCGGGCTCACGTGGCTGCGGGAAAAGGCGACTGGGACTTGCCTGGCCGGCAAGCCTCCCGGCACCGGAAAACAACAACGCAAGGGCCGGAACCGTCAACCGGAGAATATTTCTGCGTCCTGCTTCCATGGCAACCCCCTTCGTCCGGCCGGAGGTCGGCCCGACGTCGTTTCATCGAAGTCCCTCGCCCAAATTCGGACCGGCGCTTGTCCCCCGGGGCCTCGAAACGAATGATATAATCGCTGCCTTTTAATTCTATGACGATTTCGGTTTCCAAGTGGACGGAGTTTGCGTTCGCCAGCGGCCTGCGGGTGCTGGGTATCCTGCTGGCTGCCATCCTGCTGAACCGGCTGTTGCGAGTGGTAACCAAACGGCTGGTGAAGCTGGCTTCCTCCCAAACGCGCGTGGCGCAGATGCGGGAGGAGCAGACGCGCACCATGGCCGGGCTGCTCTATAGCGTAGGCACGGCCCTGATCTTGACCGCGGCGGTGCTGACGGCGCTGCCGGAATTCGGGGTGAACGTCACACCCATTGCCGCCCTGGGCGGGCTGGCGACGGTTGCCCTCGGGTTCGGCGCGCAAAACGTGGTGCGGGACCTGATCAACGGCTTCTTCATTGTATTCGAGGACCAGTACGTGGTGGGCGACACGATTCGCGTCGGTGAGACGGTGGGCCGGGTCGAGCACCTCACGCTCCGCCGGACGGTGCTGCGCGACCTGCAAGGCGCGCTGGTCACTTTGGCCAACGGTGAGCTCCGCCAGGTGGCCAACCTGAGCCGCGATTGGTCGCAGGTGTTCGTGGAGGTTCAGGTGCCCGGCGAGACGCCGGTGGACGCGGCGCTGGCGGCGCTCGAAAAGGCCTCCGCTGGGCTCCGCGCCGACGCGGCCTGGTCGGCGGCGCTGGTGGATGGACCGCGGGTGCTCGGGGTCGAGTCGCTGGCGCTGGCGGGGACCACGCTTCGCCTGCAAGCCCGCACCGTCCCCACACGCCAGTACGATGTGGCGCGAGAGCTGCGCCGCAGGATCCTCTCCGAGTTTGAGCGGCAGGGGATCGCTTTGAGCGACGTACAGCGCGTTGCGCTCGTGGGCAGCGGGCAAGTTTCGGAGTCGGTTGCAGACCATGTCACTAAAGAATAACAAAGGGGGATGAAACGATGGGTCAAGTGTCGCACGAGCAGGTGAATCTGATGCTGAAGCTCTACGAGCTACGCACGGAGCCTCGGCTGCGCCAGGCCCGGGCCTGGTTCGCGGAGAATTTCGTCGTGTCCTCGCCGGAGGAGTTGATGAAGAAATACCCGCCGGGCACCGAGGGGAACACAAGTATCCGCATGACGACCAGCTATTGGGACATGGTCGCGAGTATTGTCAATCGCGGGCTGATTGATGACGACCTTTTTTTTGAAAATACCGGAGAGATCTGGCTGGTGTGGGACCGCATTCGGGGCGTCGCACCGGCCTGGCGGGCGGCGTTCAAGAACCCGCACGTGTTCGCCAACCTGGAAGCGCTGTGCCAGAGGCTTGAGGCTTGGCGCGAAAAGCGCGCGCCAGGCTCAACCGCCGCGATGAGACAGATGTTGGAGCAGATGATGAAGGCCGCCCCCGCCAAATGACCCTGGAAGAGGCGCTGGTGTCGGTGTGGCGCCAGGCGCTCGTGGAAAACGCGAACCTGGTGGAACTCGAAGGCCAGCGTTTTCCTGTGCGCCGCACGGAACGCCGGCGGCTGCGCCAGGTGGATTTCGAATTCGCGGGCGAGGCTCTCCGCGGGATCGAGCAAAACCCGGAAACCAAATCGCGGTGGGCGGAGTTAGCACGCGCCGGTCAGAAGGTGATGCAGTTCACTTCCGCCGGGCGCTACCTGGCGAACGTGGCAGCGGGAAAACTCACATTGTACCGGCGGCCGAGTGCCGGGGCACAAGGGGCGCGTTCCAGCCGGGAGAAGTCCGCGAGCTAGCTAACGCTGTCCGGACTCGAGCGTGATGCCTTCTCCATCCGGCTTGTGAGCCAGCTCCAGATTTTCCTCTGGCGTGGCCAACTCGACGCGGTTGCGTCCTGCGGCTTTGGCGCGATAAAGCGCATCATCCGCCACGCGGAGCAGTGCTTTGGCGTCCGCGGCACGCCACTCGCCGGTGGAGACTGCGCCGATAGAGAGCGTCGCCACGATGGAGCTTTTGACGATCTCCACCGTGTGACCGCTGACCGTGGCCCTGAGGTGCTCGGCGCGGTCGCGGGCCGTGGTGCTGTCGCAGCCGGGCAGGACGATAAGGAATTCTTCTCCGCCATAGCGCCCCACTGCGTCATAGACGCGCACGGCACCGATGAGCCGCCGGGCCGCTTCCTGCAGCACCTCGTCGCCGGCCAGATGGCCGTAAGTGTCGTTGATCTTTTTGAAATGGTCGAGGTCGGCCATCAGGACGCCCAGTGGAGCGGCCTCGCGATGGGCGCGAGTCAGTTCCCGTTGCAGCAAGTCAAGGATGGCGGCATGATTCCACAACCCGGTCAGCGCATCGTGGGTGGCCTTGAACAGGAGCACCTCCTGGGTCGCCACCAGGTGATCTTCCAACTCCAGGATGCGTTTGCCCGTGCGCAGGCGCGCCTGCAGCTCCTGCGGGTGGAAGGGTTTGGTCAGGTAGTCGTCGGCGCCGGACTCAAGCCCATCCACCACGTCGAACTTCTCTCCCTTCGCCGTTAACAGCAGGATGTAGACGTACGCTTGCGCGACGCGCTTGCGCACCCTCCGGCACACCTCCACGCCGTCCAAACCGGGCATCATCCAGTCGAGCAGGGCCATTCGCGGAGCCTCCTTGCCTTCCAGAATCTCCCAGGCCTCGGCACCATCCTTGGCCAGCGCAACCTCGTAGCCCCATTTCCCGAGGAATGATTCGAGCTTCCGCCGCAGGACCGGGTCGTCTTCGGCAACGAGGATCCTCACCGTGCAACTCCTTGGCAGGTATCTTCGAGCAATGGTTTTAGCCGCTCGATCTCTGCTTCGAGCGCCGCACAGGCTTCTCCGGCCTGCGCCAAATTGCCCTCACGGCCCAGCTGCTCAAGTCGCAGAGCCGCGGCGGTGGCCGCCGGCGCAGCGAAATTGCTGACTGTGCCCTTGAGCGTATGCGCGGAGCGCTCAAGAGCCCTGGCGTCCCCGCGGGCGACGGCTTCACGCACTGCCCCGACCAGCCGGGGACAATCCTGCAGGAAAATCATCACCAGCTCGGTGAGAAGCTCCCTGTCCCCTTCCACCTGCGCCAGAAGCGCTGTCCCGTCCAACACTCCGTCAGGTGCCGGGATGGCAACCGGCGCAGGCGCCGCAGCTTCCGCCGGACTGTCTGCTTGTGGCGCGGCGTGCCGCTCGATCTCCGTGAGTAGATCCTCGGCTCGGACTGGTTTCGCTACATATCCATCCATGCCCGCCCCCAGACAACGCTCCCGGTCACCCTTCATCGCGTGGGCCGTCATAGCGATGATGGTTGTGTGTTTTCCATACGCTTTTTCCCGTTGCCGGATTGCTGCAGTCGCCTCGAGGCCATCCATCTCGGGCATCTGGATGTCCATCAGGACAACGTCGAACCCCTCGAACGCCGAGTTTTCCAAAGCCTGCAGCGCTACCTTTCCGTTGCCTGCCACCACGACCTTGTGGCCGCGTTTCTCGAGCAGCCGGACGGCGAGTCGCTGGTTCGTGGCGTTATCCTCGGCGACAAGAATGCGCAAGGCGCGTCGGTCGGCGCGCAGGTGCGTCGAGCTGACCTGCTCTCTCGGCTCGGCCTCCTTTGGCCGCAGCCCGAGAACCACCACGATGGCATCGAAGAGATCCGACTGCGTAATGGGTTTGGTGAGGTTAGCCGCCACGCCCAGGGCGCGGCAGCGCTCGGCATCGCCTCGCTGGCGGTCGGAAGTCAGCATCATGATCGTCGCCCCGGCGAGCTCCGGACGGCGCCGGATCTGCTCGGCCACGGCAAACCCATCAATTCCCGGCATCTGCGCGTCGAGCAAGATCAGCGGAAATGGTTTGCCGGCGCTCGATGCGAACTCAAGCGCCGCAAGGGCTGAGCCTCCGTCCTCCTCCCCACTCGGTGCCATGCGCCAGCTCCGGAGCATCTCTTCCAGGATGCGGCGGTTGGTGGCGTTATCGTCCGCCACGAGCACAGGCAGGTTCTCCAGGTTGACAGTACTTCCAGCCGGCGCCTGTTCTGGCGGAGCTTCGAGCCGGCCGAAATCAGCCGTAAAGTTGAAGGCACTGCCCTGACCGGGCTCGCTTTGCACCGAGAGTCGGCCGCCCATCAATTCCACCAGGCGTCGCGAGATGGCCAACCCGAGCCCGGTCCCGCCATACCGCCGCGTCGTGGAGTTATCGGCCTGTTCAAACGCTTCGAAGATCTGCTTCTGCTTTTCGGGCGAAATCCCAATCCCCGTATCGCTAACGACGAAGTGCAGGCGGACGGCATCGCTCGACATTGATTCGATCTCCACCCCCACCACTACCTCCCCGCTGTTAGTAAATTTGATGGCATTCCCTACTAGGTTCACGATGAGCTGTCGCAAGCGCCCGGGGTCTCCTAGCAGGCGCGCGGGGACCGCCGGCTCCACCCGGTAGGACAATTCCAGACCTTTCCTGTGAGCCCTGATAGCCAGAGCCCTCAGAGTTTCGCCGAGGATGTCGCGCACATTGAATTCGACGCGGTCCATGTCGAGCTTGCCCGCCTCGATTTTGGAGAAGTCCAGGATGTCGTTGATGACGCGCAGGAGGCTGTCGGCCGAGGCCTTGACCATGGCCAGATATTCGCGCTGGTCCAGTGTGAGTTCGGTGTCGAGCGCCAATTCCGTCATCCCCATGATTCCATTCATGGGCGTGCGGATCTCGTGGCTCATGTTGGCCAGGAACTCGCTCTTGGCGCGGCTGGCCGCTTCGGCGGTCTCCTTGGCCTTCCGCAACTCCTCCTCGGCCCGCTTGCGCTCGGTGATGTCCTGGTAGAGACCAAAGGCGCCGAGAAGCTTTCCGCCGATCATCAGGGGCACGCCATGGACATCAACGTCAAGCAGAGTCCCGTCGCGGCGCCGCCGGCGGGTGGTCAGATGCACGCTTTCGCCCTTCAGGACGCGGCCGGTGATGGACACTACTTCGGACGCAAGTTCTTCAGTCATGATGAGGTCATCGAGCTTGGCGCCGACAACGTCTTCCTGGCGATAGAGGAACATGTGTTCGAACGCTGGATTGCACATCTGCACCACGTCCTGCGAATCATGGCCCACGATGGCCACGGGGCTGTTCTCAATCAGGGCGTTCAGATAGGCGGTGCGTTCTTCGAGTTTCTTTTCCGCCTGCGTGCGCTCCGAGATTTCCTGCTGGAGTTCGTGCGTGCGCTCCTCCACCCGTTTTTCCAATTCGCTCTGCGCTGCCTGCAGCGCTGTATCCCGGCGTTGGATCTGCGCCAACATTTCGTTGAAGCCTTCGATCAGCAGCCCCAGCTCATCGTTGCTGTGCTTCACCGCCCGGATGGAGTAGTTCTTCTCGAAAGAAACTATCTTGATCGTCCATGCCAGATCGCGGATCGGTTCCGAGATGGCTCGCTGGAGCCGTGAAGAGAGCAGGAAAGCCACCAGCAAGGAGCCGAGCACGGCTGGCAGGAGCACGGCGGTGTACCGATTCAGGCGTTCGCGCAGCTCCCCCAGCTCTGCTTGCAGGTAGACGGTGCCGATCTTTTCGCTATTGAGCGCGATCCCTCGAAACACGACCAGTTGATTGCTGCCGAATCGGCTGCCTTCACCTTCCACGCGCGGTGGCGCAACAGGCGTGGCCGGATTCCCCCTCGCATAACTGGCAAATACCCGGCCGTCGCGCGTATACACGCAAGCCGCGACGATGTGCTCCTTGGCTCGGAGCGCCCCCAGGATCTCTCTTGCGGAATCCGCGTCGCCAAAGGCGAGCGCGGCCGTGCTGTTCGAGCCGATCATGTCGGCCACGGTCATCAGGTCGTGCACCTTTGCGCGCCGAAACGTGTAACGGTCGTAACCTATGAACGCCGCGCAGGCCAGCAGCAATGCCACGCTGCTCGTGACCATGATGATCAGCATGAGCTTGCGCCGGATGGAAAGATTGCCAAAGGTCCACATATCAGTCCTTGCCTCGGAGCCCATCGGCGATGACGCGCCGCGCCAGGGCCAGCGGCTTGGAGCTGAGCTTCAACCGGGCGCGCGCCGCCGCATCTGTGTTGATTTCAAACCGCACCTTGTTGCCTTCGAGGATGAAATTCACGGCTCCGCCGGATTGGACAAAGTGGGCCATCTCGCCGAGGGTTAGGACGCCCGACCCTTTCAGGCTCTCCAGAATCCGAGCGAGGTGTTCTTGACGAATCTTGCCGCCACGCCCAGCCTGGCTAGCGCACTCCATCAGCCAAATCGAGGCCAGGGATCAGGGTTTTGAGGGTGCAGAATCAAGCAGTTGCAACCCGGCAGAGATACGCCCAGCCTCGCGCACCGCTCTCACTGTTCCGATTGCGCCTAACGTGCGCCGATCTGAAACAATGCCGCGCCGCGGGGTCTTCCAGGCCAGCACACAGAAAACGGAGATGCGGCACGGGATGGCTCAGCGCCGGAAACGATGCCGAAACCACTGGTCTTGGTGCGAGCCAGTAGTTGCTGGACTGCACGATTGACAAATGCAGAGCCCGGGAATACGCTCCGGGCGATTGCTTGGTTCAAATTCCTGGGTGTGAATTTCCGGCCGATTTTCCGCCCACCACGGTGGAGTTCTGAATTCGAAGGAGTCTAAGCCCGATGCTCATTGGCTCCTCTTGACTTGGCAGGCCCGGGTGTTCCCTTCTACCCGCCCTGGCGACAGCCATGCGGGAAATGCTCAACCGGATGGCAGGCAGCGACCATGGCATCCGCACCGAAGGATTTGCCGGCTGCTGAATGAATCATGAATCTCCCCCAAATCCTGGGATTCGTCGGAACGGCAGTGGTGGCAGGGGCTTATGTGCCCCAAATCTGGCACTTGGTGAAAGCGCACACTGCTCGGCGGGGATAAGCATACGGGCCTATTTCCTCTGGTTCCTGGCCTCATTGTTGTTCTTGGTCCACGCCGCCATGATTAAAGACATTGTATTTATTCTTGTTCAGGTTGTGAATCTGATGGCCATCGCCGCCGTGGTGGTTTATGCGAAGCGATATGAGACGCAGATATGCCTGCTACACCTTGAGAAGTATCGTAAGCAGCTCCAGCAACAGGAAAAGCAGGAACCGTGAACTGCGCGACGGCGTCACTGCGGCGCGAGCTGCCCTCGCCGGTGACGCACAGACCCAATCGCCACCACCAGCGCCACAGCGACCAGAGGCGCTAGGGTCACCAGGGCGGGCCGTCGGGCCTGGATGATGCTGCTGGCTACCGCGGCGAGGATGTAGACGATGAATACAGCGGCCTGAAGTCTTGCGGTGTGCTTCCTCCGAGACGGCTGAGCTGCCGCAGCGACCGCGCCCTCAGGGGGTCTTGCAGCGGAAGATAAATCTGCCGCGCCTAACCAGCCAACCACTCCAGCCATGAAGCTCGTCAGAGTGCCGGTGATGTAGGTCGTCGCGATCCCGGGGACATTGAGATGGCGAATTGCAGCGCTCTGGATCCCCATGGCGACCGCGGACAGCGCAATCAGGGCGTAAACGACTCCTCCACTTCGCACCGCCCAGGGAAAGTGCCAGGCAAGGGCAAAGATGCCGAGGATGACTCCTTCCACAGCAAGAGCCGCACTGACGCCGGGAGGCCATTCGCCTCCCTTCTGGGCTCGCTCAACGATCACTGCTCCTATAGCAGCGCCGATTGCAAACCCTGCCAGAGCGACAACCGACCGCAAGGCCGCAAAACCTTGCCCCTGCCCAATGGCCAAGCCGAGCAACACCGCGTTTCCCGTCATGTTCGCGGTGAAGACACGGCCGAGGCCCAGATAGCTGATCGCGTCTACGCTGCCGGCGGCCCACGTGAGCATCAGGACCATGGCATCTCTTCCGCCGAGAGAGAGCGATCGAGGTCGGCCCTTACCCCCTCCCTTTCCGGTGTCTTTGCTGCCCCTCATTTCCTGGACTCCCGATACGCTGGAAATGCATAGACCCTGACAAGCACGAAACCTGGATTGCTTTGCCCATCTCTATTCAGGAAAGCGCGGAGCGCACCGCGGCAATTCTACTGCACTCGGGCCTTTGCTGTCGGTCAGGCAATGCTTGCCGAGACAATCATCAGTGGAACGGACAGCCGGAGAGAGGCTGCCCGAAGCTGAACGGTTGAAGACCTGGGACGCTCGGAGTGACGATTTTAGAAAAATCCTAGTTCATGTGCACTTCTCAGTGGCGAAAGAGTCCTAACCCCTTCTCCCGATTGCGGTCGAACGCCGAGGGCGGCCATCCTGCTGCTTGAAGAACCCCTGACCCGCCGGAGTGCGAAAATTGGCCAATCATTCTGTGAAGCTGAGGTAGACTGGTTGGTCATGTCGCGACTCCGCGTTGCCGTCGCGCTGATAGCTCTCGTCATATACCTCGCACTCCCGACAAAGAACTATTATTGGGACGGTATCTCCTTCGCGCAGACGATCGAAGATGCCCAGCGATGGCCGGCGCTGCTGCACCCCAATCACCTCGTTTACAACGTGATCGGCCATGCTCTCTATCGGGCCCTGGGCGCGAGAGTTCGCGCATTCTACGTTCTTCAGACAATGAATGCTGTGTTCGCAGCCGTAACAGTGTATCTGATGTTTGGGATCCTCCAGGAAACAACCAAGTCGGAAGGTGCCACCCTTTGCCTCGCTGGGCTGTTTGCGTTTTCGGGGACCTGGTGGCGCTTCGCAACCGATGCGAATGCTTTCATCTTGAGCGTATGTTTTCTTACCGGTTGCGCTTCGCTACTCGTTACCAGCCAACGCACCAGTCCCATCGCAGTCGCCGTTCTACATACCTGCGCCATGCTGGTCCATCAGCTCGCCGTTCTGTTCTTTCCGGCGGCGCTTTTTGCGCTATGGTGCCAGCGACCGGAGGAGCGACAGCAACGGAGGATGGGGCGCATTCTCGTGTACGCGGCGCTCGCGGGAACATTGACGCTCGCCACCTACATTGCGGCCTTTGTTGCGCAAAACGCAAGCGTCAATCCCCGCGCGTTCTTGGTTTGGACGACCAGCCACGCTAATGAGGTGGCCCTCTCGTTTCACCCGCTCAACAGCGTCGCCGCGACTGTGCAAAGCTGGGCCCGGCTCTTTGTGGCCGGCCGCGCATCGCTGGTCCACTACTCCCAGCCAACAACTATCGTGCTACTCGCGCTTCTCGGCTCTGCATTGATCCTTTTGTCGGTCGCGACTGCACGGCGGGGTTTTCGCCAACGGATTAGGATTCACCATCCCTTTCTGTTCTACTTTGCGCTCGCCTGGTTTGCGGCGTACTTCACGTTCCTCCTGTTCTGGTTGCCAAGAAATACGTTTTACAAACTGTTTGCGCTTCCCGCTGTGATCCTTCTCATCGCGAGTTGCTGGGCGCCTGGCAGAGATCCACGGATGCGCGGACCTGCCGTCCCCATGGTGACAGCGGTGGCGATCTTCAATTTCACGTTCGCCATTATTCCCTACTCGCGTGTCACGGCAAATCCGGCACTCGACTTCGCCCTGCGTCTCAACCCGGTGCTGCAGAGTGGGGCGGTCGTCTATTACTATGAATTCAACTCCGATGATTGGTTCGTTCGCTACTTCAACCCACAAACGATATGGCAGCAGGCCGTTGGGCCATCTCAGATTGATGACGACCTACGTGCCGGAAAGCTCGTCTGGCTGGACACCACTGCCATCGATCGCTTCACCGGGACAGAACCGGCCTGGCTTGCCCAACGAACGGCAGGGAAGGAGTGGCACGAACTAGTCAATCTCAAGCACTGTATCCGTTTCGTTCGCCTGCGACTGGCAGACACTCATTAACTGAAACTCGAACCAACTAGCGGCAACAGCAATCGGAGACTGTGAGCGCGTGCCGCCATGGTTGAAACAGATCGTCATCAAGGTATTCTGACGCTCACGGAAGTGGTTATCGCGGCTACGGTGCGTCCGTCTGCGGTTCGAAAGCCCACGCAGGTAAAGTAGGCTTAGAATCTTGCGGAGCCACATGATGTTGGCTGGAGTTCCGGAATCAGGCCGAGCAAATTCTTGACACCTGCTCAGTCCGCCGGCCTTGGCTTCGGTGATATCGGTTCCTGCCCCTCGGAGTGCGCGCGACGTCGGCTCGCCCACAACCGAACTCGGTCAAGGTACAGGTAGACCACCGGCGTCGTGAATAGCGTGAGCATCTGACTGACAATCAGTCCGCCGACGATGGTGATGCCCAGCGGGCGGCGAAGTTCAGAGCCGGTCCCGGTGCCGAGAGCCAGCGGCAGACCGCCGAGCAGCGCCGCCATCGTGGTCATCATGATGGGCCGGAAGCGCAGCAGACACGCCTGGTAGATGGCCTCGACCGGCGACTTGCCTTCGCTGCGCTCCGCGTAGAGCGCGAAGTCAATCATCATGATCGCGTTCTTCTTCACGAGCCCAATCAGCAGGATGATTCCGATCAGGCCAATCACGTTCAGTTCGTTGTGAGACACCAACAGCGCGAGTAGCGCACCCACCCCGGCGGAAGGCAGCGTGGAAAGGATGGTAATGGGATGGATGTAGCTCTCGTAGAGCACTCCCAGAACGATATAAACCGTCACCAGCGCCGCCAGAATCAGCCAGGGCTCACTGGCGAGGGAGCTTTGGAAAGCAGCCGCAGTTCCCTGAAAGCTCGGATGAATGCTGGCCGGAAGATTGATGGCTCGCCCCGCATTTTCTATGGCGAGCGTCGCCTGGCCCAGGGAGACCCCGAGCGCAAGATTGAAAGACAAGGTGACCGACGGAAATTGTGCCTGGTGATTCACCGCGAGCGCTGTGTTCGAGGGCTGGTAGTGGGTGAAGGCGGACAGCGGGACTTCCACTCCGGTGGACGACCGGACATAAATGTTCCCCAGCGCATCGGGACTTTGTCCGAAGCGCGGGTCGACCTCCATCACGACGTGATACTGATTCAGTTGGCGGTAGATGGTCGAGACCTGTCGCTGGCCGAATGCGTCATAGAGGGCGTTATCGATCGCTTGCGGTTGAACGCCCAACCGGGAAGCAGTATCGCGATCGATCACCAGGCGGGCTTCCAGGCCGCGGTTTTGCTGGTCCGTTGCGATGTCGCGCAACTCGGGAAGGCCGCGTAATGCCTGCAGTACCCGCGGCGCCCACGTATTCAGCTCTGCCAAATCCTCCCCCTGGAGCGTGTACTGGTATTGTGAGCTTCCCAGGCGGCCGCCAATTTGAAGTTCCTGTGCGGTCTGGAGAAACAGCGTGGCTCCCGGAACCACGGCCAGCTTCCCCCGGAGCCGGTTGATGACCTGGTCCGCTGTCATCTTCCGCTCTTTCAGTGGCTTCAAGATGATGAACATCCGCCCTGTGTTCGACGCTGAGCTGCCGCCCGCGAACCCGGTGGCCGTGCTCACCGCCGGGTCCTTCATCACGATGTTGACGAACTGGGACATCTTCTCGCGCATCGCCGCAAACGAGATGTCCTGCGCCGCCTGGATCGAGCCCGAGAGTCTGCCCGTGTCCTGCTGCGGGAAGAAGCCTTTGGGAACAATCACGTACAGATAAATGCTCAAGCAAGCCGTCGCAATAGTGATGGCCAGAGTCAGCGGCTGATACTTCAGGACCCATTGCAGGCTCCTTCGGTAGGCGCCAAGGATGCCCTTGAAGATGCCTTCGCTGAGCCGGTACAACCTTCCGTGCTGTTCCTGATCGAGCCCCCGGAGGAACTTCGCGCACATCATCGGCGTGGTGGTCAGCGACACCAGCAGGGACACCGCAACCGCCGCACTGAGGACCACGGCAAACTCGCGAAACAGCCGGCCGATGATGCCGCCCATCAATAGAATGGGTATGAATACCGCCATCAGCGAGGTGCTCATCGAAAGCACCGTGAAGCCGATTTCGCGGGCCCCTCGGAAGGCTGCCTGCACCGGACTCAGGCCCTGCTCGAGGTAGCGCGTGATGTTTTCCAGGACGACGATCGCATCGTCCACCACGAAACCCGTGCAAATCGCCAGCGCCATCAGCGAAAGGTTATCGGGCTGTAGTGCAGCAGGTACATCACGGCGAATGTTCCGATCAGGGATAACGGCACGGCGATGCTGGGGATGAAGGTTGCCCGGGGACTGCGGAGGAACAGGAAGACGACCAGCACCACCAGGGTGATGGAAATGACTAGGGTGAGCTCGGTATCCGCCACCGAGGCGCGGATCGTCGTCGTGCGGTCCAGAACGGCGTGTAGGGAAATGGATGGTGGGATCGAGGCCTGGAGCAGAGGCAGGATTGCTCGCACGCGGTCCACGGTGCCGATGATGTTCGCACCCGGCTGGCGGAACAGAATGATCAGCACCGCTGGTTTGCCGTTGGCCAGCCCGATGTTCCGTAGGTCTTCGACCGAATCCTGAACGTCCGCCACATCGCCCAGGCGAACTGTGGCTCCTTTGTTGTAAGAAATGATGAGATTGCGATACTGGTCGGCGCGCTTGAGTTGGTCGTTATCCGTGATGGCCCATGCGTTGACCGCGTCCGACAACTCTCCTTTGGGCCGATTGGCATTGGCGGCTCCCAATGCTGCGCGGACGCGCTCGAGACCGATTCCCAGCTTGTTCAGCAGCGTGGGGTTCACCTCGGCGCGGACGGCGGGACGCGCACCTCCGCCTACAACCACCTGTCCGACGCCTTCTACCTGCGCCAGCTTTTGCGCCAGGATGGAATCCGCCGCGTCGTAGATGCGGGGAAGGGCGATCGTGTCCGACGTCATTGCCAGAATCATGATGGGTGCGTCCGCCGGATTCACCTTGCGATACCCCGGGTTATTCGGCAGGTTCGCCGGAAGTTGTCCCCGGGCGGCGTTGATTGCCGCCTGCACATCGCGGGCCGCCGCATCAATGTTTCGGCTCAGGTCGAACTGCAATGCAATGTTCGTCGAACCGAGCTGGCTGGTCGAGGTCATCTGTGTCACGCCGGCGATTCGGCCGAACTGACGTTCCAGCGGGGTGGCCACCGCGGAAGCCATGGTTTCGGGGCTGGCGCCGGGCAGGCCAGCGGAGACCTGGATCACCGGGTACTCAACTTGCGGCAAAGATGCAACCGGGAGGAAACGAAAGGCGAGCGCCCCCGCCAGCAACAACGCCACCGCCAATAAGGATGTTGCAACCGGTCGTCTAATGAATGGGGCTGAGATATTCACCGGCTACTCCGCCGACGAAGGCTCTTCGATCGGATTGCCGATCCGGAAGCGCGCCAATCGATTGGCTAGCCGGTCGAACGCCAGATAGACAACGGGGGTTGTGTACAGCGTGAGCAGTTGGCTCAGCAATAGCCCGCCGACAATCGTGATGCCGAGCGGGTGGCGAAGTTCGGATCCGGTGCCAGTGCCCAGCGCCAGGGGGAGTCCCGCGAGCAGTGCCGCCATGGTCGTCATCATGATGGGCCGGAAGCGCAGCAGGCAAGCCTGGAATATCGCCTCGTCCGGAGGTCTGCCTTGGCGTTCCCTCTCGAGTGCGAAGTCAATCATCATGATGGCGTTCTTTTTCACAATGCCGATCAGCAGGATGATCCCGATGAGCGCAACGACGTTGAGATCGTTGCGCGTCAGCAGAAGAGCAAGGATGGCGCCCACTCCGGCCGAAGGCAGCGTCGAGAGGATTGTGACCGGATGGATATAGCTCTCGTACAGTACCCCCAACACGATGTAGACGGTCACTACCGCGGCCAAGATCAGCCAGGGCTCGGACGAGAGCGAATTGCGGAAGGCTGCCGCCGTTCCCTGAAAGCTGGAATGAATGCTGGTCGGCATGCCGATTTCGCGTTCGGCGCCTTCAATGGCCAGGGTAGCCGCACCGAGCGAGACACCCGCCTTCAGATTAAAGGATAGCGTGACCACCGGGAACTGCCCCTGGTGGTTGATGGTCAATGAAGCGTTGGAAGGCTCGAAGTGGGTGAAGGCCGCGAGAGACACCTGAGTGCCGTTGCTCGATCGCACGTAGATGTCTTTGAGCGCGTCCGGATTCTGCCGGAAGCGCGGATCGACCTCGAGCACCACGTGGTACTGGTTCAACTGGGTGAAGATTGTGGAGATTTGCCTCTGGCCGAAAGCGTCGTAGAGTGTGTCGTCAATCGTCTGCGGGAGAATTCCCAACCTCGATGCGGTGTCGCGGTCGATGACCAAATCCGCCCGGAGGCCCCGATTTTGCTGATCGCTGGCCACATCGAGCAGCTCCGGCAGGGCGCGCAACTTCGCGAGGAGCTTCGGCGCCCACTCATTCAGCTCCAGGGTATCCGCATCCTCGATCGAGTATTGGTACTGCGTGCGGCTGATGCGATCTTCCACGGTCAGGTCCTGCACAGGCTGCATATAGAGTGTGACGCCTTCGATCTTTGCCAGCTCCGGTTGTAACCGGCGGATGATCTCGGACGCCGTGGCGTTCCGCTGGTCGCGAGTCTTCAGGTTGATCTGGATCCGCCCGCTGTTCGGAGTCGTGTTAATGCCATCGATGCCAATGAAGGAGGAAAGGCTGATAACATCGGGATCCTTAAGAATGGTTCGGGCGAGCGTTTGCTGCCGCTCGGCCATGGACGCGAACGATACTGATTCCGGGGCCTCCGAGATGCCCAGGATGATGCCGGTGTCCTGCACGGGGAAGAAGCCCTTCGGCACGACCACATACAACAGCAGGGTGAGGACCAGCGTGCCGACGGTCACAACCAGGGTCGTGGTCTGGTGCTGGAGCACCCATTTCAGCGTGGAGCCGTAGAACTCGATCACGCGCTCGTACGCCCTTTCCGAAGCGCGAAACAGGCGTCCTTCCCGCACGGGGTCCTTCTGCTTGAGCAACTTCGCGCACATCATCGGCGTCAGCGTCAACGAGACAACCGCAGACACCAGAATCGTGACCGCCAAGGTCACCGCAAACTCGCGGAACAATCGCCCGACGATGTCTCCCATAAACAGAAGCGGAATCAGCACCGCGATCAGCGAAACGGTCAACGATACGATCGTGAAACCGATCTGCCCCGAACCCTTCAGCGCCGCCTCCAGGGGTGAGTCGCCCTGTTCGAGGAAGCGGTTGATGTTCTCGATCATGACGATGGCGTCGTCCACGACGAATCCCGTCGAGATCGTCAGCGCCATCAGCGAGAGGTTGTTCAAGCTGTATCCCAGCAGATACATGACCCCGAACGTGCCCACCAACGAAAGCGGCACAGCCACGCTGGGGATCACTGTCGCGGAGAGGTTCCGCAGAAACAGGAAGATCACCATCACCACCAGCGCGACGGTGAGCATCAGTTCGAACTGGACGTCTCGCACCGAGGCGCGGATCGTCTGCGTGCGGTCGGTCAGGATCGCGACTTTGACGGCCGAAGGCAGCGAGGCCTGGATCTGGGGCAGCAACGTCTTGATCCGGTCCGCCACGCTGATGATATTTGCGCCCGGCTGGCGCTGAATGTTGACGATCACCGCCGGCGTCTCGTTCATCCAGGCGGCTTGCTTGCTGTTCTCCACGTCATCGATCACCGTGGCCACGTCGGTGAGGCGCACCGGTGCGCCGTTGTGATAGGCAATGATGGTGGGACGATATTCATCACTCGATACCAATTGATCGTTCGCCCCGATCGTGTAGGACTGGCGCGAGCCGTCGAGCACGCCTTTGGCTTGGTCGACGTTGGTTTGCGCCAGCGCGATCCGCAGGTCCTCCAGGCTCAGTCCGTAGGACGCCAGCGCCCTCGGGTTTGCCTGGATGCGTACCGCCGGCTTTTGGCCGCCGCTGATCGAAACCAGTCCGACGCCGGGAAGCTGCGAGATTTTCTGCGCCAGCGCGGTGTCGGCGAGGTCCTCCACTTTGGAAAGCGGCAACGTCTCGGAAGTCAGGGCGAGGGTGAGAATCGGCGCATCGGCGGGATTGACCTTGCTGTAGATGGGTGGATTCGGCAGATCCCGCGGCAGAAACGTCGTCGCCGCATTGATGGCGGCTTGTACCTGTTGCTCGGCCACGTCAATGTTCTGGTCGAGGTTGAACTGCAGAGTGATCAGCGAGCTGCCCAGGGAACTCGTGGAGGTCATCTGGCTGAGACCCGGCACCTGGCCGAACTGGCGTTCCAACGGGGCCGTTACCGAAGACGCCATGACTTCAGGGTCCGCCCCGGGATAGAAGGTGACCACCTGGATGGTCGGGTAATCCACCTGGGGCAAGGCGGAGACAGGAAGCTGCCGGTAAGCGACGATGCCTACCAGCAGCAAACCGATCATCAGCAATGACGTGGCGACAGGCCGGAGAATGAACAACCGGGAGGGATTCATGGCGTCGGTGTGCCCGAAGATTGTGCCGGCCGATTGCCCGGAGCACTGCCGGCGCGCGGTTCGATTTTGCTGCCGGCCTGGAGTTTGTCCTGACCGTCCGTCACGACGACTTCGCCCGGAGAGATCCCCCGGTCGATGGCGGCGAGGTTTCCCTGCGTGAGAGCGACCGACACAGGCCGGACTTCGACCGTTTTGTCCGATTTGACCACATAAACATACGTTCCTTGAGGCCCGCGCTGGATCGCGGCGGCCGGCATGACAGTACTGCTCTTCCGCACCTCCAGCATGAGGCGCACATTCACAAACTGGTTCGGCCACAGCGCGTCATCTTTGTTGTCGAAGACTGCTTTGAGCCGCCCCGTGCCGGTGGACGGATCGATCAAGTTGTCGATGGTTTGCAAAGTGCCGGTGGCCAGCTTTGTCTGGTCATCGCGGCTGTATGCCTCTACGGGCAGCGGATTGCGTCTCAGATGGCTGGCGACGGTTGGAAGACTGTCTTCCGGCAGTGTAAAGATCACCGCGATCGGCTGAAGCTGGGTGATGACGAGCATGGGGTTTTGATCCGATGCATGGACCATGTTTCCCGGATCCACTTGCCGAAGACCGATCCGTCCGCTGACCGGCGCGGTGATGTGACAGTAGACGATCTGTAGTTTGGCGTTGTCGATCTGCGCCTGGTCGACGTGTACCGCCCCTTCCAGTTGCTCTGCCAGCGCGCGCTGCGTGTCATATTGTTGCTGCGAGATGATTCCCTGAGCGACAAGCTCGGCATATCGGCCCACGTTCAGTTTGACATCTCGAAGCTGCGCCTGATCCCGGTACAGCGCCCCCTGCGCCTGACTCAACTGGACTTCGAACGGGCGGGGATCAATGATCGCCAGCAATTCACCCCGGTTGACGCGCTGCCCCTCCTTGACCGTAACCTGCATGAGCTGTCCGTCGACCCGGCTTTTCACCCCCACCGTATTGAAGGCTGTGACCGATCCCAGCCCGGTCAAATACACAGGCATGTCCTGGCTCTGGACAGTCGCCACGGCCACCGGCACAGTTGGGCCCGCGCCCGCTCTGACGGTTGCCGGCTTCGGGTCGGCGCTCTTGCAGCCCGCCGCACACAGAAGCACCAGGATTCCAACTGGAAGAAGTCGTTTTACCATGGCTGTTTGCGCCCCGTCGGCAACCTCGGATCGGAACAGAAAACATCCCGCTCCTTGCGTTCGGAATGCAAAGCGCGGGAATCGTTTTTGTTTCCCTGACTTTTCACGCAGGAAGCGCCGTCATGAGTTCGAATTATAGATAAAGTGTTGGACGCTCCGACCCTGCGCTCCGGTTACGGCCAATCTTCTCAATCTCGGCGAGCAGCACTTGGATCGTCTGGCCATGGGCTGAATGCGGCATGTCAACACCACGCAATTCAGGGGCGCATCCCGATTGTTCGGTCAAGTGTAGTTTATACAGAAGACTCGGAAGCCTGCAATGCCGCCCGGCAGCGCCAGCGCATGACTCCCGATTGTCGGATGATCTGGAGGCGCGGGTGGGATTTGACTGCCCTGAGGCCCAAGCGAAGGGAACCACGAATGGAGGTTTTGCAGTTCGCTTTATCCTACCTTGCAGATGGTGGGACGCAGCGGTAAGTGTTGGGAAATCGAGAGACAACAGCCGCGTCAACCACACGGCTTCGCACCATGCGAGAGTCAACTCGTGCGGTCGGGCCGCCGGCTTACTTGACAGGTCGACGATGCATCTCTATAGTCCACGCCCGTCCCCACAAAAGGGCCTGCGCGGGCATCGCAACCATTGCCAGCCGACACCACCAAGCAGACACCTCGCGGCGCTGACGATTCCTCGCCCTGCCCACAGGCCAAGTCGACAGAAGGACAATCGCACACATGTCCTTCTCGAAAAGGAGAATGACAATGAAAGAGTTCGGCAAAATACTCGGTCTGACCCTGGGCTTTGGAATCCTGGCGGTGGTTCTGGCCTCTATCCCCAGTCGCCCGGTTGCTCAGGCCGCCGGTAGCGCGCCCGTTATAGTGACAAACACACCCGCCCAGGCCGTCCCAGTATCCCAAACCGGAACCTGGAACGTCGGCATCACTGGCACGCCAACAGTCGGGCTGGCGAACGGGAGTACGGTCGGAATCAACAACACTGCGACAACTCCCGTGCTGGTGCGCGACGTGGACAACGCCGCGAGACATGCCATCCAGTCTACGCTCAGCCTCATCGTACCTGACGTCTCGGATAGCGCCTCTGGCACCGTCTTTACTGTTCCTGCTGGCGAGCGCCTTGTTATTGAGTCAGTTTCAATTGAGGCCGATGCGCCATCTGGTCAGAAGGTGCGCGCCCGCATCACCGCCTCCCTTTCCGGCAACGTCTTCTGGTTCCCCCCCCTCACTCTGGAGGGTTCCTTCCCGGTGCCGATTCCCTTCACTACGACAACAGTTGTCGACGATGTCTGGGCTGCGCACCTCCCCGCTCGCATTTACGCGTCCGCCGGCACGCCCATCACGTTCACCTTCGAACGCCAACAGACCGCCTCCGGCCCCGCCTTCGCCACAATCACCATCTCCGGCTACCTTGTGGATTTGCCGTAGCGCCGGGCTGCTGGCAACTCAGTAACCAGAGGTGTGAGGCGCGTCCTTAGGTTAGGACGGACGCGCGTGCCTGCAACGGAGGCTCGGGCCTACGAGCGGCCAGTTTTGCTAGTGGTTTATTAGCCCCCCCTTTGCCAGCCTGGCCTCGCCATCGGCGCTGTTTCGCCGCGCTCCTGCTGAGACCGCTGGCAGGGCGACTTCACGCTACCACCTGAGGCCCATTTCTATGGGCCGGGCCGAGGTCTCCATCGAAGACTGTCGTTCTCGCAGACGGATGTGACGATTTTTCCTTCAGTCCTCACCTGGCCGGACCATTGCTGCCGCGCAAATGCTTGAGAGTATTGGAGGCGCGGGTGGGATTTGAACCCACGAATGGAGGTTTTGCAGACCTCTCCCTTGGGCCTCTTGGGTACCGCGCCCGGTGAAAGCCAGTATAGCGGAATCGGCAGGACTTTGTCAGGGCGACGCCGCTCGAGCTTAACTCGATTGCGGATTCGCCGCAGCGCCGAGCGGCGTCACTGCTGCGCCGTGGCGACCTGAGCTTCGCGTAGAAAGCGAGCCGACTCTTCGGGCGGCGTGGGGCAGATGTAGAAGCCGGTGCCCCACTCGAAGCCGGCCACCTTGGTGAGCTTGGGCATGATCTCGAAGTGCCAGTGGTAGTGCTCGTTGGTCTCCTCGCCGATCGGCGAGGTATGGATCATGAAGTTGTACGCGGGCCGGTCGAGCACGGTGTCCAGGCGCGCCAGGTTGTCCTTCAGCACCCCGGCCAGGCTGGAAAAGACAGGACTCTGGTTATTTTCAAATGCCGAGCTGTGCTGCTTGGGAAGCAGCCAGGTCTCGAACGGGAACCGCGGGGCGTAGGGCGCCAGCGCGATGAAGAATTCATTTTCGGTGATGACGCGCACGCCGGTTTCAATCTCCTGGCGGATCATGTCGCAGAAGATGCAGCGTTCCTTCTCCTGGTAATAGCGCCTGGAGCTATCCACCTCCTCGCGCACGCGCTTGGGCACGATGGGCAGGGCGATCAATTGCGAATGGGTGTGCTCGAGCGACGCCCCGGCGGCCTCGCCGTGGTTTTTGAAGATCAGGACGTAGCGGAAGCGCTTATCGTTCTTCAGATCGAGCATGCGGTCACGGTAGACCCACAGCACCTCTTCGATAGCTTTCTCCGGCATTGTCGCCAGGGTGCTGGAGTGGTCGGGGGTCTCGACGATCACTTCGTGAGCCCCCACGCCGTTCATCTTGTCAAACAGGCCCTCGCCCTGGCGGTCGAGTTCGCCCTCGATGCCGAGTGCCGGAAATTTGTTCGGCACCACGCGCACGCGCCATCCGGAAGTATTCGGCCCGCCGCCGTTGCGGCCGTACGCCAGGATCTCCGGCGGGGTCTTGTCCTCGTTGCCGTAGCAGAACGGGCAAAAACCCTTCCCCTGGATCTGAACGCTTTCGCGGACAAAGTCCGTCGGCCGCTTGGCGCGATCGGTCGAAATGATCACCCAGCGGCCGGTAATCGGGTCCTTGCGAAGTTCGGGCAAAGCTTCCTCCTCGACCTGTCCTGGAGATCTGTGGTTTCGCCGGGATGGCGCCCTGCATTCATCTTAGCGAGCGCGCCGTCTCGCTGCAACTCCCTAATCCAGGCGTCTCCGCCTAGTCAGCAGCACCGAAGGCGCCCCGGTGCAGGCGCACGACGGGCCGCCGGCCGGGACGGCTCTCGATGGCCAGCACGTCAAACCGGCAGGTCGCCTCGGCGATCCGCCGCTCGGCCAGGAAGTGCCGGGCCATGCGCGAAAGATTCCGGCGCTTTTCGGTCGTCACCGCCTCTTCGGGTTTGCCGAACGCCTCCGAAGCAGCCGCTCTTGTCTTCACCTCGATGAAGGCCAGCACCGGGCCGTCGTAGCCGACCAGATCAATCTCGCCCTTGATCCCCGGCACGATGAAATTGCGCGCAATCATTATGTAACCGTGGCGCCGCAGGAACCAGTACGC
>Ga0207646_10001455_pt1 | contig 29343 bp, 20 predicted proteins | sample KBSK5502metaG_FD_184343 | JGI IMG/M metagenome (GOLD analysis project Ga0207646, IMG submission 184343) | Corn, switchgrass and miscanthus rhizosphere microbial communities from Kellogg Biological Station, Michigan, USA - KBS K5-50-2 metaG... | ecosystem: Host-associated > Plants > Roots >... | reverse complement strand
CATGGCCTCGAGCTGGCCGCGGCTCAGCGATGGGAGGCGCCCGCCGGCCTCGGCGTACAGCGTCCGCAGGCATTCGGCCGCGACCGGGAGGCTCATCGACGCAATGGCCTCGCGCGAGCGCGTGCCCCCGGCCTGAGCGGTGATCGCGTCCTGCATGGACGCTGCGCTGAACGCCACAGCGTGCAGGCGCCTGACGATTCCCGGCCGGTCGCGCTCCAGCGCGGGCAGTACGCGCTTGCGCATGCGGACGCGCGCATAGGAAAGGTTGGAGTTGGCCGGGTCCTCGATGGCGACCACTCCCCTGCTTTCCAGGTACGCCATGACGTCGCTGCGCCAAACATTCAGCAGTGGCCGCACGAAACGGCCGCGTCGGGAGGGCATGCCGCGCAGCCCGGCGAGCCCGCAACCGCGCAGCAGGTGCATGGCCGCGCCCTCGACCACATCGTCGGCGGTGTGCGCGAGCGCGATCTTCGATGCGCCCGCTTGCGCAGCCGCGCGCTCGAGAAACTCATACCGCAGCGTCCGCGCCGCCGCCTGCACCGAGCCCTTGGCCAGCGGCGCAGTCCGTCGCTCGATGATCAGCGGCACCCGGAGCGCTTCGCATAGACGGCGGACGTGCTCGGCCACGAGCACGGATCCCTCCTGCAGCCCGTGGTCATAGTGCGCGGCCACGATGTCGTGGCCCTCTTCGCGCAGAGCAAGAACAAGCGCGGTGGAGTCGTGCCCGCCCGAAAAAGCGACCAGCACGCGCTCGCCCCTGACGATGAGGTCGGTAGTCCGGATTGCGCCGATGACAACGTCGTCGGGCATGGTGGTGCCGGCTGGACTCGAACCAGCGACAACGCGATTATGAGTCGCGCGCTCTACCACCTGAGCTACGGCACCAGGGCCGTGGAATCCTAGCGCGCCGCCCCGGCCCGCGCCTTCAGCTTCCTCTTCTTGAGCCTGCGCTTGGCCAGCGCTACTCGCTTTCTCTTGTTCAGGCGTTGGAGTATACCTTCGGCCCTAGCTCCGACCAAGGGCCGCGCTGATCGCGGCCGCGGTCGCCTGCGGGTCCTCGACCCCGATCACGACGCGGCCGTAGCGCTCGTCGTGCAGCCTGATGGCGATCGCCTTGCTCGGATCGTGCACGTCCCAGAAAGTCCACTCGCCGTGCTGCACGAACCGGCCCGCGGTGATGACGCCCGGAACATTCGTGCCGCCCATGCGCAAGCCGTGCCACGCGCTGCGCGCATCGGGGACGTCGATGTCCACCCCCGCGACGTGCGCCAGCGGCACCTCGAGCTTGGTGGCAAGCGCCCAGAACTTGTCAATGCCACGGATGTGCACGACAAGGGTTGTGCCGTCGATCTCGATGTCGGCCACGATGCAAGGGTACGGTGGCGCGGCGCGATCAAAGACGAGGGGCGGCCCAAAGGCCGCCCCTCTAAGCTCGCCGCTGACTACCCGTTGGTGATGGTGAAGTTCTCGACGCCGCAGGCAGAGGTTGCGGACTTGTTGTTGGCGTCGCCGCTGTAGACCACCTGCCATCGCCACGTGCCGCTGGCACTGGCGATGAAGGTCGAGTTGGTGGTGCTGTAAGTGCCGTTGCCGCTGACGTTCACTGACTGTGTGAGGGCCGGAGTGCCCGAGCAGGTCGCGTCAGACGGGCTGTACAGATTGAACGTGATGGTCCCGCCCGCGTTCGACGTGGCACTTGTGATGGTGGCCGCGTCGTTGGGGATGACGTTCTGGGCGGTCGAGATTGCCGGTGTGTTCGGGTTGACCACGAGCACCTCACTAATGCAGGCGCTCACGGCCCCGTTGTTCTTGAGGTCGCCGCTGTAGACGGCCTGCCAGTAGAACGTGCCGGCGTTGTTGAACTGGATGGCATTGGAGTCGGGTACGACTCCGTTGGTCACGGTCACTGTGCCGGCGCTCACCGCGCCCTGGGTGCACGTGTTGTTCGAGTAGACGGTGTAGGTGACGGTGCCGCCCGCGTCGGAGCTCGCTCCGTTGAGCGTCGCCGAGTCGTGGACGGAGTCTCCGATCGCAATGCTTGTCCCGGACAGCGTGGTCGTGACGGACGGATTCGTCCTGACGATAAGCTGCTCGCTGGTGCAGGCGCTGGTGGCGGCGTTGTTGTTGCCGTCCCCGGTGTAGCTGGCCTGCCAGAAGTACACGCCCGGCGTGGTCAAGGACACATCGCTCGAGTTGGGAACGGAGCCGTTGGTGACGGTCACCGTGCCGGCGTCAGCCGCCTTGGCCGTGCAGCTGCTGTCGCTGTAGACCGTGTAGGTCACGGTTCCGCCAGCGTTGGCGGTCGCGCCGGTCAGGGTCGCCGAGTCATGCACCGCGGTGCCGGGGTCGACCGCGCTGGCCGACAGCGACGTGGCGATGGTCGGGCTGAGGTTGATGTGATTCGTGTACGTGCAGTCGACGTTGCCGCCGGCCGCCATTGTGATGCTCGCTGTGGGACCGGACGTTGTCGCGCCGGTGCCGGTGCCAGTGGCTGTGCAGACCAGGCTCTTCAGGGTCCAGCCCGTGCCCGGAAGCGACGATTCGGTGACGGAGTAGGAACCAACCGCCACTTTCGCGTACTTCTCAGTGCCGCCGTTCGACAGGCTGAAAGTGCTGGGCGACAGGCCGCCCGTGGTCGTGTAGCCGAACGACCCGTCACCGTTCTCGGTGACCTTGTGGATGGTGATCGTGCCGCAGTTGCTGATGTTCACGGGGATCGGGGCCACGAAGTCCTTGACCTCGGCCGTGAACGAAGCCGACGAGCGGCTCTTCAGGAAAGCGCTGCCGAACGCCTCGCAGGAGCCCGGGGCAAAGACCCCGGCTGCGGTGAGGTTGATCGCCGCCTCGCCGAAGGTCAATCCCGGAAGCGTGATATTGGGCTGGGCGATCGGGTCGATGACGGTCCCGTTGTTGATTGCCCCTTCCGAGTTGCCCGCGTTCAAGATCACGTGGTTGCCCCAGCAGGGAAGTGAGTTGCTGGCGAAGCACTGGCTCGTCGAGCCGGTGGTGACCCACGTCAGCAGGCCGAGGACCGGGTTGGTCCCACCGTTGGTGAAGTCATAGGTGACGAGCAGGTCGCCCGCCATCCTGTTGATGGTGTGAGCGCCAGGCGTGCCCAGGCCCGGTGTCGCGGCCTGGTTGATCTCGAAGTCCATGTTGGCCGAGCCGAGCACGTTCGTGCGCTCCCAGGCCAGGTACAGGTAGTTGGCGCCGTTGACGAACTCCGAAGCCTCGTAGAACCGCGTGAGGTCGCTCTTGTTCGGCGGGATGGAGCCGGACACCACCGTAACTGCGGCGTTGTCCTCCTTGGTGCCCTGCCCGAATGAGTTGTCGGTCGTGCCGCTCGGATTGTCGACGCCGATGTTCCGGCCCGGGACGTTCACCCAGTCGGTGTCGCCGCTCTTGTCGACGACCAGGTTTCCGTCATTGCCCTCGAAAGAGCTGCCTGTAAGGTTCGCGGCTGCGATGACGCTGGTCGCCATGATGACGACCACGCTGATGACTGCGCTTACGACCCACCTCGGGGGCGTGTGCGCGCGCAAATTGACCAAGTTGCATCTCCCTTGAATTGCCGAAGACTGGAATGTCGAAATGTTTTTGCGCTAACGCGACACGGCACCTCGACCGCCGCAGCACAGTCGAAGCTCGCAGCTGCCCAGGCTGAAAGAACGGGCACACACCTCTCCATCTCCGCCGTCGCCGGAAGACGGCTAGCGGAGATGGTGGGAGTGCACGGTGTTCACGGCAATGGGGGAAAAGCCCTAGTCAGGGCCGAGCGAGTGACGGTCAGATGTTGAGCAGCCCGACCTTCAGCGCGTTGATGACTGCCTCGACGCGATTGCGGGCGCCGAGCTTGCTGAACACCTGGCCCAGATGATTGCGGACCGTCTTGGGGCTGATGCCGAGCCTGCCCGCCACCTGCTTGTCGGAAAGTCCCGCCGCCACGTTGACGAGCACTTCCAGCTCGCGGTTGGACAGATGGAGCGGGGCTGCCGGTCGGGCGATGACCGTGGTCGCGAACGGGGCGGCGCTGTCGCGTTCCTCATCGACGCCAGCGACGGGTACGACGAGCACGACAACCGCGGCGTCGTGCTGACCCTTGGAAATTCCGGGGCCCAAACGCTTCCCACTCCCTTAATCCAGCGCGAAATGGTTGCCAAGGTGTACTGACTGCGCTGGAGAACACAAGTGTAGTGATCGCGGGATTTGGCGCAAGTAATTTTTCGAGAAGGCCTGGTTAAACGCGCGGTCAGGCGCTCCAGAAAATGAGAAAGGGCCCGCTCCGTGCGGCGCCCCTTCGATGTGGCAAATGGTTGCGGAGGTCGGATTCGAACCGACGACCTTCGGGTTATGAGCCCGACGAGCTGCCGCTGCTCCACTCCGCGAGTCCGATTATACCCGCGTCTTTTTGGAGCCTCCGATCCGTCAGTGAGACCAGGTCATGGACTCGGAGTCGCTTTCGGTGACGCCGGTGCCGGGCTTGGCGTCCCGGTAACCAGGTACACGTGCTCGTAAGGCTTGGAGTAACCGTTGCGCCGCGCCTCTTCCTCGTCGGCGGCGCCCGAGTTGATGGCGGAGATGTCGCGGTTGTAGCCCTGGTTCTGGGCCGCCAGCACCTGGTTCTGGTGGCGGAGGTCGCTGACCTGCTGGCTCAGCCTGTGCCCGAGGTACGCCTCCTGCGCGTAAGCGACCGCGGCCCAGGCGGCCGCGCACAGCACGACTGCGAGGACGATCGTGCGCCTCGCGACTGCAACGCGAGGACGTGGGACGCCGGGCGGGGCGAGCGCGATGGTGCTTTGTCTCATGCTGAATCGTTGGCGGCGACGTTCGGCGTGCTGGCGGGAGCCGACTATAGCAAACGGTTTCGCGTTTGTCGGCTCAGCGCGCTTCGTCCCAGCGTTTCGCCAGCTCTGCCGAGCCAAGCTCGCGGAAAGACTTTCCTTCACTGACCAGCTGAGACTTCATCGCCGCGAACCGTTTTCGGAAGCGCTGGCCCGCGACACGCAACGCGTCCTCGGGGTTGACCTTCAGCCGGCGCGACAGCGACACCACGGCGAACAGGAGGTCGCCCAGCTCGTCGAACGCGGCGTCAGGGTCCTTTGCCTCAGCGAGCTCCCGCGCCTCCTCCGCGACGGCCTCGGCGCTGTCGGTGGTCGACTCGTAGTCGAAGCCCACGCGCGCCGCGCGCTTTTGCAAGCCAAGTGTCCAGGCGAGCGCCGGCAGCGTTGGGGGCACGCGGTCGACGACTGATTCGTCCTCGCGGCCGGCCCTGCGCGCCTCGCGCTCCTTGTTGTGCTCCCAGTTGCGCAGCACCTCATCGGAGTTCGCCACCGACACGTCGCCGAAGACGTGTGGATGTCGCGCGACCATCTTTTCGGCCGCCGCCTCAGACACCTGCGCGGCGTCGAAGCGCCCCTCCTGCGCCGCGATCTCCGCGTGCATCGCCACCTGCAAGAGCAGGTCGCCCAGCTCTTCCTTCATCTTCGCGTCGTCACCCGCGTCGATCGCCTCGAGCAGCTCGTATGTCTCCTCGAGCAGGTAAGGACGCAGCGATTCGTGCGTCTGCTCTCGGTCCCATGGACAGCCGTCCGGCGCGCGCAGCCGCGCCACGACCTCGAACAGCGAGCCGATGCCGGGCGAGTAAGGCTTGTCCTCAGCCATGTCGTGATTCTGTCACGGCCAAATTGGCGGACCTGTACAGGTCGGCCATTTCGTCCAGAAGGCTGAGCAGGTCCTTCTGCCAGCCCTCGCCCTGGCGCCGCATCTTGATCCGGTTCACGCCGATCGAGAGCCGGCCGGCCATGCGCCGGTTGAGCTCGTCGACGTCGAGCAGCCGGTGCGGGTCGACGCGGATGACGATGTCATGACCTTCGGCCACGACGCCCCGCAGGCCCATTCGCTGGCCGCGGACCTTGACGCGCAGCGAGTAGACGAGGTTGTCCAGCTGGTCGGGCCCGGGCCCGTAGCGGTCGATCAGTGATCGCAGCACGGCATCGAGCTCCGGCTCGTCCTCGGTCGCGGCGAGCTGGCGATACGCGCCGAGCCGCAGCTTCTCGTCGCGGATGTACGAGCGCGGAATGAAGTGGTCGAGCGGCAGCTCGAGATTCATCTCTGTCGTCGAGAGCACGTCGGTGACCGCGCTCTCGTCGGCGCCGGTGCGCAGCTTGTTCACCGCGCTCTGCAGCATCTGCAGGTACATCTCGAATCCAACCGCGGCGATCGCGCCGTGCTGCTCCGTCCCGAGCAGATTTCCGGCGCCGCGAATCTCGAGGTCGCGCAGCGCGATCTTGAAACCCTGGCCAAGCTCGTGCAGGCCGGAGATGACGTCGAGGCGCTTGTCCGCACCCTCGGTGAGTGATCTCCGCGCGTCAAACAGGAAGTACGCGTACGCGCGGCGGCCGCTTCGGCCGACCCTGCCTCGCAGCTGATACAGCTGCGCCAGCCCGAAGCGGTCGGCTCGCTCGACCACGATGGTGTTGACGTTCGGGATGTCGAGACCCGACTCGATGATCGTCGTGCACACCAGCACGTCGTGCTTCCCGGCCTCGAAGTCCACCATCACGTGCGCCAGCTCGTCCTCGGCCATCTGCCCGTGGCCCACGACAACCCGCGCGTTGGGCACGAGCCTGCGCACACGCTCGGCGGCCTTCTGGATCGTGCGCACGCGATTGTGGACGTAATAAACCTGGCCTCCGCGCTCGAGCTCGCGCGACAGCACCTCGGTCACCAGGTTGTCCTCGTCCGCGGTGACGAAGGTCTTGATCGGCTGCCGCTCCTCGGGCGGCGTCTGGATCACGCTCATGTCGCGGATCCCGCCGACCGCCATGTGCAGCGTGCGCGGGATCGGCGTGGCCGACAGCGACAGGACGTCCAGCTGCGTCCGCAGCTTCTTCAGCCGCTCCTTCTGCATCACGCCGAAGCGGTGCTCCTCGTCGACGATGAGCAGGCCGAGGCGCTTGAACCTCACGTCTTTCTGCAGGAGGCGGTGGGTGCCGATGACGATGTCGACTTGCCCGGACTTCAAGCCCTCGATCGTGCGCGCCTGCGTTTCGTCATCGACGAACCGCGACAGCATCTCCACGGTCACCGGGAAATTGGCCAGGCGCTCGCGAAACACGTGGAAGTGCTGCTGCGCGAGCACCGTGGTCGGCGCCAGCAGCGCGGCCTGCTTGCCGCTCATCGCCGCCTTGAACGCGGCTCGGAGCGCGAGCTCGGTCTTGCCGAAGCCGACGTCGCCGCACAGCAGGCGATCCATCGGCCGGTCGGACTCCATGTCCGCCTTGATCTCCGCCAGCGCGTTCAGCTGGTCCGGGGTCTCCTCATATTGAAAGGACGACTCCAGCTCCTCCTGCCACGCTGTGTCGGGAGCAAACGCGATGCCCGGCCGCGCCTCGCGCTGCGAGTAGATCTTGAGCAGATCCTCGGCCACGTCCTGCACCACCTTCTTCGCGCGGCTGCGCGCGCGCGTCCAGTCGCCTGTGCCGAGGCGGTGCAGCGTGGGCTGCTGCTCGCCGCCCAGGTACTTCTGGATTCGATCCAGGTTCTCCACGGGCACGAAAAGGCGGTCGCCTTCGGCGTACTCGAGCTCGAGGTACTCGCGGTGCGCGCCGTCGGTGTCGATGAGCCGCATGCCCCCGAAGCGGGCAATGCCGTGGTCGACATGCACGACCAGCTCGCCCGGCGCGAACTCGAGCGTGAACTCACGTGTCAGCTCCTCGGCGCGCGCCCTGCTCGAAGTTCCCCTTCGCAGCGAGGGCCGGCGCACCCGGCCGTAGAGCTCCGCGTCGGTGAGCAGGTGGAACCCGATCGCGGACTGCGAGCACCCCGCCGGCAGGTCCTGCTCCGCCAGGTGCAGACCCGCGTCGAGCTCGATGTCGACGTCGAGGTCGGCCTCCTTGATGGTGGCCCGCACCGCGTCAGCCTCGAGGAGCTCGCGGAAGCGATCGGTCTGCTCGGTCGCGACGAAGACGGTCAAGCTCTCGGCGCGCCTGGCGACGGCGGCCAGGGCCTTCTTGCGTCCGACCAGCGGCTCGGCGTCGGTCCAGCCGAGGTCCAGCGCGTCCTCGTGCATCTCGCCTGCCGATATCTCCACGACCGGGCGCCCCGTGTCCAGCTCCAGGCGCGTGAGCTCGACCGCCGGCAGCTCGAACCCCGCGGGAAGCTCGCCGTTCTCGGCTTCGGCCGCGGCCAGCATCGTGGTGTCCTCGACGATGGAGCGCGCGTCGGCCAGCTGCCGCTGCGGCTCCAAGTCGAGCACCACGAGCTGCTCGGGCAGATGGTCGAACAGCGACGGCCTGCCGCTTTCCAGGTAGGCGGCGTAGAACTCGACGCCCGGGAACGTCGCGCCCGCGTCCAGCCGCGAAAGATCGTCGTCCCACTCCGCACGCACGTCGGAGCGAAGCGCCAGGATATCCAGCTCCGTGCGGATCCGGTGGGCGGCGAGCGCTCCCCGCTCGGGCCCGATCATGAGCTCGCGGCCGGTGCGGATAACGACCCGGCCGAGGCCCATCACCGACCGCTGGTTGGTCGGGTCGAACACGCGCAGCGTGTCGACTGTGTCGCCGAGCCACTCCGCGCGGGCGGGCGCGTCCGCTCCGGCGGGGAACACGTCGAGGATGCCGCCCCGCAACGAGAACTGACCCGGCTCCTCGACCAGCGCCTCCCGCGAGTAGCCCAGCTCGGTGAGCCTCGAGGCAACCGCGACGGGGTCGGGTCCCGCGCCCGGCTCGAGCTCGACCGTGCCCGCCGCGAGGTCGGCGGGCGAGATCGTCGCCCGCAACGCGGCACGCCGCGAAGAGACCACGACCGCCGGGTCGCGACCGGCTCCGGCCAGCGCGGTCAGCGCCTCGAGGCGCAGGCTCACGGCCTCGTCGAACGCGGGCGGCCTGTCGAGGAACGAGACCGCCACCTCCGCGAAAACGTGAACGGGCGGACGGCCGGCGAGCCATGGGCGCAGGTCGCCCGCGAACCGATCGGGCGCCGGAACGAGCACGAGCACCGGGTGGCCTCGAGTGGTCAAGTCGCGGGCAATCGACGCCGCGACGATCGGCCACGCCGCGCGCGGCAGCCGCCCGACGCGTATGCGCGCTTCCGGGCGCTCCAGCCAGCGAGCCAGCGGCGTCGATGCGTCGACCGAGGCCTGCCACAGGGCCGTCATTGCGGTTCCTCGCAGCCCAGCGCGCCGCCGCGGTTGTATTTATCGGCAGCACGCTCGAGCCCGGACTCGAGCGCGACCTCCAGCGCGTCGGCCACCCCAGACACGACCTTATCCAGCTTTTCCGACTCGGCCTTTGTGAAGCGCCCCAGCACGTAACGCACGCCGACGCCCGTCGACCGATGCGAAGGCCTACCGATGCCCACGCGGAAGCGCGCGAAGTCCTTCGTTCCGAGCGCGCTGATGATCGAGATCACGCCGTTGTGTCCCGCGCCTGAGCGACCGCGCTGGATGCGCATGCGGCAGAGCGGCAGGTCGAGCTCGTCGTGCACGACCCAGACCTGCGGCGCGCTGACGCCGGTGTCGCGCATGGCCGCCTTCACCGCTTCACCGGAAAGGTTCATGTACGTCTGCGGCAGCACGATCCACACGCCGCGCGCTTCGGAGTGCCCGACCAGGGACTTCCAGCGCTTGCGGTTGACGTCGACGCCGAGACGGCGCGCCAGCTCCCGCGCGCACGCGAAACCGAGGTTGTGGCGCGTGTCGCCGTACTCCGACTCGGGGTTGCCGAGCCCCACGATCAGGTGCAGGTCGCTGTTCTCCATGCAGACGCAAAAAGGCCTGTGGCGAGCGCCACGGCCGGTGTCAGAGTCTACGCGAGGCCGGCTTCACATCCGAGAGGGCGAGCGCGGCGAGGGTGAGTCGCGTCATCTCCCGGGCCTGGGCGGCGGTCGAATGGTCCCAACCCAGCAGGTGGAGCAGTCCGTGCACGCACAGAAGCGCCAGCTCGGTCTTCTGCGGGTGTCGATACCGCCGCGCCTGGCGGACCACCGCGGCCCACGAGATGGCGAGGTCGCCGAGGTGATCCCCCGACCCGGCGAATGACAGCACGTCGGTGGCGTGGTCCTCGCCCGCGAATGTCCGGTTGAGCCGCCGCATCTCGGCGTCGCCCATGATCCGGACGGCGACCTTGGCCGTCCCCCCGGGCATGCGCGCGGCCACCTCCGGCACGGTCGCCGCTCGTTCGATGACGCCGCGGATGAACGCCGGCGTCACCGGCGAGGCCACGGCCTTCACCACGTCGACTTCGATTAGAGTCACGGCCGATGAAGATTCTCGTCACCGGCGGCGCAGGTTTCATCGGGTCGCACGTGGTCGATGCCTACCTCGCGGCCGGACACGAGGTCGCGGTCATCGACAACCTCGCCACCGGCAATGAGCACAACCTCAATCGTGATGCTCGTATGCACCGCTTCGACCTGCGCGACCCGGCCGAGGTCGCTGCCGTCGTTTCGTCCTTCAGGCCGGAGGTCGTCAACCACCACGCCGCCCAGGCCGAGGTGCCGAAATCGGTGGCAGATCCGGCGTTCGACGCGCAGGTGAACCTCATCGGAGGGATAAACCTGCTCAAGGCCTCGGTCGACAGCGGCGTGCGGAAGTTCATCTTCATCTCCACCGGCGGCGCGCTGTACGGGGAGCCGGACATCGTCCCGTGCGACGAGGATCATCCGGTGCGCCCCCTGTCGCCATACGGCACCAGCAAGTTCTGCTTCGAGCAGTACCTCGGCACATTCAAGCGCACGTTCGGGCTCGAGTACACGGTGCTGCGTTACGCCAACATCTACGGTCCGCGACAGGACTTCCAGAGCGAGGAGGGCCGCGTGATCGCCATCTTCGCCAGCCGGATGATCGCGGGCTCCACCGTGACCATCGACGGCGACGGCGAGCAATCGCGCGACATGCTGTATGTCGGCGATGTCGCCACCGCGAACCTGGCTGCGCTCGACCGAGGATCGAACGGCACCTACCACATCAGCAGCGGATTCGATGTCACCGTCAACGAGCTGTTCCGCAAGCTTGCGATACTGACCGACTTCAAGCGGCAGCCATCGCACGGACCGCGCCGCAAGGGCGACGTGTACCGCATCGCGCTGGACAACTCGCGCGCCCAAGGTGAGCTGGGGTGGCGACCGGCCGTGTCGCTCGAGGAAGGTCTCTCTTCCACGGTCGATTACTTCCGGCAGCGCGTCGCCGCAGCCCCCGCGTGACGGACGCCGTTCTATTTGTCCACCAGGTCGGCGCGCGCGCCCTGGTCGCGTTCGCCGTCGTGCTCGGCGTTTGGGGTGCGTACCTGTACTTTCGCCGCGCAGCCCTGACCGGCGGGTTTCGATCGAGCTTTCTCATCATGGCCGGGCTCACCGCCGTGCAGGGCCTCGCCGGGCTGATCGTGTTCATCGTCGCCCGCCCGCACAACTTCAACTTGTTGCACATCGTGTACGGGGTGTTCGCTGTGCTGTTCCTGCCGGGCGCGTTCCTCTACGCGCAGAACGGCACCAAGCGCCGCGAAGCCGTGATCCTGGCCGGCGCGGCGTGGATCGTCGCCATCGCGTACCTGAGAGGGTTCGCGACCGGCTAAGGTAGGGCCCCTCATGGCGCGTCGAGTGCTCATCACGGGAGGCGCCGGCTTCCTCGGAGTGAACGCCGCCGCGCACCTGGCGGGCCAGGGCTGGCACGTCACGGTGCTCGACAACCTCAGCCGTGCCGGCACGCACCGCAACCTCGAGTGGCTGCAGAAGAACCACGGTGCCAACGTCGAGTTCGTGGAGCACGACCTCCGCCACTACACGGGACTCGACGCCCACGTGAAGGGCGAGGACGCGATCGTGCACCTGGCGGGCCAGGTGGCCGTGACCACGTCGCTGGTGGATCCGATCGCCGATTTCGAGATCAACGCCCGCGGCACGCTCAACCTCCTCGAGGCCACGCGGCTGCACAGCCCGAAGGCTGCATTCGTCTTCGCATCGACGAACAAGGTGTACGGCCAGCTGCCGAAAAACAACGTCGCCTGTAAAGAGACGCAGCCAATCGATTTCCACAGTCCTTACGGCTGCAGCAAAGGCGCGGCCGACCAGTACGTGCGTGACTACGCCCGGTGCTTCCACATGAACACGGTCGTCCTGCGGCAGAGCTGCATCTACGGCGCGCACCAGTACGGCACCGAGGACCAGGGCTGGGTCGCGCATTTCGTGCACTCGATCCTCAGGGACAGGCCGCTGACGATTTACGGCGACGGCACGCAGGTCCGCGACCTGCTGGATGCTCGCGACCTGTCGCGCCTGTATCAGCTCGTGATCGAACGCATCGACGACGCGCGCGGCGAGATCTACAACGCCGGCGGCGGTCCCGAGAACCAGCGCAACCTCCTCGAGGTGATCGAGAACGTCGGCCGCCTCACCGAGAAGAAGCCTGCGTACACGTTCGCGGACTGGCGCGAGGGCGACCAGGCCTACTACGTGAGCGACATCACCAAGGTGCGCGAGCAGCTCGGGTGGGAGCCGCGGATCGGATTCGACCAGGGACTGCACGACCTGGTGCGCTGGGCTGCATCCGCCGCTTAGGGCTCCGCGACCCCGTCACCGCGCTTCCTCGTCTCCACCCCACCGGTCGAAGCGCCCCGCAAGCCGCCCGGCCCCGCGGGCGGACGCGGCAGCGAACCCGGCCCACGTCCGCGCATAGAGCTGGGGACGCACGAGCCAGAGCGAGATGGCCAGCAGGGCAGCGCCGCTCACTACCCACGTGCCCTCCTCGTAAGCAGTCGGGCCGTACGTGAACACCAGCGACGCGCCGGCGGGCACGGATTCCAGCATCACGAGCATGAAGTCCATCTCGCTGTCGACCAGCGGCACCGGCACCGAACCGGAGGGCGTCACCAGCTGCGCCGACCAACCTGGGAACAGCGATTCCTTGAAGAGGACGATGGTCCGTCCGGCTGATGCCGGGAGCTGAAGGCTCGCCCGGCCATCACCAATCCATTGCGGCGCCACGGGCAGCTGCGGGGTCGCGGCCGGAAAGAGCCAACCGAACTGGGAGGCCACAAACTGCTGCTCGGAGGCCAGCTGGCTCGAATCCGCATGGGCGAGGAGGTTCATCCCGCTCCAAACGAGGCGGCCCTTCCCAAGCTGCCAGCGCGCAACCACGATCCGGTCGCCCACACGGACCAGCTCTTCAGCGCCCGGCCGGAGCGCCCGGGAACTGCTCGCACCCCACCCGCCGCCCGCGTACGTGAAAGGTCCGAGGCGCGTTTCCGGGCCGCCCTCCACCGTAACCGGCGCGGCCGGGTCGAGCGCGCCCCAGGTCAGCGAGGTGACGGGCAACGAGCCGGGCGCAGCTCCAGCGTTCCAGTCGGGGTCGACGTACTGCCATCCGGTCTCGACGAAGACACTCCCGCCGCCCCGCGTGAACGAGTCCACGCGCGACCAGGCGGCGCCTGCGTCGTGATATCGGTAGCCGAGCATGATGATGCCCGCGTACCGGCTCAGCTCGGATGGTGAGTAGTCGTCGATGTATGGCGAGGCTCCGCGCACCAGCCACGCTGACGAGAACGGCAGCATCCCCGAGGTCGCGTTCTTGAACACGGAGTTGTAGAGCTCCGGGGTGCTGGTCTGCGTGGCGCCGACCACCAGCACCGCGCTGCCGCCGGCCCACTCGGCCGCCAGCCCGGACGGCGATGGGTTCACCAAAGCTATCGGGTGGCTGTTGACCTGGTCCCATCCCATCTGGGCGTAGTCGGCCGCCTGCCCTGCCTGAGCCGGCGAGAGCACGACCGCGTCGATGCCCAGGGCTTGGGCGAGCTGGGTCTTAACCGTTGTCCCACTGCGCGTGAGCATGTTGTCCTCCAGCCACGAGGCGAGCTCCCTCGAAGGGATGACCTGGTCGTTGTAGCTGTGCGTAATGCCGCCTCGGACGAGGTCGTGGAAGGCCATGTCGAGCGGTCCGATGTTCGAGTTGAGCTCGGCGCGTTGGGGCGGGGTCGGGAAGATTGCGCCAAGGGCTGCCAGGTCTTGCTTGGCGGCTGGGCAAGTCAGCTCGCAGCCGATTCCAGGCGGGCGCCACTGCCCCGGATCGAACAGCTGCGACGCCAGCGGCGTGTACATGGCATCGCACGCTGGGTCGGCATGAGCCTGACACCACGCCTGCGTCTGGGCTATGAGGGCTTCGTCGCCGCTCCAGCCGTACGCGTGCGGGTCGCCCAGGTTCAGGCCTCCGCAGACCGGTGCGACCGACCTTGCTGCCGCCTGCCCCCCGCATGCGTCCACCAGCTGCGGCAAGGAGAAAGTCGACGTCAGGCGGCCGTCTGCACACAGCGCCGACCACTCGAGGCTGGGCATCGCACACGCGTCTCCCGGATGGCGCTGCCAGAGGTCGCGCACGTCCGCTGCCTTGGGCCACGCAGGCCCGTAGGCGAGGCGGTCGGGTGCGCCGACCCAGCCCGCGAACGCGACGACGTCGGCGCCGAGGACCAGCATCAACGCTGCCGGCAGCGCGATCGCGACGCCCGCCCGGACCGTAGATCGCCCGCCCCCGGCCGCGGCTCTGGCCAGCAGCGCCGAGGTCTCGAAGATTCCGAGCGCGGCCAGTGCTGGTGCCAACACTGTGAGCAGCAGCTGCAGCGGGCGGTGAACGACCACCCCGAACTCCTTGAACCCTGGAAGGACGAAGAATGGCGCGAAGAGGTCGCGATCGGCCATGAACAGGAGCGATACGAGGCCCAATCCCCACCAGAGGCGAACCCTCCCTTCGCTGCGGATGAGCGGCAGCGAGAGCAGCGCGGGCAGGGTCACCGCAGGGCTCAGGCTGTACAGGTCGTCGCCCGTCCCCGTGCGGATCGGATGCAGCGAAAGGAGCTGGCCCAGGCTGAACGCGGTCAGCCGGCCCGGATCGTATGCGGTGCCCGGGCCGGCCCAGTGCGACCGGACGACGGACAGGTATTGGAGCTCGGCTCCGAGCCAGAACAGGGAGAGCAGCAGGATACCGACGAAGAGCGTGGGAACGATGGCCAGCACCCACCTCAATGCGCGCCCAGCGGACGCCCGGGGCAGCGCCAGGGCATAGGCGGGCGCCACGACGAGCGGGGCCGCGAGCAAGTGCGGCGAGACGACTCCGAGGGCGGTCGTCAACCCTATGTACGCCACCGCGGAGAGGCGGAACCGCCAACCGCGCTCGCCCGCGAGCCAGGCGAAGAAGAAAGTGTCGAGCGCGATCAAGGCGGGCACGAAGAAGACCATGCCCGCCCAGCTCGCGTAGAGCCCGAAGTGCGTCATCTCCACCCAACCCATCGGGCTGAGCAGGAACAGGAACGCGGCCGCGAGTCCCGCCAGGCGCCGACGGAGGCGCCAATCGAAGAAGCAGTAGAGACCGAGCGCCGTCAGCGGCATCACCAGGAACTGGACGATCTGGCCTCCACCCTCGACGTTGGTGGCGAAGCCAAAAGACAGGGCGACCGCCGTCCAGTGCGCCGCCAGCGGGTACCCCTCTCGATAGGAGACGCCCATGGCGTCCCACGGGTACCACCAGGGCAGGTTGGGGAAAGTCGATGCCACCCAGTTGATCAGGTGGAGGTGGAACGGCGCCTCCGAGCCCGCCATCCCCATCCACAGGAGCTGCCAGCTGAGCACGTACGCGGTTGCCAACACCAGCGCCGCGGCGACAGCCAGGCGGGCGGCGCCCAAGAAGGTGGTCCCGAGCCTAGGCAGAGGCGGCTCCGTTGGCCGAGGCGCACTGCGCGGCGCTGGGAGGCGGCACGTGCACATCCTCGAGATGCCACCCGTACTGCGAGACCGCGCCGACCTCCGTGAACCAACCGGGCTGGTCAGCGATGACCTCGAGGTACTGGGAACGATCGCCGGGCACGGCCCAGAGGCGCGTGTGGGTGGCAGCCAGCCAGCACTGCATCAAGGCGTCGCCCACGTCGGGACGGCTCGCGTAAGAGAAGTTCGGAAAGTAGTAGAAGGGGTCGTACAGCTGGCCCACGACGTTGCGGCCGTCCAGTCCGTGGTATTCGACCATCGCGTAGAACATCGCAGGCTTGTCTGGCGGCACGTTGAGCACCCGTCCGCGATACGCGGGCTGGTCGTAGACGTCCATCAGCTGCGCAGCAGCGGCTTGCGATTCCGACCACGTGGCCCGAGTCGCGTCATAGAGAGAAAGGATGGGCGGCCATTCCGCCTGCGCCGTGACGAGAACGACGGTGACCACCGCCCAGCTGACCACCGTGGCGCGCCGGCCGTAGCGGCGCGGCAGCAGGTAGAGCAGCAGGATGGCAAGCAGGGCGCCGGCGAACTCGTACGGGAAGAGGAAGAAGCGCTCCTGCCAGAACCACGGCTGCCAGCTCTTCAGGTACGACGTGAGCCCAAGCGAGAGGCCCGCGTAGGCCAGGTAGCCGAATCCGAACGTGAGGAACATGTAGCCGGCCGGGCGTCGCCACAAAGTCAGGGCCAGTCCTGCCAGTCCGGCAAACATGAGCCCGACCAGGAAGGGCCTGGCAGCCACCTGGTCGGGAGTCAGGCCGGACTGGAACTCCCACCTGCCGAAGATGTTGGCGAGCAGGTTCCAGTACACCGGGTAAATCGGGTCGCCGGTCCGGTCGAGCAGCAGCTTCATGTAGGCCGCGATCAGTACGATCCAGGCGATCGTCGCCAGGAGACGCTGCTGTGTATGCGCGCGCCGCAGATAGGTCGCCACCAGCATGCCGAGGCTGAAGATCCACGCTTCGGCTCGAGCCATGGCCGCCAGGCCCCACGCCACTCCGGTCCAGAGGCCCCGACGCGGCCACAGCCAGATCCCGAGCAGCACCAGCGCGATGCCCATCGGCTCGAGGAACCCGGTCGAGTCGACAAAGACGTTGGTCGGCGCCAGGGCCGCGAACAGGCCCGCGGCGATCGCCACTGGCAGGCCCCAGTGACGCCGGCACAGCGCAAACACGAGCACGACCGCCAGCGCGCCGAAGGCCACGCTGACGAGACGCACGATCACGATGTCGACCGATCCGGTCACGAAGAACAGAACGACCAGGAGCGCCGGGTGGAGGAGGCCCCAGAAGTAATCGAGCCCCTTGAGGTCCCAGAGCCGCGGACCGTCGGGAGCGAACAAGCCGATCTGCTTGGTGAGGTAGGCGATCTGCCAGTGGTGGAAGACGTCTCCGTGCCAGCCGTCCCCGGGGTTCTCGGGGTTGGTGAGGACGAACATGGTCAAGAGACGTGGTAGCAGTGCCACCGCCCACACCGCCGCCCACGCCGGCCATCGCAGCGGCGCCGGAGCCGCGTCCACATCGCCCCCGGTCTCATTCGCCGACTCCCGGCCGTCGTCATCTTCGTCCTCGTCGGCGAGAATCCGCGGCAGACGCAGCTTCACGCGCTGGCCGCTTCCGCCGCGACCCGCTCGTGCGAGCGCGCCACCTCGAGGATCGTCTGCTCCAGGACGTCGGTGTGTCTATCCCAGTCGAAGCGACGCGCCCACTCGAACGCGCGCTCGCCGGTGGCCTGGTTCTTCTCCGGGTCGTCGAGCAGCGCGATGATCCCCGCCGCGTAGTCCTCGACCACCAGCGGCTCGGCTAGGTACCCGGTGCCTTCACCCACCGTCACCGTCGGACCCGCCTGGTTCCACGCCACGACCGGTACGCCCTTGGCCATGGACTCGATCACGCCCATGCCGAAGTCTTCCTCCGGCGCCGGATACACGTACACCCCGGCGCCTTCATAGAGGCGCTGCAGCTCGTCCTCGATGATCGTGCCCAGGAACAGCACCGCGTCGCCAAGCCCAAGCTCCTTCACGAGCGCGTGCAGCTCCGCCGTGTGCACGGTGGCCGGGCCGGGGATCACCAGCTGCACCCGCGGGTGCTTCTCCCGCACCAGCGCCATGGAGCGGATCGCGAGGTCGAAGCGCTTCTGCGGGTAGTGCCGGTTGGTAAGAAGCACGTACGGCCGGCGGATCGGGTAGCCGTTGATGGTGAACCCGCCCGAGAAGCGCGACTGGATGGACAGCGGGTAGCCCGAGCTGACGACGTGGCACCCGGCCGGGCAGTCGATCGCTTCGCGCTTGTAGATGCCGCGGATGATGTCGCCGATGTAGTTGCCGTTGACCAGCAGCTGGTCGGCCTCCTGCACGGAACGGCGATCGGCCCACGCCACGAATCGCGTCGCACGCAGCACGATCGCAGCCAGCAGACGGTAATCGGAGTTGACGAACCAGCCGGTCTGGCGGTCGATGCTGCGCGGGTAGACGAGCCGGTTCGGCTGGTTCAGGTACACGACGTACGGCACGTCGATGAGGCGCGCCGCCCACCACGCGATCCACGCGCTTGGCTGGTTGCATCCGACGATCGCATCGACGCCGCGGAACCGCCACGCGTACAGCGGCATGAGCAGCGACGCCGCCGCCATCTGGACCGCCTCGCGAAACGGAAACCAGCGCGGCAGCTGCGGCAGGAAGGTGCGCACCCGCAGGTCGGCGAGCAGGTCCGGGTAGCAGCGCGAGGCGTCGACTGTCGGTGCGTAGCAATCGACATGGAAGCCACAGCGGCGCAGCCCGAGCACCTCCTCGATCACGATCCGCTCGCCGCCGCCGGAGTACGTGAAGCCGCAGTGGAAAACCGCGACGCGCCGCGGTGCGCCCGCCTTCACCTGCCGCCGCCCACCCACGAGCAGGAAGCCGAGCAAGCCCAACACCAGCGCGTAGGCAGCGGTGACTGCGTGATAAACGACGATCGCCCCCGCGGCGACGGCAGGCGCGAGGCCGAGCCCGCCGCCGAGCACCAGCGATCCCGCCACCTCGAGGTTGCCCAGGTAGCCCGGGCCGGCCGGCACGGCGAAGCTCAGCAGCAGCGCCGGGTAGGCGGCCATCGCCTTCCACGTCGGGACGTCGACGCCGACCGCGGCGAACAGCAGCGTGAAGTTGAACGCGTCCAGCAGGAGCGCCAACGCAGTCAGGCCGGCCAGCCGCGCCGCCAGCGCCGGCGTCCACAGCCCGCGCGCCCCGGCGCGGAACGCGAACGCCTGGCCCGCGAGCGCCGAGGAGAAGCGAGCAGGCAGCACGCGCCGCGCGAGCGCTGATCGCGCCACCCGCGGCCCGAGGAGCGCAGTTCCGAGCACCGCGCCGAGCAGTCCGACCGCCAGCGCGGTCGCGCCCAGGAGGCCGCGAGGAGCTGCAACGACGCCGGTCGCCGCGACCACCGCCAGCACCGCGAGCACGAATGCCACGCCGGCGAGGTCGCACGCCTTGTCGATGACGATGGTCGCGAGCGCTGAGCCGGCCGGCACGCGGTGCCGGCGCCACAGCCACCACGCGCGAGCGGCGTCTCCGGAACGGATTGGCAGCACATAGTTCAGCAGGCCGCCCGCTGCATTCATCGCAAACGCGCGCACCATCCCGACCGGCGCCAGCGACCGGAGGAGCCACTGCCAGCGGCGGGCGCGCATGACGCTTGTGATGACGAAGATCAGGACCATCAGCGGCAGCACCCACCAGCGCTGGACTCGGATGTGCGAAGCCACGTCGGACAGCGATACCGTTCGGATCCACAGCCACAACAGGGCGATGCCGAATGCGGTCTGAAGTCCGAGTCGTACCCAGCGGTTCATATGGTCGCGGTCGCGAGCTCCGGCTGGTCCGACGGATCAGCCGGCAGAATCCAGCGCTGCACGAATATCCAGAATGCGAAAAGCCACCCGACCACCAGCAAGGTGCCGCCATAGTCGTGGAACAGCACCGCCGCTGTCTGTCCCCACGTAGCCGCGAGCGCCGCCACCACCGCCACGCGCAAGAGGTTGAGCAGCATCGTGCCCGCGACGCCGATCACCACCACCTGCATCCGCGCTACAACCGGTTGGCGGCCTCGCAACCCTGAGACGAGGCTGACGCCGAGCAGGATCAGGCTCTGCCAACCTATGCAGTTCCACGAGATCAGCAGCACGTGCATCGAGCCGCCGCCGTCCTCCACGACCATGTAGCTGCCTGACGCCGCTGCCTTGATGCCCACCGCGCTCAGCAGGCCGACGACCATGCGCGACTCGACCGGCACGATCGCCTGCAGCGGATTGTCGACGCCCAGCTGCATCGCCCAGGTGGTCAGAAGGTCGTCGAACGTGGTCACCAGAGGCAGGATCACCAGCAGGGCGCAGGCCAGCGCGATCAGCGTCATGTTCACGGCGTCGCGGTCGGACCGTCTCACCGCACGATCCTCCGCACCGCGGCAAGCCAGCGCCTTCGCCCGGTGATGAGCGGGATCGCCAGCGCGATGCCGGCAAACGGGAGCACTGATTCCGGGACGATGGTGGACGGCGGCGTAAGTCGCGTGTCCGCCACGCCGGCAACGCCGTCATACAGCATCGACGCGGGCTGCCCGGTGCCGTGCGTGAGAACGACCTGGAGACAGAGCGTATTGCCCGCCACAATCGTCAGAGCCGCCTGGCTCAGGCTCGTGCTGACGGTGAGAGGGCTTGACGTGTTGAGGCCGGCGGCACCGAAAGTGGTCGTCCAGAGGCTGCCCAGGTTCGGGATGGTGGCTGAGAAGCCGGTGCAGCTTGTGCCGGACACGACACCCACGCTGACGGCGACTGTGTCGACCGTCTGGCTGTTTCCGCCCGAAAAGTACATGGTGAAAGACCACACGCCTGCGCTGACCGTCTGCGCGGGCAGGTTGGTGAAGGCGAAGATCGCCGTCGTGCCGCCGGACGACGCCGCGATCGTGCAGGCTGTCGGCCTGGCGCCGACGCTCTGGTCCATGGTCGACGCCGTGCAGCCTGGCGCGGCGCCGGTGCCATGCAAGTAGAGGGGGTTGCCGGCGGCCTGGCTGACCGGTGCTCGCATGGAGCCCCAGATCAGCGCGGCGATGGCCAAGCCCATCGCGCCGATCACGACCCAGCCGAGGTGCCGTGACGGGCGCACCGTCCTCGCATAACTGACGGGCCGCGGCGGCGGCCGCAGCCTCGGCTCGCGCGCACCCAGCAGCCATCGCCGCAGCATGCTCAGGCGGCGGAGGTGGTGCACCTCGTCGGTGATGTGGCCAGTCTTCGGCGTCCGGAACCATGGCCCCTCTTCCTTTCTGATGAGGCCCTTCAGGGCGGCCCAACCCTGGAACGGAACCAGCGCGAACGAGAGCACGAGCGCCCCGAGCACGCCCTGCAGGTCTCGGCCTGGCGCCTCCTCGAGGATCAAGCCGCCGAGATTCATCAGAGGCAAGGCGAAGATGTTCGAGAACAGCAGCGACCAGCCGAGGACCGCCGTCCATCCGGGCACGTGCGTGCGGAAGACGACGTCGGATATCAGCCAGCTCGCTGAGCCCAGCACGAAGAGGGCCGCCTGCAGGTAGTAGGTCGCGTCGAACGCGAACTCCAGCTTCTCGATCGGGCTGAGGAAAGGCGAGACCATGATCGGCCAGAACCATTTGCGGACGTTGTGGGTGTGGCCCTCGGCCCAGCGCATGCGCTGCCGCGCGAGACGCGAGAACGTGGCCACGCATTCGGCCGGCGTCTCGGCCCACGGCGTGTAAGCGACCTTGTAGCCGCGCGCGTAGAGCTTCAGCGTCAGCTCCCAGTCCTCGGTGAGGCTCGTGCCCCACCCGACCTGGCGCAGGATGTCCGCGCGGATCATGTACGCGGTGCCCGCGATCATCTTCAGCGCGCCGACCGCGTCCTGAAAGGGCCGCTCCACCATGTAGCTGCCCGCGTACTCGGCGCGGACGGCCTCGGTCAGCCAGCTCTCCGACTTGTTGAGCACATGCCACTGGTAGCTCTGCACGGCGGCGATCTCATCGCGCCGGCTCGGCGCGCCGTCGGCGCCGCCCTTCTCATAGAAATAAGGAAGAAAGCGATCGATCGAGTCGGGGAACGGCATCGAGTCGGCGTCGAAGACGACGACGTACTCAGTGCGGGGGTCCATGGCCTTGAGCGCCTCACTTAACGCGCCACCCTTGAATCCCTGCCGGCTGCTGCGGTGCAGGATCTTGAACTTCGGCCGGCCGACCCATCGCTGCAGGATCTGCACCGACTCGTCGGTCGAGTCGTCCACCAGCACGACCTCGTACGCCGGGTACTCCAGCTGATCGAGCGAGGTCAGCAGGCGCTCGATGACGCGCTTCTCGTTGTAGGCGGCGACGTGCACCGAGACGAACGGGTGGTAGCCGAGGTCGATGTGATAGCCGTTGCCATTGTTGCCGTTCCCATGGCCGTTGCCGTTTCCGTTGCCATTGCCGCGACCGCGACTGATGCCGATCAGTCCCGACGGGTGTTGGCGCTCCGCCCCGATAGGGTCATGTCCGTTGCCGTTCCGCCGCCGGCCCGAGGGTAGCAGGGCCGACAGCAGGACGATGCCGGTGCTCAGGTAGTACTTGACCGCGTATGCGAAGAAGGCGCCGCCCAGGAGCAGTCCGGTGAAGGCAAACGCGTACGCGATGGCGTCCCGCGTGTCGTGCACATGCGCCTGGGCGAACAGCTCCACGGAGCCGCGGATGATGGCGAGCACCGGCAGGACTGCGGTGAGTGCCGCGATGAGCAGCACCGCGTCGAGGATCGCAGTCCAGAAAGCCTGGCTCGGGTCGGGTCCGCGACGGAGGATGAAGACTGTCGCCACCACGGCGGCGAAGCCGGCGGCGGCGAGCGTGAGGCCGGCTGGTGTCGACCATGCGCCGCCCAGGGGTGCCAGGGCGAGAATCAAGAGACCGCACGCCACCAAGGCGGCGCCTCCGGCGAGGCCAAGAGCCGATACGAAGCGTCCCATCAGGACCGGAGGCCGGCTCCTCCGCCAGGCTCCTCAGAGCAGCTCGACAGCGTGCGTGGAAGCAGCGCCTGGCCCGGGGCCAGGCGGTTGACAGCTTCCCGTGGTCGGATCGTGGTGTGCAATTGGGCCGCTGTGGCAACGAATCATTAGCACGACGGGATCGGGGTTGTCAGCCCGACCCTTGGCATTCCGAGAGTGGCGTCGTAGGTTTGTCGTTGAAAAAGACCAGAAAAAATCGTGTTACCGGACCAAATCCGGTCCTAGACTGACATTGCGAGGCGGGCGACCAGTCGTGCCCCAGTCCTCATTGAATAGAACCTCACCCCCCGCAGCCAAGCTCGGTGCCGGTCGAGAAATCGCCCGGCCCGAGTTTTTTTATGCGCCTGATCGGCCCCTCGCCGCCCAGTCCCGGAGGCCTTCAGCCCAGGGCCTCAGCGGCCGCACACGCTCGGACTCGAGGCAGCCGTTTAGGGGCCTCGGCGCCACGCCCGGAGAGGCGTTCGTGCTGACGGATTCGACTCGCCAGTCGACACCGCACTCGGCCAGCGCGGCGCGCGCGAACTCATCCCAGCCGCAGCATCCTTCGGCCACGACGTGGACCAGTCCGGCCATGCCGGACGCCGCGAGCTCGATGCTCGCCTCCGCCAGGTCACGCGTGTAGGTCGGGTTCACCTTCTGGTCGGCGACCACGGCCAGCGGCCTGCCCTCACGCGCGGCGCGGACGATGCGGTCGGGGAAGCTGCCGCCCTTGGCCCTGGAACCGGTGCTGCCGAACAGGGCCGCCGTCCTGATGACCAGCGCGGCCGGATGCTCCGCCAGCACCCGCCTCTCGCCGTCCGCCTTGGATCGGGCGTAGGCGCCGAGGGGTCCCACCGGGTCCGACTCGACGTAGGGCCGGTCGGACCGGCCGTCGAAAACGAAGTTGGTCGAGTAGTGCACCAACCCGACGCCAAGTGACCGGCATGCGGCCGCGGCGTTGAACGCACCGTCGGAGTTGACCGACATCGCCTGCTCCGGCTCGGTCTCCGCGCGGTCGACGGCGTTGTACGCGGCGCAGTTGAAGACGATCTCGGGGCGGTACCGCTCGAGCGCGGCGCGCAGGCCGGCCGCATTGGCGATCGAGAGCTCATCCCGGGTCAGGGCCACCGCGCCGGGCAGCAGGCGGACCAGGTCCGAGCCAAGCTGGCCCCCCGCCCCGAGCACCAGGGCCCTCAAGGCCACCTGGCGACCAGGTGACGAGTAATGGCCACGATTTTGTTAAGCGTGAGCTAAACTGTCGTTTAGCGAGATTGCCTTCACCCCTCCCTTGAGCCCTCCCTCTCCGGAGGGAGGGCCGGAGGACCCGGCTGGCCGGCCGTGGCCGACATCTCCCTGCCCGACTCGAGCAGCGCTGTCATCTCGTCTTCGGGCGCGGGGCGGCCGATGAGGAATCCCTGTGCGGCGTCAACCCCTGCCTCGACCAGCATCGCCTCGGCGTCACGGTCCTCCACGCCCTCCGCGATCACGCGGAGACCGAGGCTGTGGCCCAGGCCGACCGCCGCCTTGACGATGGCGGTGGAGTCTGGGTCGCCAGGCAGGGTCTTGACGAACGAGCGGTCGACCTTGATCTCGTGGATCGGCAGCCGCTTCAGGTAGACGAGCGACGAGTAGCCGGTGCCGAAGTCGTCGAGCGAAAGCCGCACGCCGAGCTCGGCCAGCCGCTCCATCGCCTTGGCCGCGGGCGCGGACATGGCCGCACTTTCGCTGACCTCTAGCGTGAGGCGTCGCGGCTCGACCCTGGACGTCGCCAGCGCCCGCGTCACGTCCTCGACGATGGAGTGATCGTCGAGGCAGCGCGGCGAGACGTTCACCGCCACCGACAGGTCCTGCCCTGACGCGACCCAATGCGACAGCTGCGACAGCGCGGTGTCCAGGACCCAGCTGGTCAGCGGCCTGATGACGTTCGTCTCTTCCGCGAGCGCTATGAACCTGTCCGGCGGCAGAAGGCCTTCCCGCGGATGGTTCCAGCGCACCAGGGCCTCCACCGCGTAGGTCGTGTGCGCCGGCAGCAGCACGATCGGCTGGTAATGCAGCACGAGCTCGCCCTGCGTCATCGACCGCCTGAGGTCGCCCGCGAGGCCCGAGTGGCGCAGCGTCTGACCCTCGTGCTCGGGCGAGTAGACCGCGAAACCGCCGCCCGACTTCTTGGCGACGTACATCGCGACGTCGGCGCGCCGGAGCAGGGTGCCAGGGTCATCGCCGTGTATCGGGTACATGGCAATGCCGATCGACGCGCCCGTCTCGACCGTGTGGTCGCCGATCGTGAACGTGCCTTCGAGCGAGGCGAGGATCTTGCGTGCGGCCGCGACCACGTTGTCCGGATGCTTGGCGTCGGTGCTGACGACGGCGAACTCGTCACCGCCGAGTCGCGCGATCGTGTCCGTCGCCCTCAGCACGCCCTTGAGCCGCGATGCGACCTCCTGAAGCAGAGCGTCGCCGCGGTCGTGACCGAGCGCGTCGTTGATGTCCTTGAAGCGATCGAGGTCAAGCAGCAGGACGCCGAACATCGTCTGGTTGCGGCGCGCGCCGAGCAGCGCCTGGCGCAGCCGGTCGCCGAACAGAGTGCGGTTCGGCAGACCCGTGAGGGAGTCGTGCAGCGCCTGGTACTCCAGCGCGTCGGTGTGCGCCTTGCGCTCGGAGATGTCGCGCACCGTGGCGATGAAGAGGCGACGCGGCCCCACCTGCATCGAGTTGACCAGGAACTCGAGTGGAAACAGGCTCGCGTTCTTTCGCTTGCCCATGGTCTCGAGCGCGCCTGACGCCGGCAGGTCCTGGGTGAGCCTGCGCTCGACGTAGTTCATGAAGGATCCGCGGTGCGTCGTCGCGATGAGTACATCGACCCTCTGTCCGACCAGCTCCTTCTCGTCGTAGCCGAACAGGCGGCTCACCGCAGGGTTGATCGAGTCGATCTCGCCCGCCGGGTCCAGCGTGACCAGCCCGTCGGACACGTTGTCGAGCACGGAGCGCATGCGCTTCTCGCTCTCCTGCAGGGCAATCTCGGCTCGTTTGCGCTCGACGAACTCGCCGATCTGCGAGCCGATGTCGTTCATGACGCCGAGCAGACCCTCGTCAAGCTCGCGCGGCGCCCACGTGGCGAGCGAGATCATGCCGACGACACGGCGACCGCTGCGCACCGGGAATCCGACCAGGCCGTGGAGCCCGACAGCCACCGCGGCCGCCGAGCGCGGCGACGGATCCTTGGCCAGGTCGGTCGTCGAGACCGGCCGGCTCTCTTCCCATACGCGGCCGGCCAGGCCCTCCCCTCGGCGGTAGGTGAACTGGCTCGCCGTCGCTTCATACGCGGAGGTGTCGCGGCCGGGCCGCTTCCACGAGAAGGCGAAATGCATCGCCTCGCGTTCCGAGTCGACCTCCCAGTACTCGCCCAGCTCCCAGTCCAGCGCGCGGCACAACCCCTCGAGCACGTGAACCGCCGCCTTGTCCCAGCCGGGCGATGTGACGAGGGCTTGCGTCACGGCGAACCGCGCCGACTGCAGGACCTCCGCACGCATGCGATCGCGTATGTCGACCGCGACGGTCTGCAGGTAAACGGCCTTGCCTTCGGCGTCGCGCACGAGCCTGGCCGCGACGTCCACCCAGACGGACTGGCCGTCCTTGCGAATGTACCGCTTGTCGATGCGGTAGCCAGGCGTCTCGCCGGCGAGCACCCGGCGCAGTGCGTCCTCGCCCGCCTTCAGCTCCTCCGGATGCGTCAGCTCCAGGACCGAAACCCCACGCAGCTCTTGCTCGGTGTATCCGACCAGCTGCCTGAACGCTCCGTTGGTGGAGGTCAGCCGGCCGTTGAGATCGGCGAACGCCATGCCCGCCTGTGACTGCTCGAACAGCGTCCGGAATCGCGTCTCGCTTTCGCGCTCGGCCTCCTCCGACCTGTGCCGGTCGGTGACATCTCGCACCACGGCTAGAAGGCGGCGCGGCCCCTCGGCCGCGAGCGGCCGGATCGAGGTCTCGACCTGGATGCGCCGGCCGTCCTTGGTGACGAGGGCTGACTCGTAGTGGACAGGCACGTCGGCCGCGCCCCCGAGGCGCTTGGCGAGCTGGTCGGTGAGACCGGCGCGCTGGTCTGCCGGCGCGAGGTCGATGAGCGAAGGCATCGCAGACAGCTCGTCCGCGCTGTAGCCGGTGAGCGTGATGTAGGCCTCATTGCCCGTCACGAACCTGCCGTCTTCGGTGATCACCAACCCCTCCCCAAGGTCGCTGACCGCATCCAGCAGGCTCCCCTGGCGCCCCGCCTGGGTGACGAGGTTGCGATCGACCACGTGGCGGGTGACGTACGCGAACAGCACCAGGCCGAGGAGGACCAGGCTCCAGATGATCACCGTCACGACCGGCACCATGAGGGTCGTGATCGCCTCCACCCACAGCAGGCCGAGGCCGGCCGCCGCGATCAGCAGCACGTAGCCGATCTGCCCGGCGCCGTATCCCGAGTCCCAGTACAGAAGGAGGGCGGCAAAGGCGGCCACGGCCAGCGGCGGCAGCTCGCCCTGCAGCCACGGACCGGCCAGCCCGAGCGCCGCGACGACGAGGGCGACGTTGAGGAAAACCAGGAGGAGCCGGACCGGCAGCGCCCCGCCTGACGGCATGCTCCGGATCCAGACCGCCGCGGTGGCGTAGACCAGGCCGGCGGCGATGATCGCCGCCTCCTGCTCCAGCACCCTGGGCGGCGGCCCGGAGGCTGCGATGGCGAAGGCGACACCCCCGGCGATAGCAAGGAGCGCGACCGCGTTGAACAACAGGAGGAAGCGAGAGCTGCCCCCGAAAAGGGGTGCTCGGCCCTGCGCGGGGGTGCGTTTCCGGCTCAAAAGCTGGTCAGGCACCGCCCGAGCGAGCGAGGCGGCAGATTTCACGCGCTCACGATAAACGGGCGGACCCGGCTCTTCGTCCGCCTCGTCCCCGCCGCTTACTTGCGGGTCTTGCTTTTGCCCGCGGGCTTGGTGGCGGCGGCCTTTGGCCGTTGCGGAACGGTTCGCTTCAGCGGGGTGCGGTGCCCGCCGTGCGTCGGGATCTTGCGGCTGAGCGCCGCGTCCCCTTCCGGTCCGTCAGGCTGCGTGCGAACCGGCAGCGGCTTCGCGCCGGCTGCGTGGAGGGCGCGGAGCTTGTCCAGGCGCTCCTTCTTGGCGGCCAGGGCAGTCCTCAAGGCGTCGGAAAGCTGGCTGTCGTTCATCGGCACCACCCTCAGGCGGGCTTCCAGCTCGCGGACCTCAACCTCCGCCCGGGTCAGCTCGAGATCGATCGTTCTAGCCACTCATCCCTCTCACGGTCAATCAGGGAATGTTGATACCCAACTAAGTAACTACCGAATCTGGTCGCGAGTTATGCCCCGATCAGGCGTAAGGCGCTTTTGGCGCCAAAACCGTGCCTTTGTTCGAAACGGATGCCCATTTTGGCGCCAAATGTGGCAGCTGGGCATTGCGCCTCAGTCCAAGCTGATGGCGTCGCGCAGACGTTCGAAGAAGCCTTTCGACACCTTTTCCGGCTTCCCCGTCAGGCCCCCCACCTTGCGCAGCAGCGCCTTCTGGTCGGCGGTCAGATCCTTCGGGACCACGATCTGGACCAGCACGTACTGGTCGCCGCGACGGCCCGAGCGGACGTCCGGCATGCCCCGCTTCGCGAGCCGGAAGGTCTGGCCGTACTGGGTCCCGGCGGGGATGGCGATCTCGACAGGCCCGTCGAGCGTGGGCACCTGGATGTGATCGCCCAGCGCGGCCTGCACGAAGTTCACGCGCAGCTCGTAGATGGTGTCGTTGTCGCGCCGCGCGAGCTCGGGGTGCGGCTTCACGCGCAGGACCACGTACAGGTCGCCAGGCTGACCGCCACGAACTCCGGCCTCGCCCTCGCCGGACAGCCGGATCTGGGACCCGGAGTCGACGCCGGCCGGGATACGGACCGAGAGCCTTCGCATGCGCTGGACGCGGCCGTGGCCGGCGCATTCCGTGCATGGGCTCTTCAACACGCGGCCTGCCCCGCCGCAGCTCGGGCACGTCGTCGCCGTCACCACGGAGCCAAAGATCGACTGCTGGGCGCGCCTTAGCTGCCCGGAGCCTCCGCACGTGGGGCACGTGTCGGCGCCGGTTCCCGGCTGGGCGCCCGAACCGCCGCACACGTCGCACGTGGCGAGCCGCGGCATCTCGAGCTGCTTCTCGACGCCGGTGAACGCCTCCTCGAAGGTGATCGTCAGGTCGTAGCGGAGGTCGTCGCCGCGGTTGGAGCGCTGGCGCCGCGACCGGCTGCCGACCCCGCCCCCGAAGAACGTCTCGAAGAGATCGGCGAAGGGCATGTCGGTGAAATCGACCGCCGGACCGCCACCGAAATCCGACGCCGCGTGTCCGAACAGGTCATAGCTCCGCCTTCGGGTAGGGTCGGAGAGCACCGTGTACGCCTCGCTCGCCTCCTTGAAGCGTGTGGCGGCCGCCGCGTCGCCCGGGTTGCGATCCGGGTGCGACTCCATCGCGATCTTGCGGAATGCGCGCTTCAGCTCCTCGGGCGCGGCCTGGCGGCCGACCCCCAGGACTTCGTAATAGTCCCGCTTGACCGCCAACTCAGGCGCCCGTCAGGAGCGTGGCGTGGCCGCTCCGGCGGAAGGA
>Ga0207646_10001454_pt1 | contig 29350 bp, 20 predicted proteins | sample KBSK5502metaG_FD_184343 | JGI IMG/M metagenome (GOLD analysis project Ga0207646, IMG submission 184343) | Corn, switchgrass and miscanthus rhizosphere microbial communities from Kellogg Biological Station, Michigan, USA - KBS K5-50-2 metaG... | ecosystem: Host-associated > Plants > Roots >... | reverse complement strand
ACGCGGTAGGTCAGCGTTTTGCCAGGTTCGATATGCACGTCTTGCTCGACGATGCGGGCGACCCGCAGGTCCCGCAAGGTCTGTGAGGCCCGCTCAATGGCTGCCGCCGCCGCCTTCTCCCACGACACGTTACTGGTGCCCACCAGTTCGATCACTTTGTACACACTTTCTGCCATGGTGTTCTCCTTTCGTTCAATCGCCGGACTTACTCGCCTTGATGCTCGTCTGACTGCTCAGTGGTCTGGCTCACCTGTTCAGTTGCATGCTCCACCTGTTTGAATCCCTCTCGTGTGACGGCCCCGGCGACATCCAGGGCCCTCTGGTAGGCAGCCAGCGGGGCGCTGAAGACATCGAGCGCGATGTCTATTGGCTCACGTGTGAGCGTCTGGAGCGCTTCACGCTGCCTGCTGACCTGCTGCTCCAGGTCCTCGAGCAAGGCACGCATGCTCTCTGCCTGGCTCCTGAGCACCTCTATTCCGCCAGTAAAGAAGCGCTCGGCATACTGCATGGTACGCTCTTGCGCAGCCACCAGACTCTGTGCCGATTGCTGGTTCGCCCGCAGCACTTTCATGCCCTCCTTGAAGAAGTGCTGGGTATACTGGAGGCTGCGTTCCTGGGCGGCCACACTGTCTGCCACCGCTTGCTGGTTCGCCCGCAGCACTTCCATGCCCTCTGTAAAGAACTCTTCCGCCAGTTTTCTATTGTGTTCCTGGGACGCTACCAAATGCTCTGCCACGATCCGGTTCGCCTCCTGGAACGAGGTGAGCAGCGTCCAGGCAGCATCAGTGACTTTCTTGTCAGCCATGATCGTCCTCCTCATTGTTGAAGAAACGTTGTATTGATCACACAGCGAGCGCATTAGGCATAGTGCGCGACAATCTCCATGGTATCCATGCTCGGATCAAGCTGCTTTGTAATGCCATCGAGCAGTCCGAGGGCACGCCCGACCAGCAGCAAATCGGTGGGAATAGTGCCGATGCTCTTGCCAATCTGCACACCGACGTCGACCTCATCGACATCTTCCCCGCTCTCACCAGGCTGGTTGTTGCCGAGTAGCACCCCGACCAGGTTCAGCAGGGTAGTAATGTCCACCTCTCCATCGAGTCGAAGTCCAGCTTCGGCCAGCGCCCCACTGACTCCGTCGAAATCGCCACTGGTGAGCGCTTGCACCAATTTACGCAGTGAATCGACGAGCGAGGGCGCCAAAGGAACGGTCAGCCCGTGGTCGAGCAGCACCAGGCGCGGACCTGGTTGCACGAACAGGTTGCCTGGATGTGGGTCCGCATGTAGGATGCCGAGATGCAGCATCTGGTCGGCATAGAGATCGTTGAGCAGTCGTGCCACCTCGTGCGGGGAAATGCCCGCCTGCTCCAGGGCCTCACGGTCGGTAATCTTGATGCCCTCAATGTAGTCCATGACGAGCAGGCGCTCGGTGCTCAGTTCGGGAACCGCCGTTGGAATGAGCACATCTGAACGGTGCGCAAGTGCCGTCCGCAGCGCGGTCATCGACTCCGCTTCGTGCCTGAAGTCAAGCTCCAGTGGGAGCGTTTCTTGCAGATAATCGACGATCGGCTGGAGCTGGATGGCGGGAGCGAGTCGCGCAATCGCCTTGACGATCTGCTCCAGCACCGCCAGGTCCGTCGCCACCAGGTTCTCGATATCCGGGTACTGCACCTTGACCGCCACCTCTCGCCCATCATGCAACCGTGCGCGATGCACCTGCGCAATCGAAGCGGCCGCGACCGGCTCCCGCTCGATCTCCGCGAACACATCTGTTGGACGCTGACCCAGCTCGTGGGTGATGGCCTTCTCTATCTCAGACCAGGGGCGAGCGGGCATGCTGTCCTGCAGGGGAGCCAGGGTGCGGATATAGACGGCGGGGAGCAAGTCAGGCCGGGTGGAGGCGAACTGGCAGGCTTTAATCAGCGCTCCGCCGAGCGAGGCGGCCGTCTCCAGCACCCGGTTGGCGCCGCGCTGGTGCTGCAACTCCCAGTCTCGCGGCTTTACCAGGGAGGGCAGCCACTTCGCACGTTCCCGCAGGGAGGTATACCCGACAAAGATATCCGCCGCGACGGCCGCCAGTACCAGCGAGCGCGAGAGGGACTGACCGACCGGAACCACGCGCGTGGCATGTTCCTGCACCGAGAGCCCGGCCTCCGTCCAGAGAAACGCGTTTGAACGGGCCAGGTCGGCCAGGCGGGCAAGAAACAGAGCAGGATTGGGGGTTATGGCCCCATTGGTAAGGACCGCCCACGTCTCCTCGATGGTGTGCCTCACGGTCTGGTCGAGGACCCATCTCTTCTTCATCGTTCTTTGCTTCTCCATCTTGACGTTGCCGCCTTCCTCTCCGTCACGAGCGCAGTTCGCTCTTCAACACTTTGCCCGTGGCCGTCATGGGCAACTCCGTACGGAACTCGATGAGACGTGGATACTTGTAGTCGGCCATATTCTGTTTCGACCAGGCCACCAGTTCGACTTCTGTGATGGTCGCACCGTCCTTGAGTATAACGAAGGCTTTGACCTCTTCCCCATGGCGCTCGTGCGGCATGCCGACGACGGCTGCCAGGCTCACTGCCGGGTGGGTCATCAGCACCTCTTCGATTTCACGTGGGTAGACGTTGAAGCCACCGCGAATAATCATATCCTTCACGCGGTCGACGATATAGAGATAGCCATCTTCATCCCGTCGTCCGATGTCGCCCGTGTGGAACCAGCCATGGCGCATCGCTTCGGCGGTTGCTTCCGGGCGTTTGTAATAGCCCTTCATCACGTTGTGCCCCCGGATAGCGATTTCCCCTACTTCGCCGGTGCCCACATCCTGGTCGTCCGCATCGACCAGGCGCACCTGGACGCCCCACACGGGCAATCCGATCGATCCGGGCCTGGCTTCGCGGTCCAGGCGATTGAAAACGGCAATGGGGCTGGTTTCGGAGAGGCCATACCCTTCCAGGATTTTGACATTGTATTTCTCGTTAAAGGCCAGCATCACCTCCAGGGGCATGGCTGCCCCACCAGAGACAGCCAATCGCAGGGTGCGGGCGATTTTCTGCAAGTCGTATTGGTCGGCCCTGGGGTAGTGGAGCAGAGCCCAGTACATCGTCGGCACGCCCGCGAAAAAGGTGATATGCTCTTCATCCATCAGGCGCAAAGCTGCATCAGGACTAAAGCGTGGCAGCAACACCAGGGTGGCCCGGTTGTAGATGCCCGCGTTCATTTGCACGGTCTGCCCAAAGGAGTGGAACAGCGGCAAGGTGATCAGGTGCACATCATGCTCCGCTCTGGGGTACATCATATCGGACAGGCGGGCGTTGAGGAGCATATTCAGGTGGGTCAGTTCTGCCCCTTTGGGCTTGCCTGTTGTCCCACTGGTATAGAGAATGACGGCGGTATCATCAGGACTCGTCGCGACCGTCTCGAAGGTCGTTGGCTGATCACGCATCAGCATACCGAGTGTTGTTGCGCCTGGGATGGAGGATGGGGCGTCGGGCTCATTGGTCATCAAGAAGAAGTGCTGGCAGCTTTCCACCTCCTGGAAGGCGGTGTAGCCCAGCTGACCGATGGGAAGCTCAGGCGTGCCTTCCTGGCAGAAATAGGCCTTCGCGTCTCCATCGGTCAGATGATAGGCGATTTCACGCGGCTTGAGCAGTACATTGAGCGGCACGACCACGCCCCCTGCTTTGAGGATGCCATAGTACGCAATCACGAAGGACGGCACGTCCTGGCAACTGAGGGCGACCTTATCTCCCTTCGAGATGCCCGCCTGGACCAGACCATTGGCGACCTGATTAGCGGCTGCCTGCAACTCTGCATACGATAGCCGGGTTCCCTCGCAGACGATAGCGGTGCGTTCAGGCACTTCCCGCACACTGTCTTCTAGGAGTATGGCAAGGTTTAACATCTGCTTTCTCCTTTCCTTCTGGAAACACACACGTTATATACATCAACATATTATAGTCGTTCCCTGCATGAGCTCTGCAAGGCAACTCGTGTAGCGAAGCTTCCGACCGGCAGGCGTACGCTTTGCCCCGGAATCCGTTAGTCATCCCTTAGAAAGGCATGGACAAGCGAAGCCACCTGTTCTTTCTCAGTCAGGGCGAATAGATGTCCTCCGTTGAAGATGTGCAGCGTCGCATGAGGAATGAGTCGCGCCAGAATCCTGGCATTGATCGGTGGGACGATGACATCATCCTTGCCTGCTAGAATCAAAGCCGGCTGGCGGAGCCGGTGCAGCCAGGGAATGCTCGTCCAGCCCACGCCCGCCAGCAGTTGCCCGATATATCCCCGGCCAAGGGGCGCTTTGATCAGTTGCGCATAGGTGTGAGCCAGGTCGGGATCCTGCCGAAACGCGTTGCCATAGAGGAGCGGCGCGATGACGGCCATGTAGGAAGGATCAAGATAGCGACGTGGACTGAGCAATTTGCCCAGGACACTCGGCTTTCCGGGCACGGAGATCCCACCCGTCGACGTGGATACCAGGATCAGGCGACGGCAGCGCGAAGGGTACTGATAGGCGAATTGTTGTGCCAACGCGCCACCCCACGAGATACCCAGCACATCGACGACCGGATGTCCCAACACGTCAAGCATCCCGGAGATCAGGCGAGCAAGGCCTCGAAAGCGGAGGGGGAAGCGTGGGAGCGGCGACCTTCCAATCCCTGGCACATCAAAGCGGATCGTTCCGATCTTGTGTCCCCTAACGTTGTCGAGCGCCTCGATGAAGGGGTCAAACAGCTCCAGGTTGGCCCCGAGGCCATTGATCAGCAGCAAGGGTGGCCCGCTGCCATCTCCCTGTTCTATGGCCACGTACAAAGCTACGCCTTTGACGTTGATCATTGTCGTTCCTATAGCGGTGTCGTTACGCATGTTATCCTGCCTGATCCTGTCTGCTACACAAATACGCTGGAGCCGCTGATGGCGGTTCGGTCAGTGCGCTGTGTGCTAGAGCTAGTATAGATGACGAACGTTGAGAAAAGCGTTTATCGAGCTGCCCCTGGAGGCAGATCAGCGTTTGTTGTGGCATATTTGTCTGTACGAAGATGAAAATTGCCCACTTCAGTAGCAACAATGACAGCTTCGGGCATATTATCTCCTTTTTTTCTCACTCGTTACGCATTTGCTTACTATTGTTATTGTTTAAAAGCATCTATATGCATTTTACATCTAAATGCAATGTTTGTCAAGGTTTTCTGGCATTTGCTCATATTCTAGTCTTGATACGCTTTTAAATTCGAATTCGTTACTGGCTCAAAGATTTGGCATGTCGCGATATGTGAATGTGGATGGGCATATGACCCTGACGGGCAATGTCGATTGGTACTACCAGAGAGACGCAGCCGAAGAGGATGCGGCAATGATCCAGGGGGTGAAAGGCATAGGCGCGAACTTAAGCCGCACCCCGCACCACCCCCAGGGCGGGGGCAAGCCCCGCCTCTACCATACGCGGGCCTGGCAGGCCGATTCGTGGTATGGTAGGGGCAAGGGTGGTTGGGTGGTGTAGGGTGGGCCCTTGCGGCTCCCCTGCACGATTGCACTACCAATCACATTCGCCAACAGAGGCGTAAAAGAGGTCGGGGGCAAACCCGCGCCCCTACGGCTTGCCTGTACCTGCTGCTGGCAAGTGGAGCACAGGCAACACCTGTTCAAGCTCTTCTCGAGACGGCTCCAACCAGGTCGGCAGCTCCAAACGGGTTCCCAGTTGCTCAACGGGCTCATCCACCGTGAAGCCGGGCGGATCGGTCGCGATCTCAAAGAGAATGCCTCCCGGTTCACGAAAGTAAATCGAGTGGAAGTACTTGCGATCTAGCACCGGCGTGACATTGAGGTCGAGACCAGCCAGCACCTCACGCCAGGCTTGTTGGCGCTCATCCGTGGGCGTTCGCCAGGCTACATGATGAACTGTTCCAGCAGCCACATGCCCGCGCCGGAGCCCCGGCGCACAGCGCACATCCACATACGCCCCTGGCTCTCCCCCAGCGACTTCGTAGCGGAACACGTTGTTTTCCTGGCTGAGGAGACGAAAGCCCAGGGTCTCGGTCAACAGCTTGGCTGTCCGCTCGTAGCCATCCTCCGATAAGGTGACGGCGTGCATGCCCCGAATCGCATACTCGGCAGGCACTGGTCCCTCTTTCCAAGCTGGACGCTGCGCCTGGGGATGAGCGACCAGTTCGAGGGCGAGCCCATCTGGGTCTTGCAGGGAAAGGATAGTTTCGTCAAAACGCGAGGTCGGCCCTGTGGAGGAGACTCCTCGTTGGCTCAGCCGCTCGCGCCAATAGTCCAGTGACGCTTGAGGAACGGAGAAGGACGTCACCGTCACTTGCCCTGTCCCCTGCCGTCCCTGTGGGACTCCTGGCCAGGCAAAGAACGTCATGATGGTGCCAGGATGACCCAGCTCATCCCCATAATACAGGTGGTAGGACCGTGGGTCGTCAAAGTTGACCGTCAGTTTCACCAGCCGCAGACCGAGCACGCCGGTGTAGAAATCGACATTGCGCTGCGGGTCCCCGGCAATCGCCGTCACATGATGAATGCCGAGAAGATCTTTACTCATAGCCTGTCTCCTTCTACTTCGCCTTCTTTCTCCTTGGTCGGTGCTGACTTCACTTCCTCTGCTTTTGGGAGCTCGGCACGTGCTTCCACGCGTTCGCGCGCCTTTTGAGCCTCCTCGTGGAAGAGATAAACGCTATGTCCGCGTGTATACCAACTACAACACGACAGGCGACTACTACCAGGCGATGTGACCCCCACCCCCAAGCCCCACTACATTTCAAAAGAAGACGATGTGCGCGTCAAACGAAGCCGATTCAGGATGACAAAGCGAGATGGTCTCTTCTTTGAAATGTATTGCCCCCAAGGGCCAGGAGACAAGCTGGCAACCTCAGCTATCATAGAAAAAACGAACACACCATTACTAGGAATGTATCTCGCCCCCAGAAGTGATGAGCCGGGCACCACGTTGGAACGTCGTCAAGTACACCAGCCATTGGAACCCGACCACCAGGCGGTTGCGAAAGCCGATCAAGTACATGAGATGCAAGACCAGCCACATGACCCATCCTAGCAGACCGGCGATGCGAAACTTGCCGATCGAAACGATACTGTAGTAGCGTCCCACCGTGGCCATATTCCCTTTATCAACATAGCGAAAGGCCTCGGGGTGTGGTTTGCCAGCGACCCGGTCAGCAATGACGGAAACGACATACTTTCCTTGCTGGATCGCCACCTGAGCGACTCCCGGCAGCGGCTTGCCATCCTGGGTAAAACTGGCCGTATCCCCAATGACAAAGATGTTGGGATGCCCTGAAACAGACACATCACTGCCGACCTTGACACGCCCTCCTCGGTCCGTCTCAGCACCCAGCCACTGACCGGCCGGAGATGCTCCCACCCCTGCCGTCCAGATGACCGTTTTGGCGGGAATACGTTCTCCCGCAATCACGACCCCCTCACTGTCGATCGCTTCGACGGGCGAATTGGTTCGCACTTCGACCCCCAGTCGATTGAGAGCGGTCTGCGCTTTTTTCGCTAATCGCTCATCGAAGGCCAGCAGGATGCGTGGAAGCGCCTCGACCAGCACAATACGAGCTTGCTCTGGCTTGATCTGGTGAAAGTCCGAGACCAGGGTTTTGCGGGCCAGACCCGCAATCGCTCCCGCCATCTCGACGCCCGTTGGGCCAGCGCCCACCAGTACAAACGTGAGTAGCGCTTTGCGTTGCTCTGGATCGGTCTCCCGTTCTGCCATCTCAAAGGCCAGCAGTATCTTGCTTCGAATGGCGGTCGCCTGGACAATCGATTTGAGCCCAGGAGCGGATTGTGCCCAGTCGTTATGCCCAAAGTAACTGTCGCGCGCGCCAGTCGCCAGGATCAAGTAGTCGTAGGGCACGGATTGATCATCGTCCAGGAGCACTCGCTGGGCCTGGGTATCCACCCCCGTTACCTCGCCCAGCAGCACCTCAGTGTTCTTTTGTCTGTGCAGCACGCTGCGAATCGGGGCCGCGATTTCCGCCGGGGAGAGCACAGCCGTCGCCACCTGGTACAACAGCGGTTGAAACAGGTGATGGTTATTGCGATCAATCACCGTCACCTGGACAGGTACGTTGCGTAAGGCGCGTGCCGCGTTTAAGCCACCGAAACCCGCCCCAACGATGACAACACGGGGCATGAGCGCAGGCACAGCAGACGCAATGCCCTGTCGTGGAACCAGCCTCTCATGTACAATGTTCGTCTCTGGTATCTCTTGCATATCCGTTACCTCCTGCCTTACGTAGGAGTCGCCTACGCAAAAGGCATGCTCTCCACGGCCCAGGTGAGCACGTCCCCTCAGCGATACAGCAAGTGCAAATCGTAGGCGGCCCGTTCCAGCGGCTCACGGAATTGGGGTGCCGCAATGCTGATCAGCATGCGGGCCCGCTCAGCGATACTACGCCCGAACAGCATGGCCCTGCCATACTCGGTGACCACATAGTGGACGTGCGCCCGCGTGGTGGTCACCACCGCCCCGGGCGTCAGCGTGGGCACGATGCGCGAGACCTCTCCATCAATCGACGGGAGCTCGTACGGCATGTTGCCCGCCCTGGCCTGGGGTGCGCGAGCCGTCGCGGGGAACGCTAGAACCGGTCGCCCGTGCGGAGCGTCAGCGGCACCCTGGAGAAAATCTATCTGCCCACCCACCCCGCTATACTGGGTTGTGCCAATCGACTCGGCACAGACCTGCCCGCTCAGATCCACCTCCAGGGCGCTATTGATGGCCACCATATGGTCAAATTGACGAATGTTCTCGATATCGTTGGTGTAGCTGATCGAACGCAACTCAACCATGGGATTATCATCCAGAAAGTCCATCAGGCGGCGCGACCCTATGAGAAAGCTGGCGACCATCTTGCCGCGGTCAAGGGCCTTACGGGCCCCGGTAATCACTCCCCGCTCGACGAGGTCGAGTACACCATCGGAGAACATTTCGCTATGGATGCCCAGGTCACGCCGATCAGTCAGCGTCTGCAGGATGGCATCGGGAATGGCCCCGATACCCAGTTGCAGCGTTGCCCCATCCTCGATCAGCTCCGCTACATACCGGCCTATCTCCCGCTGCATCTGGTTGGGCGCTTGTTGCCCCACCTCATGGAGGGGCCCCTCCCACTTCACCGCATAATCCAGCTGGGAAACATGCACGAAGCTATCGCCGTGGGCCCAGGGTACCCGCGGATTCACGAGGGCGACGACCTGGCGGGCATAATCGACCACCTCACTCGTCGCATCGACGGACGGGCCGAGCGAGCAATAGCCATGCTTGTCCGGCGGAGAGACCTGAATCAACGCCACGTCGATGGGCCAGGGCCCCCCTGGCATGAAGAGTTTGGGAATAGTGGACAGAAACGCAGGCGCATAACTGGCACGCCCGGCGTTGATGGCCTCACGTTCGCTCGCACCGACGAAGATCGCGCGCACACGAAAGTGCCCCGCCCAGCGCGGGTCCGTGTAGGGAACTGGGCCAAACGAGAGGGTCGAGAGGAGCTCAACGTCCTGGAGTTCCTCCCCGCGGGCGACCAGCGCCTCGATGAGTGGCGTCGGGGTCGAGCACCTCCCGTGCAGATACACGCGGTTGCCTGACTCGACGACTTGCACTGCCGTCTTTGCATCACACCATGTGGTCATGTTGCACCTCATTCTCTATGATGAACTTGAACAAATAATTGACTCATCCCGCAGCGCTCGGTGCTGCTCTTCTTTACGCTTCACCTCGCTCCCACTCCGCGACGTACGCTCGACCAAGGCTCTGCACCTGCGGCGCCAGCGGGACGATGCCGAGTTCACGGATGATCCGCCGTGCGGCGAGCCCCACGATGGCGGTGAACGTGGGGTAGGCCAGTTCCATCTCAGCCAGTTGCTCGACCTGCATGTCCGCCGCTATGCTGGTGGCGACGAGCTGGAGGATCTCCAACGCCTGCTCACCCATGATATGTGCGCCCAGGATGCGGTGCGTCTCCCTAGACACAATGAGCTTGCAGAAGCCCTCCCTGTGACCATCAATGAGGGCACGGTCCATCGCGGCGTACGGCACCACCGCCACGACGTAGTCATCATGGGCGGCACGCGCCTTTTCTTCGGTCAGGCCAACGCTGCCATACTCCGGGTCGGTAAAGCCGCCATGGGGCACGATGCTGTGCCCAGAGGTGCGCTCGCTCCCCAGGACGGCATTTCCCGCCGCTAGCACGCCCTCCTCCATTGCGCTTTGCACCAACATCATGCGCCCGGTAATATCTCCGGCCGCGAAGATATGGGGGGCCGTCGTTTGCAGGTAGTCGTTGACCACAATATAGCCACGCTCGCTCTGTACGTTCGCGGCGGCCAGGTTCAGCGCCTCCAGGTTGCCCGTCCAGCCCACGGACAGCACGACGGCCTCGGTGGTGAGCTGGCGGACCTCACCTTCGTACAGGTAGAACAAGTCTAAGGCCCCATCCCGTTGCTCGATGCGCTCGATCCCGCCGATGCTCGTGATCACGTCGATGCCGTGCCGCTGGAACGTCTCGGCGATCCCGTGTGAGACCGCTTCATCCTCAAGCATCAGGATCCGTGGCGCCACTTCGAGTACGCGCACATGGGCACCAAAGGCCGCAAAGCAGGAGGCCAACTGGCACCCGGTCGCCGCCCCGCCCACCACTACCACCTGGCGCGGCAGCTGCTGCAAGGACCAGATATCGCTATGCGTCAGCGCGTACTCGCTGCCCGGGAAGGGAAGTCGACGCGCATGGCCACCCACGCAGAGGATGAACTTCTCCCCCTGCAAGGTGGTCCCATCACCGAGCGCAACGCTGTGTTCGTCAACGAATCGAGCGTCACCAGCGTTCGCAAAGACCGTTACCCCCGCCTGCTCCAGGTGACTTGCTAACCGCTTTTTCTCGTGGATCCGATGCACGATGTGCCGCGTCCGTGCCAGTAGCGTCGCGAAGTCTACTGCCGGCTGCTCCCCCACGAGTCCATACTCGGCGAACTGCTCTGCATCACGCACGAGCCGCGCCGCCTTGGCGAGCACGCGCGTTGGCACGCAGCCATCGTTGGTGCAGGTCCCCCCCATCTGCCCTCCCTCGACCAGCGCGACCGTCGCCCCCAGCTCCCGCGCCCGTAGCGCCGCCGTCGCCCCGGCGGGTCCTCCACCTATGACAATCAGGTCAAACATCTCAAGCCTCCTTCTTGCGTGTCCCCAGTCTGTCCCTTTTAAGGAGAGGGTTTTCGTACGCCCCCTTCAGGGCGGCGGGGAAAGTTATCAGGGGACGCTCCTGAAACCCCGCCAGGGCCCACGATAAATCGGGGTCCTACAAGCCCCTGGACCCCGCTTCCCAATAACCTATGCCTGTAAGTGGTCCTTCCCGGGGAACGATGCTGGCCGCCTGAAGGAAGCCAGCGGACTTACATGGCCTCGAAGATCGCCGCGATGCCCTGCCCGCCACCGATGCACAGCGTGACCAGCGCATACTTGCCGCCGATCCGGCGCAGTTCGTACAGCGCCTTCACCACCAGAATGCAGCCGGTCGCGCCCACCGGGTGACCCATCGAGATGCCACTGCCATTGGGGTTGGTGCGCTCCATGGGCAGGTCCAGCTCCCGAATCACCTCAATAGCCTGGGAGGCAAAGGCTTCATTCAGTTCAATCGTATCCATGTCCTGAACCGTCAGGCCGGTCCGCTCCATGACCTTCTTCACGGCGGGGATGGGTCCGACGCCCATGTATTTGGGCTCCACCCCGGCAAAGGCGTACCCCACCAGCCGGCCTAACGGCTGCAAGCCCCGCTGCTGGGCCTGGCTGGCATCCATCAACACGACCGCCGCCGCCGCATCGTTCATCCCGGAGGCGTTCCCCGCCGTCACCGTCCCATTCGCTTTGAAGGCTGGGGGCAGTTTGGCGAGCTTTTCCAGGGTGGTATCTGCCCTGACATGCTCATCGGTGTCGAAGACTACCGTCTTGCCTTTGACCGTGTACTCGATGGGCAGGATTTGCTCCTTGAAGTAGCCGGCCTGGATGGCGGCCGCCGCCCGCTGGTTGCTTTGGAGCGCCAACTCATCCTGGGCCTCTCTGCTGATGCCCCACTTCTCCGCCACATTCTCCGCGGTCACGCCCATGTGGCCATTCCCAAAGGGGTCCGTGAGGCCCCCCAGGACCGAGTCAATCAGCTTGCTATCGCCCAGGCGCTGGCCCCAGCGGGTAGCTAAATCCCAGTAGGGGCCGCCGCTCATGACCTCGGCCCCGCCCGCCACGGTCACGCTGGCATCGCCCAACGCAATCAGTTGGGCCGCCGACACGACGGCCTGCAAGCCGCTGCCACACAAGCGATTGAGCGTGAAGGCAGGCGTTTTGACCGGCAGGCCGCCGTCTACCGCCGCTACCCGTGCCAGGTAGATGTCACGTGAATCAGTAGGGATCGCGCTGCCGAACACCACGTGTCCCACCTCGTCCGGTTCGATCGTGGCCCGCTTGACGGCCTCGCGGACCACGGCTGCCCCTAACTCGGTAGGGTGTTTGCCTTTCAAGCTGCCACCATAGGTTCCAATGGCGGTGCGCACACCGCTCAGGACAACGATTTCTGGTTGTGCCATCTGCTTTCTCCTTTGCTATTGATTGTTGCCGATAATGAACTTTAATGACCAAAACCGGCCATTGCGTAGGCGGTGCATTCATGCCCGCACCGCCGATGTATCGGCCAATGGCCCGTCGATGCGCTTCCCAGGCCGATACATCGGCGGTGCGCCAATAAATTGGGCGCCTACGGATGTCCGGATTAGTTTTTTGTTAATCTGCATTGTCGGCCCCTATGCTTGCCTGCTCACTTCATGGCCTGTCCTTTCCGCTAGCGCGGCGGTTTCTCCCCAGCCTGGTAGTGGTAGAAGCCACGCCCACTCTTGCGCCCCAGCCAGCCAGCGGCCACCATCTGGCGCAGGAGCGTGGGTGCGGCGAACCGGGGCTCTTTGAACTCCTCGAACAACACATCCGCAATGTGGACCGCGGTATCCAGCCCAACGAAGTCGGCCAGTGTGAATGGCCCCATCGGATAGCTCGTCCCCAACATCATGCCCAGGTCGATATCCTCTTTGGACGCGAAGCCTTGCTCCAGCATGCGAACCGCATCGAGCATGTAGGGCATGAGCAGGTAATTGACGATAAAGCCAGCGCGATCCTTGCTCACAATCATACGCTTGCCCAGCTGCTCACCCACCGCATGGACGGCTGCAAGCGTCTCATCGGAAGTGGTGAGCGTACGCACGAGTTCGATCAACTGCATGGTCGGCACCGGATTGAAGAAGTGCATGCCCAGCACGTGGCCTGGCCTCTTTGTGGCTGTCGCCAGTTGAATGATGGGAATCGAACTCGTGTTGCTCGCCAGGATAGCGTCTGGGGGGCAGATTTGATCGAGCTGCGCAAACAGCTCCTTCTTGAGGCGTAAGTCCTCAATGGCTGCTTCAATTACCAGGTCGCGATCGGCGAAGTCTTCCAAAACCGTCGTCCCGCGCACTCTGCTCCGGGCCGCCTCCTGGTCCGCGGCTGTCAGCTTGCCATGATTGACGGCCGTCTGCATGGAGGCCTCGATGCGTTCGAGCCCCTTGGCCAGCAACTCGTCGTTGATCTCGCGCACGAGGGTATCGTAGCCGGCACGTGCGCACACCTCGGCGACGCCAGCACCCATCAGCCCTACCCCTATGATGCCAATGCGTTGAATCTCCATAGTATTCTCTTCTCCTTCCACTCAGTGCCCCGTGTGAAGGATAACTGACTGAGTGATATACTCGTTTTCAGACAAATCTCTGGCGCGTCCCAATTTGGACAACAGCACGATCCAGCTACGAGAACAGGTGCAAGTCGTAGGCGGCCCGCTCCAACTGTTCGCGGAACTGGGGTGCCGCAATGTTGATCAGGCTGCGGGCGCGCTCAGCCAGGCTAAGCCCGAGCAACAAGGCCGTGCCATACTCGGTGACCACATATTGGACATGCGCCCGCGTGGTGGTCACCGCCGCCCCGGGCATCAGCGTGGGCACGATGCGCGAGATCTGCCCATCGACCGGTGTGAGCGCATACTTAGAGGGCGGTGTCCCCGCACTGGTCTTGGGCGCACGAGCCGTTGCCGACAGTGCCAGAATCGCTCGCCCATGAGGAGCCAGGGCGGCCCCACGCATGAAATCCATCTGCCCTCCCACCCCGCTATACTGGAGGGTGCCAATCGACTCGGCACACACCTGCCCGGTCAGATCCACCTGCAAAGCGCTATTGACGGACACAAAATGGTCGAATTGGCGAACGATTTGCGGGTCGTTGGTGTAGGTAACCGGGTACATCTTGACCATGGGATTATCATCAATAAAGTCCATCAGGCGGCGCGACCCCATGAGAAAGCAGGCGACCATCTTGCCGCGATCGCGGGTCTTGCGGGCCCCGGTAATCACTCCCCGCTCGACGAGGTCAATCACACCATCGGAGAACATCTCGGTATGGATGCCCAGGTCACGCCGATCGGTCAGCGTCTGCAGCGCGGCATCGGGAATGGCGCCGATGCCCAGTTGCAACGTCGCCCCATCCTCGATCAGCTCCCCTACATACCGACCGATTACTCGCTGTGTCTCGTCGGGTGGTTCTCCTTTCACGTCATAGAGGGGCCCCTCCCACTTCACCGCATAATCTAGCCGAGAAACATGCACGAAGCTATGGCCGTAGGTCCTGGGCACGCTGGGATTGACGAGGGCGACGATCTGCCGGGCATGATCGACGGCAGCACGCGTAAAATCGACGGACGGGCCGAGCGAGCAATAGCCGTGCTTGTCGGGGGGCGAGACCTGAATGAACGCCACATCGAGGGGATATGGCCCGCCTGGCATGAAGAGTTTGGGAATAGAGGACAGATAGATCGGGATGTAGCTGACACGCCCGGCGTTGACAGCAGCCCGGTCGAAAGCACTGACGAAGCATGTGCGCACGTGAAAGTGCCCCGCCCAGCGTGGGTCAGTGTAGGGTGCGGGGCCAATCACGAGTGCCGTGAAGAGCTCAACGTCCTGCAGCTCCTCCCCGCGGGCGACCAGCGCCTGGATGAGTGGGGTCGGGGTCACGAGCATCCCTCCCAGAAACACGTTGTTTCCTGACTCGACGACTTGCACTGCCGTTGTTGCGTCACACCATGTGGTCATGTTGCACCTCCAAAGGCTTCTTTATTATGCATCCAGCAATAGTAGCGAGAGCGTCTCGGCGATCAGGGCCGGCCTGCTTTCCCCCTCGATCTCGATGGTGTTGCGGGTTTTGAGCAAAAGTTGGCCCTTTCCTCGCGTTTCCACGGCAAGGAGCACCACCCGGTCTCGAATGCGTGCCCCTGCTTTCACAGGTGCCAGAAAGCGCACCCGCTCGAGGCCATAATTCAGCGCCTCAGAAACGCCAGCTGGGATAATACCAATCTCATATTGCAAGGAGGCGGCTAACGAGAGTGTGAGGAATCCATGGGCGATGGTCGAACCAGACGGGCTTTCCCGCCTGGCACGCTCCACGTCCACGTGAATCCATTGATGATCCCCGGTAAAGTCGGCGAACTGATTGATCCGCTCCTGGTCAATCGTCATCCAAGCAGAGACCCCCAGTTCCTGTCCCACAAAGTTCGTGATGGTGCTTAAACTGTAGCCGCTGATAGCCATATGTGCCCTCCTGCTTCACTGTGCCTAGACAAACGCGCTGAAACCGGTGATGGCCTTGCCTACAATGAGCGTGTTCATTTCGCGGGTGCCTTCATAGGAGTAAATCGCCTCTGCATCGGCCACGAAACGCCCCACCTGGTGATCCAGCAGGATGCCGTTGCCACCCAACAGTTCGCGGGCATAGCCCACCGACTCGCGCATCTTCACGGTGCAGAAAGCCTTGGCCAGGGAGGCGTGCTCGTCGCTCATGATCCCGGCGTCCTGCATTTGCGACAGGCGCATGACCAGGCACTGGGATGCGGTAATGTTGCCGAGCATGCGCACCAGCAGATCCTGAACCAACTGGAAACGGCCGATCGGACGACCAAACTGCTCCCGCTCCTGGGCGTATTTGTGGGCAAACTCATAGGCTCCCAGCGCACAGCCAACCGCTTCCCAGGCAACACCCGCCCGCGTCATGCGCAAGACGGCGGCCGTGTCCCGAAAGGTGTTAGCGTTCTGGAGCCGGTTGGCTTCCGGCACGCGGCAGTCTTCCATCGTGATGTGCGCGTTCTGCACCACGCGCAAGGCTATCTTGTCCTTGAGTTTCTCGGTCTTGAATCCAGGGGTGCTATTCTCGACCACAAAGCCTTTTACCTGGTTATCCGCCACATCCCGCGCCCAGATCACGGTCAAGTCACCCCAGGTGGCGTTGCCGATCCAATTCTTCTCGCCGTTGAGCACCCAGGTGTCCCCGTCGCGCCGGGCGGTGGTGGTTAAGCCGCCCGAGGTCCCAGACCCGACCAGCGGCTCGGTCAGCCCGAAGGAACCGATCAATTCCAGGCGAGCCATGGGCGGCAGCCAGCGCTGTTTCTGTTCTTCCGAGCCGCACAGATAAATAGAGCCCATGGACAGCCCGCTGTGGACGCCCCTGAACGTGGCAATCGAACTATCCCCCCGCGCCAGTTCCATCATCATCATGCCATCCAGCACTGTACTCTTGCCTGGACACCCATACCCATGGTAGGGCAGGCCCATGATGTGCAGTTCTGCAATCTTGGGGAGGAGTTGATGCGGGAATTCCTCACGAACCCAATACTCATTGATCACGGGGGCAACCTCTTCATCCATGAATGCCCGGACCCGCCGCAGAAGGGCCTGGTCTTCCTCGCTCAGGGTTGTGCCAATGGCATAGAAATCGCCATTGGCTTGTGGAAGCCTCTTCTCTGTCGTAACACTCATAGTCATTTCCTCCTCATTGGTTGTCCTCTCCCGAGGACATGTGAGAGTGAGACGTGGAGGAAGGCACCACGCGCGTGCCGCTTCCTCCATGCTTCAACACTGTAAGTCGTACCAGGATCAACGTACTAGCCGTAGACCTCCCTTACCTATCAATCGCATCTGTCGTCAAGCTTCGCACCCATTCGGTTTGCGCGTTGATAATTGCCTGTCCGCTTTCCCGAAGAGTGTGGAGCAGGTGCCCATCAGCCTGGGAACCGGCTTCAAGGAGCGGCGCAAGGTGCTGGACGAGATCGAACCAGCCCTGCCAGAGGTGCTGTTGGGCCTCTGTCCAACGCAAGAGCAGCACCTGGGCCTGTTGCACGTTCTTGCGGAGCTCGGTCGGACTTCCAGATGTGACCTGGACGCGCCCGGTCCAGTCACGAAGCCATCTGGCCTGGGCTTCTAATGTCTCTTGCACCGTCGATTGCCAGGCCTTCACAGTTTCGCTCCAGACCATTTTGCGCGATGGTTGCTCGGTCCCTTGCAAAAGATCAAGCCAACCTACGAGCATCTTCTGCTGTGCGTCGGCCCAGCTTGTCATCAAGGTTTCTTCTGGGCTCTTTTCACTCATTGACCTGCTCTCCTTTCATCGACCGCATGCATGAAACACGGTAGTATTTCTTATTCGCCGGATCACGTGACGTGGGAAGAGTTGCCTCCCAACCCGAGAACGGCTCTCGCACGCACCGCGAAACAAACGAAGCAGGAAGTAAGCCCTTGTCTTTCAGTCAGAGCGTCGTGTGATAGAGCTAGTATAGTCGACGAGCGTTTAAAAAAGCGTTTATCAAACTGGCCAAGGGGACAGACAAGCGTTTGTTGAGAAATACTTATCTGTTTGGCATGGACATACCTGGCATGTCCATGGCTGCAAGAGCAGCCGCAGGCATCACGATAAAGGGGCGCATCATGTCGTGATCCTCGTGCTCCAGAATATGACAATGATACATGTAGCGGCCTGTGAAGCCATCGAAGGTTGCCACTATCGAGACCATTTCACCAGGGTTGACACGCACCGTATCTTTCCAGCCCAGTTCGTTCGCATCGAGCGTCCCATGCCCTTGAAAGCTGATGGGTGTCGTCGTTGCTCCCGTTTCTGGATGGAAGCCGTCCTTCTTGTAGAGATCTCTGCCCAGCGCCTGGAACTGGACGAGATGCACATGGAAAGGATGGGTGTCTTCCGTCAGGTTGAGGATATTCCAAACCTCTGTCGAACCATATGCGACGAACCAGTTGACGGTATCCTCAAACTGCTTCGCGATGGTGCGATAGCGCACGGTTTTTCCCTGTTCATCCGCTACCGTAATGAGCGCTTCTCCTGCTGCGGCATCTCCGTCCGGCACCTCAGCAAGTTCATGGAAGGTGAGCATGCCATCTGGATACTCGACCATCGCGACGACTCGGTGCTGGTGAGCAGGGGGCAACCGGTCATGTTCGAGCCTGCGATAAGACGAGGACAGTGTCGCGGGCAGAACGAAGGGGTCATCCACCGGCTGCGATGAGACGCGGAACTCCATCACCTCAGGGTGCGGGAGCCGGTTATCCGGGTCGGGCATTCCCGGTGGTTGGGTTGCCGGACTGTTATCGAACGGTGCACCGGCGGTGTTGACCAGGGTCAGCCGCTGCCCTCGCAAAGCACGAAAGTCGACAATGAGATCTGCACGCTCAGCTGGTGCGAGAAGAAGTCCATCCGGGGGGATGTCAACCGGCTGCCCGAGCAGGCCGCCATCGGTACCAATCTGCTTGATCTGCTCATGGACAGGGGTACCGCTTTGATTGAGCAGCACAAGGCGGTAGATGCGTGCGTTCGATCCATTGAGCAGCCGGAGCCGGTACTGCCGTGCTTCGACCGGAAGGTGCGGCCAGATGATCCCATTGACCAGCGTGAACGGGCCGAAAAACTCCATTGTGCTATCTTCGACCTTATGCAGCAGGCGACCAGTGAGCGATCCATCGGGTGCTGTATCCAGGTTGCGATCCTGGAGCAGTAAGGGGATCTCGTAGGGGCCAGCGGGCAAGCAGAGCGCTTCTTCCTCGGCATCGCGGATGACATAGAGCCCGGCAAGGCCAGAATACACGTTGAACCTGGTAATGCCCATGGCATGATCGTGATACCAGAGTGACGTAGCCTGCTGGTCGTTGGTATAGTCGCTCGTCGTCGATTGACCAGAGAGGGTGGCGTTCTCGGTCCAGCCATCGCTCACTGCTGCCGTCCGACCGCCATGGAGATGAACGACGGTCCAGGGCGGAAGCGTCGCAACGGTCTGATTGGCCGGTCTCCCACTGCGTCCAGGCTCATTTTGTGAACCATCCGGGGCGGTGACGGCGGTGATAGGATAAGGCTCGTGCTCAGGGATAGCGTTGATCCATTCGACCTGAACGCGTTGCCCGCGCGAGACCTCGATGGTTGGTCCTGGCAGCAAGCCCTCATACGTCCACACCTCGCTTGGTGGCAGTTCCGAGTGCAGTTGGACCTGAGCAGGACGCATATGTATCCGCAAGTTGTACCGCTGATCGTCTGTCTTATAGGGACGCAAGATGGGAGGCACCCGCAGACAATCCTTGAACCTAGTCAGCGACGTTCGTCCAGATGATTTATCCGTCATAGCATGCTCCTTAGTACCCCATTCACTAATTTTATCAATCCGCCGCGTAAAACCCCTAGCTTCAGCTACGAGGATAGAAGCGGCGTTCCTTGTTTGGGGCTTGGGCATTGGGGGCAGTCTCCCCACGCGCAACCATGTGTAAAGCCAGGCGCACCGCTGCACTATCTGAGAGACAGCCATAGCGCTCTCTAATAGTTGCAATCGCCTCCAAGTCAGCCGCGGTAAATCGCATTGTGGTATGTTTCTTTTCCATGCCATGAGTATACCCGCTTGACAGATGTGTGTCAACGTGCTATACCATACATGTTCTATAGCACACTGACAACCGAATAGTGTTTGCCAGTTCCGAGGTAAGCTCCCTCGGGTAAAAGCACTAGCGAACCAAACCGTTCGGTGTGCCAGTCAATGCACTGAGTCTAGAGCCCACAAGCCGCTCGGTGGGACTGCAACGAACGCTGGGTCAGGAAGTGGCCCACGCAAGCTCGTGCGGGTACGTTCCGCGCGTGGGACTGCGTAGAAGCCCCGCGCTTCAGCGCTGGGGTACTTCACACCACCGAAACGTAAGATCTGGCAATCCTCTGGCGAGCGCGTGGTAGGCCAGCACCGCGGTGGGGGCGTCCGCGTGCTCCAGGAGCGTAAGCACGGCTATGGAAGACGCGCCTGCGGGCATCCCCAGCCGCTGCGTAGACCACCTCGCGGATCTTGTCGTCGGCAAAGTGATAGGAAACCCCTTTTCTACCTTCGCGCCGCTGGCTGGACTCACGCAGCAGGAGGCTCTGCAGGGCTTCATCCAGGGCGGCGAGTCCCTTCTGCGGTGCAAACTGGGCGACCTGGCAGAGCTCCTCAAAGGTGAAGTCATGGCCGAGGACCGCCCCTGCTGCCAGGAGGTCGCGTGCAGGGGACGAAAGTCGGGCCAGGCGACGCTGGATCATCTCGCGCACATCCGAGGGAAGCATGCCGTCCGGTGGAGTGGCTTCGAGGATCGATGGCTGCGGCTCAAATACCCAACCGCTTCCCGCGATCAAGCGGGGCACCAGGACGCCGCGTTCGAGCAGCATCTGGAGCAGCGCGTTCAGGTAGGACGGCTGCCCTTGCGTTTCTGCGAACAGCCAGGCGGTGAAACGCTCGGGGCAGAGGTGGCTTTCAGGGGTCTGGACGGGCTGCGCAGAAGGTTGAAAGCGAGTGTGTTCTCCCGGGAGCGATGGTTGCACTCCATCAGTATCCGCGAGTTCGCGAACGATCTGGCGGGTGTCTTGCGCAGAGAGGGAACCCAGTTCCAGGCGTGTCAAAGAGATGGTACTGCTGAGGCTCGCAAGCCATTCGGAGATCTCCGGGTCCATTTCCCGCGTTTCGGTGCGTCTGCTCAGCAGCAACATGGCGGGCGTCTTATGCTCCGTCCAATGTCGAGCAAGATACTGGAACACGTCCAGGGTTGCTGCGTCCGCCCACTGCATGTTGTCGGCAAACGTGAGCAGAGGGGCCTGCGATGCTAACGCTTGAGACAAGCGCGCCAGCGCTTCGAAGAGGCTGGATGAGGCAAAGGCCCCGTTGCTGGTCAGAGGGGGCAGGTCGGGGTATCGCTCGCGCAGGTCGGGCAGCAGGCGGGAGAGCTCGGCCAGCCAGGGATCGCCGAGCCACTGACGAAGATCAGGTTCCTGTTCTAAGCGGGGGCGCAGTGCCTCGAGCAGTGGCTGATAGGGCAGGCGCTGTGACGTTTGAACTGCCCTTCCTGCGAGCACTTCCGCTCCCTGGGCCTTCACCCAAGCGAGAAACGCCGCAGCCAGGCGCGTTTTACCGATCCCGGCTTCGCCTTCCAGCAGCACAACCTGCGGGTGACCGCTGGAAGCCTGCTCATAGAGTGACATGAGGCGGCTTACTTCCGCCCCTCTTCCAACAAAGGGGACATTGAGCAATGGTCGCGCGGTCGTCGTGCAGCTACCGGCACCGCTGTGCGCCCCGCGAGGAGGAAAGGCGTTGCGCAGCACCTCTGCCAGGGAGACTAGTTTCGCTGAGGGTTTGGCAGAAAGCTCCGTCATCAAGACGTCCTGGTAGGTCTCGTAGGTCTTTAAAGCTGCGATGCGGTTGCCGCTTGCGAACTGGAGCTGTATCAGGCGCAAGGAGATGTCCTCGTTGAGCGGGTCAAAGGAGCGCCAGCGCTCGACCGTTTCGATAGCCTGCTCGAGCGCTCCCTCTGCGCTCTGCAGTTGGGAGAGCCAGTCAAACACCTGCTCGATGCGCTGGTAGCAGTAGCCTTGCTGCATGCTGAGCCAGTTATCGAAGTCGAGCGTATTGCGCAAGGTAAAATCCTGGAGGAAGGAGCCGCGGTACAGGGTGGCGGCACGATAGAGTCGGGCGATCAGGGCACGGCGGACCTCTCCCTGCACCGCTTCTGGTGCGGGCAGGACACGCACCAACTTCCATGCGGTCTCAAGAGCGTGCAGGTCGAGATCAATGCTTGTGGCCAGATCAAGCCCGATCGTATCATGCGTGATGAGGAGGTGTGATTCGCATTCAGGTGAAGCGTCCTCTTCAAGGATATGCCGTAAGTGCAGTAAGGTGATGCGCAATGCTGTGCGCCCATGGGCCATATCGCTCTCCGGCCACAGCAGGCGCGTGAGCTTTTGACGCTCATGCACGCCCCCTTCAGCCGCGAGGTAGGCGAGAAGCGTCAGGGCTTTGCGGTCGGGAAAGGTGAGCCGGTGGTCCCGGTGGTCCACTTCCGGCGGCCCCAATAAGGCAATCTTCAAGATGCTCATGATGGCTCCTCTTTGTTGCGTTTCTACGCAGGTTACTTTCATTTCTTCTCGCTGCTCCCAGTATAGCTGTGATCGGGGTGAAATGTGATCTCCAAAAAGATATAATGTGCTGGCGAAAAAGATATAGTGAGCAGGCCCATACATGTGAAGGCGATAACCAGAAAGATATATTGAAGACTTTCTCCTGTACCTGGGGTATACTGTAGTGGTGTTTAAATAAGCGTAGGAGAGCACACTCTTTTCACTCAGAAGCCTCGCCGGAGGAGGTGCAAGCATGGCAGAGCGCATTGGAGAGCACCCTGGCAACTATCGTCATCCCTCGACGCCCGTTAAGGTCGAGCCAGCGGGTACCGGCTCGCCCTTTCGTTTCCAGAATCTCCTTCCTCTGCTCACGCCGTTGATTGGAAGAGAGCAGCAGGGACAAGAGATCCGTTCTTTACTGCTACGGCCTGAGGTCCGGCTCCTCACACTCACCGGTACCGGCGGCATCGGCAAAACATGCCTGGCTCAGAAAGTCGCGACGAATCTGAGCGAGGTATTTACTCATGGTGTCTGCCTGGTGCAACTTGCTCCTCTCAGCGACTTTAACCTGGTCATACCCGCCATTGCACAGACCCTCGGTCTACGAGATGTCGAGGAACGGTCTCTCTTCGAGTCGCTCAAAGCGTTCCTGCGTGACAAACGACTCCTGTTGCTGCTGGATAATTTTGAGCAGGTACTCGCAGCTGCGCCCGCGCTAGTTGAACTGCTCCTGGCCTGTCCATCCCTCAAAATTCTGGTGACCAGCCGAGCGGTCCTGCACGTGAAGGGGGAATACGAGTTTGCGGTTCCTCCGCTCTCCTTGCCCGATCCGCTCCACCTGCCAGCACATGAGGAGCTGTTGCACTACGAGGCGGTCGCCCTTTTCGTTCAGCGGGCGCAGGTGGTGAAGCCCACTTTTGTCCTTTCTGAGGACAACGCGGCAGCAATCGCCCAGATCTGTATCCGACTGGACGGGCTGCCCCTGGCCCTGGAGCTGGCAGCGGCGCGGAGCAAACTGCTGTCTCCCCAGGCCTTGCTGGGGCGGCTCACCCACCGGCTTGCTGTGTTGACGGGTGGAAGGCAAGATGCTCCCACCCGGCAGCAGACCCTGCGTGACACCATTAGCTGGAGTTATGATCTACTGAATGTCGAGGAGCAACGGTGTTTCCGGCTCCTGGCCATCTTTGTCGGCGGCTGTACGCTTGAGGCTGCCGAAGCGGTCTGTAGCGTCCCGATTTATCGAGGACTCACCGCAGGTGAAGCGGATCGCTCGCTTCCCGCTATAGACCTGGTCGCATCCCTGCTCGACAAGAGCTTGCTGCAACAGAGCGACCGAGTTGGAGATGAGCCACGTCTGCTGATGCTCGAAACGATCAGGGAGTACGCACTGGAAATGCTTGCGGATTCTGGAGAGTTGGAGGCGACAGAAGAGACGCGTGCGATGTACTACCTCACCCTCGCGGAACGCGGCGACCCGGAATTGTTCGGTCAGCAGCAACATCTGTGGGTGAATCGCCTGACACGTGACTCCGAAAATCTACGGGCCGCTTTGCAGTGGCTGCATGGCCGACGTCAGCACCAGGAGCTATTGCTGCGCCTGGCAGGCTCCCTTGGATGGTTCTGGTATATGTGCGGGCGTCTCAGCGAGGGAATGCTCTGGCTTGAGCACGCATTACGTGGAACCGGGCAAGATGTGGCGGTTTCCGCTCGCATCAAGGCCCTCTGTTATGAAGCGTTTATCGCCCTTCACCTGGGGCTGATTGATCTCCATACCAGCCGGGCACAGGAATGTCTGACGCTCGCCCGGCAGCAGAGAGATTATCGAGGCTTTGCGCTCGCTTCCTGGTCGCTTGTGCATTACCTGCTGGCAAGGGGAGACGTGCTGGGGGCACGAGTGCAGGCAGAAGAAACGATGGTTTTTGTCTGGATACCCGGATCAAGAGATGAAGATTGGTTGATGGCATGTGCTCTGAATGCGCTTGGAACGGTCATCTTGTATCAAGGTGACTATGCTCAGACCCAGGATTTGTATGAGCGGGCCGCAGCCCTCTTCAAAAAAGCAGGAGATCTCTGGCTCTATGGGGAGATGTACTTAGGCTTCGCAGATGTCTACCTGGCCAGGGGGGATGAGAGCAAGGGGCGGGCCCTGCTGGACGAAAGAATCGCTATCCATGCTCAGGCCGACAACTCGTGGGCAACTGGCTGGTTCCTTGGCCTCTTTGGAGAGATCGCCCTGCGACAAGGGGCTATCGCTCGTGCCCGTATCTTGCTGGAGGCTGCCTTGAAACGCCACCAACAGCTGGGAGACCAGCAGGGCCAGGCGCTCATTTATGCCTTGCTTGCACAGGCAGCGGCAAGCGAGCATGACTATATGGTGAGCCGAACCCTGGCAGCTCAGAGCCTGGAGATCGCGCACACCGTTCATGACACTGGATCGCTGATCCTGTGCCTGGAGGAGTTGGCGGATGTTGTCGCAGATCAGGGAGAGCCCGCATGGGCAGCGCGACTGTGGGGAGCAGCAGAGCACTACCGCGAAGCCAGTCATGCGACACTCCCACTGGTGGAACGGCTCGGTCGCGCACGCCACATCGAGCAAGCGCAACGTCTCCTCGGCAAGCAGCTCTTTGCCGAAAGGTGGGCTGAGGGAAGAAATATGACGGCAGAACAGGCGATCGCAGCTTTCCCCACGCCTGACAGGACATCCAAAGCTCAAAAGCCTGCGCAAGGAAGACCCGGCCACACGTCCGTGGCGCAACCGTTACTTGATCCCTTGAGCGAGCGCGAACTGGAGGTGCTGCAGTTGTTAGCAGTTGGGGCTTCCAACCGGGAGATTGCGATGGCGTTGGTCGTGGCACCGGGGACGGTGAAGCTGCATGTGAGCCATATCCTCTCGAAACTAGGGGTCAATAGTCGCACGCGAGCCATCCTACGCGCACACGACCTGGGTCTCCTTACAAAGGAGTAATATCGAGGCCAGTTGATGAGTGATGATTGACACATACTTTTACAGGTTCAACTGGCCGCTTTAGAAACAAACGCTCGTCTGCTACCGCGTCTGGTCCAACAAACGCTTTTTTCAACGCACGTCGGCTATGCTTATAAGATAGATAATCCTCTTTCCGACAGCAAGCGTACAAGCGTTCCTTGAAAGCAAGAGAGGTGAAATGTATGTTTCAAGCTGACCTTTTACAAGACAAGGTGATCCTGGTCACCGGTGGTGGAACGGGCCTTGGTCGAGCCATGGGCGAACGTTTTCTCGAACTGGGAGCCAAACTGGCGATCTGCGGGCGGCGACAAGAGGTCGCAGAGCAAGCCGCTGCTGACATGGCCCGTAGATCAGGTGGCGAGACGTTTGCCACCCGCTGTGATGTGCGTCAGGCCGACCAGGTGGAAGCGATGATGAACGCCGTCATCGAACGCTTTGGCCGCATCGATGTGCTGGTCAACAATGCCGCCGGCAACTTTATTTCCCCAACCGAGCGGCTGTCCCCGCGTGCGGTCGACGCGGTGCTGGGCATCGTCTTACATGGCACTTTCTACTGCACGCTGGCCCTGGGGAAACGCTGGCTTGAGCAAGGGCAATCCGGCACGATGCTCAATATTGTCACGACCTACGCCTGGACCGGGTCAGGCTATGTCGTGCCTTCAGCCGCCGCCAAGGCCGGGGTCCTGGCGTTGACCCGGTCGCTGGCAGTTGAATGGGGCCCCCACGGGATTCGGCAGGTAGCGATTGCCCCCGGTCCCTTTCCGACCGAAGGCGCATGGACCCGTCTGATGCCCAGGCCAGAGATGCAAGAGCAGTTGTTACACACCAACCCGCTCAGGCGCGTTGGTCAGATGGCCGAACTGACGAACCTGGCCGCGTATCTGATCTCCGATGGGGCCGGATACATCAATGGCGAGGTGGTGACCATTGATGGGGGCGAGTGGATCGGCGGCGCGGGTGAGTTTAACAAGCTGAGCGAGCTCACATCCGAGGAATGGGACGAGATCGCGGCGTTAACCAGGGGGAAGAAAGAAGGAGGAGAAGGACCTGCAAGCCTCCCTCCATCTTGAGGGACGATTACAAGAAGCGGCCTACGCTACAGCGGATCACCGAGAAAGTGTAGACGCTTTCTTGCACAAGCGAGCAGCCAAATTCACGGGCAAATAAAGCGCCTACGGACACCACTTACAACGAGGCCTACCGTGTCAGCGCTATGTAGATGCCAGAGGATTGGAGTTAAATGAAGGAGGACAACGTTGGAGAACGATTCACAGCGTTTGATACACACAGAAACAGACGGCCAGAATGAGGAAATAGCAGCCACGCCGCCTCACACGAAGCCGGCCAGTAAGAAACCAGCCTCCGCAGGCAACCCTTCCAAACAGAAGAGCACTACCAAAGAGACGGCGCACGCCGCGCTCGAGGAGGAACAACGCAAAGCTGCCGCCGCACAAGCGGCTGTAGAGGACTTGCAGCGCCGGCTGGCTGCCGTTGAAGCGGCGCTTGCAGAAGAGCGGCGCAAGGCTGAGGAGGCGCAGCAGGCGCTCGCGGAACAGCGGCAGGCCACTGAAACACACCTCGAGACCCAGGAGCGAACAGCGGAGCAGATGCCAGGCGGGGAGGCTGCCTTTGGCCTGATGCCCATGGTCGGCTTTCGCGGCGTGGATCTCTTCAACGTCAGTCAACAGATCGCCGAGCAAGCGCTCAAGCAACCGCCGTTAGCTTTGAAGCACTACACCAATTTCATGCTCGAGATGGGCCGGGTGATGACCGGCCAGTCCACCGTCGAGCCCGACGCCAAGGACAAACGCTTCACCGATGAGATGTGGAAATCGAATCCGTATTACCACGCCCTTCTGCAAACCTATGTGACCTGGCAGCAGAGCTTCAACGCCTTTATTAACGACGCCGATTTGGACAAGAAGGATGCCGATCGGGCGCGCTTCGTGCTCTCGCTCTTTGCCGATACCGTCGCCCCAACCAACACGCTGCTGGGCAATCCGGTGGCCATGAAGCAGATGTACGAGACGGGTGGGGCCAGCCTGGTGAAAGGCCTCACTCACATGTTCGAAGACCTGGCCAATAATGGGGGCATGCCCTCTCAGGTCGACATGAAGGCCTTCCAGGTCGGCAAGGACCTGGCCCTCTCGCCGGGAGCCGTCGTGTTCAAGAACGAGGTGCTCGAGCTGATCCAGTATCAGCCGACGACCCCACAGGTCTATGGTCGCCCGCTGCTCATCGTCCCGCCGCAGGTGAACAAGTTCTACGTCATGGACCTGTCGCCCAACAAGAGTATCATACGGTACCTGGTCGCCAGTGGACAGCAGGTGTTCGTCATCAGTTGGCGCAATCCCACGCCCCAGCAGCGCGCATGGGGGTTCGAAACCTATGATCGCGCTATCCTCGAAGCGATTGACGCAACTCGCGCGATCACCCAAAGTCCGGACGTCAATATCACCGGGTCGTGCCTGGGGGGCATGACGCTGGCCACGCTGCTGGGGCGCCTGGCAGCGCGAGGGGACCAGCGCATTCACGCGGTGACCTTCCTGGTCACGGTGCTCGATACCAGCGTCGAGTCGACGATGGGGCTGTTCGCCACCAAAGAAACAATCGCGGCTGCCAGGGAGGACTCGCGCTTGAGAGGGGTGCTCGAGGGCCAGGAAATGGCACGCTTTTTCGCCTGGCTGCGCCCCAACGATCTGATCTGGAACTACTGGGTCAACAATTACCTGATCGGTAAGGATCCGGCAGCCTTTGACGTGCTCTACTGGAATAACGACACGACGCGCCTGCCGGCCACCCTGCATGGCGAGTTGCTCGACTTGATCGAAACCAATGCGTTGACCCATCCGGGCGCGCTCGAGGTGTTGGAGACGCCTATTGATCTCTCCAAAGTGACCAACGATGCCTATATCGTCGCAGGCATCACCGACCACATCACACCGTGGCAGGGCTGCTATGCGACCACGCAATTGCTGGGAGGCAAGGTCACGTTTATCCTGAGCAACAGTGGCCACATCCAGGCCCTTCTGAACCCACCAAGCAACCCGAAGGCATCGTACTTCGTCAATGAGCGCTACCCGGCCGACCCCGGACAATGGCAGGCTGGAACGCAGAAACGCGCGGGCTCGTGGTGGGAGGATTGGCGCGACTGGCTGGGCCAGCGCTCCGGTGAGCAGAAGGCCGCAGCAGGAGCACTGGGCAACGAGCAGTATCAGCCAGGAATACCAGCACCCGGCTCCTACGTGTTCGAGCCGTAGCATGTTCAGCTCTCTTCGCGTAATGTTTCGTAATGTTTAATGAGTATCAAAGAGTTGTATGGGGTTGCTTGGCATTGTCCCCATACAAACCCGGATAGGCGTGGACCCGCTTGGAGGGGGCACCCGACAGACACCAGCAGACCGGATGGTTTCCCTGGGAAAGTTACCGTCCATCAACTGACGTGTCACTTCCCGGCGCTCCGCATGGGTTCGCTCTGGTGGGCCACACGGAAAGGAGAGCGCCGATGAACAGATCCACTTATGGCGAACGCGATTATGCCTTCGGCCAGACGATGCTGACGCTGCGGACGAGCATCGGCCTGACACAAGCCGGACTGGCTGATCTGCTGCATGTCTCCCGGCGCGCAGTGGCGGAGTGGGAGGCAGGCAGCAATTATCCCACCGCCGGCCACCTCAAACGTCTCATCGCGCTGGGGGTGCAGCAGCAGGCTTTTCCCGCCGGGCGCGAGGTCGAGGAGATCCGTGCTTTCTGGCAAGCAGCCCACCAGAAGGTTTTGCTGGATGAGCTGTGGCTCGCAGATCTGCTTTCCCAGCAACGTCCCCCACCGCCGTTCGCGACGCCTCAGCCGATCAAGCAGACCATTACCCGTGACCAGGCCGTGGCCCAGTCTGCTGGCGGACCGCGAGTCGATTGGGGCGACGCGCTGGCGGTGCCGACCTTTTATGGGCGCGAGCGGGAAATGGCGCTGTTGACCGAGTGGGTGGTACAGGAGCGCTGCCGGGTGGTGAGCGTGCTGGGCCTGGGCGGCATCGGCAAGTCGGCGCTGGTCGTCAGCCTGATGCACCAGG